>JADMIO011851687.1_pt1 | contig 98226 bp, 94 predicted proteins | sample 8958161 | NCBI WGS metagenome assembly JADMIO01 (sample SAMN16585339, study PRJNA669376) | soil metagenome | isolation source: Crop rotation soil | place: USA: Cullars Rotation, Alabama | collected 2011
GCCGCGACTTCAAGTCACGTGAATTCCAAGCTTCGGATCCCACTGTGCTGGAAAGTACCTTCTGCCGATACGACGCTGGCTCATGGAAAATAGCTGAGGAAAGAAACACAAACAGTACTGGTGATGATCCAGCTATTGGTGCGGCAACAACTGCAGATCCGGCTTGTAAGGCGCCATTGAAGCAGAAAAATGCACCGTATCCGAAGATTCCGGCTGCAACTGCGGGCAGAATCCCACGACGCCACGGTGTGGTTGCTGTCAGTGTACGCACATTAATCAGTAATAACGTGAAAAAGCCTGCAATAGTAGCGATATATCCTGGCCAAAACCAACTGGTTTCATGAACGGGAATTTTGATAAAGGTCCAGTAGATTCCCCATCCTGCAAAGGTGCAGAGTGAGAGCGTAATTCCCTTATCGAACACCAACCGTTGCGTTGTGTCGTGCAGTAATGACAACAGCATTCCGATGAATATCGTCACAACCGCAAGTACTTCTCCAACGGTGACCTGCTGATGAAAAACTATTACGGAAAGCACTACAACTGGAGCGACAAAGGCGCTCGCTATTGTGCCTACCAGGGAAGGATTCCCCACTGTTAGCGCGGCATTGAATGTGAGTAAAGCGAGCGCCAAAATGACTCCGAGCAATGCGCTTACCGCGATAACCCAGAAAGGTAGATGTGATGGAGCGAACGGGATGTACAGTGCGAATCCGACAACCCCGATAAGGTATGCGAGCAGTGAGGCCCGTGAAGCGCCAATGCGTCGTGAGGCAATAGCACCAAAAACATCAGCTACTCCCCATCCCAGGCAAGCACCGATTGCAAGGAAGAGCGCTACCATGAGTTGAGAATAAAAGTATGAGTCATCAGGCGTATCGGATCATACGCGGCTTCTTTCGGCCTCTGGTGCTGCCGCCCCAAAGTTGCTAACTAGCGGAGACCTTTTTGCTTCGCCTGTAGCGCCTCTGCAAGCGGACCATCAAGCCGGATCCCTTTTATGGAGCGAGCACTGAGAAGCTGCTCAACCGTGAGATTTCGTGCACCGGTGAAATTAACCCCATCAAGGTAGGCACCTTTGAAAAGAGCACCGGAAAAATCTCCATTGCTGCAATCAGCTTTGCTCAGTCGTGCCTGAGAGAAGTTAGTGTTAACAGCATGCACATTGCGCATGTTGTTCTGAATCAACCATGCCCCCGCAAGACGAGCCCCGGCAATATTGCAGTCATGGAGGCTAACGTTTGCGTGGTGCTTTAATACAATTCCGCTTAAATCTTTACCGGCAAGGTCAACACTGCGAGGGTCAATTTTTCCAGCCATCAAACTGCTGCGAAGACCCGCATCAGTGGCACCGGTTCCTTGCGCAAGAGATCCCATCAACTGTGCCCCTACCTGGAGCAGCCGGGTCACCACATTAGCCATGGCAATCATCCTGACATGGAACAGCGGACAGAGGACGGACAAAACCGATGGGCTTCACTATGTCTGCTCTGGAACCGGCGTTGAATCTGGTGTGGGGGTTCGAGGCGGTGCTGGGGTTGGAGGTGCGCCTTGCCCCCCTGGTCCGGGCGTTGGGGACGTTTGTGGGCTTGGCGTCGGCGCTGCAGTGGGAACAGGGTGATCATTAGCAGGGAGTTCGTCCGGTTTATCACCCAAGAGCTGTTGCGGAAGGGAGTGGTCAGTGGTATCCCACGTGTTAATGCGATCAGTTCCTGCATAGTCATTGGCCGTCAATCCGGAAGGAGTACTACCTCCGGCAGCAACAGTTGGTGGCGCATATGAAGGCTGCCCAACCGGCTGCAACACTCTTCCATGACCAAGAGAGCTGAGAGTCGAACCATCAGCTGCTGTAGCACCGATGCCAGCGGCAGCAGCGTCCGGTGCGACGAACTGAGGATGTGCTGGTGTGGATATGGTTGAAACAGAGCTAGGTGTGCTCACTGCAACCGGTGCCATGGTAACCCCACCCTGAAACTGAGCCATCGTTTGGAGAGCAGCTTTGGGGTCGCCTCCAGGGCTATTCGATGCAAGGAAAAGGACCCCTTCATCATGAGTAAGAGTGACTGACTTTCCCTGTAGCGCTTGTTCTATTTTCGACTGCAGACTTTGTTGTAATGCAGACGTCTCTGGCGTCGACCCAAACTGTCCCGACTGTATTAACTGTGCGTAGTTATCCCACCGCTCCGTCTCTTCTTGCAGCGCAGTTAACGGAAGTGGATCGCCCGCAACCCCTCGAGCATCAACAACGCCGTGCATCCCTTTTACCGCAAATTCAGCAGTCTTTCCTGGTAATCGTTCTGCAAGTTTTCCTGCGTCGATAAACAGCAGGGTGCCTTCCCCTCCGAAGAGTTGTTCCATACGTGGTGCAAATTTTGCGCCAAGGCTTCCCCCCAATCCTCCGCCCAAGGCAGTAAGAAAATCCCACGGTGTGAGCGCCGTCCAAGATGACCCACCGTTCTCTGCTCCATGCGCAATATCTGAAGCAATAAGGGTGTTCAGGGCATCAACAAAGAAGGCTCCAGTTGGTGTCTTCAGCGCCTCTCCTAAAGTGACGATTCCATCACCAGCTGCTTCGGTGGCGCCACCAAGACCCTGCATGAATTCAAGGTATCGACCGATGTATGCCCCAGCAAAATCCGCTGCAATTGAAGCCTCTTGTACCGCCAAGCCCACATCAGCCAGAGCTTCGATGACCCAACCCGATCCAAAAGTAAGCCCAGCTAACACAACATTTTCAATGACCGTCCCTACGACATTCTCTTTCCAACTTTCCTGTGCAGTGCGAATCTCCTCACTGGCGGACTGAAGCGTTCGAATGACACCGCCCATCGCCTCATGAAAACTATCAACATTGGCAACCCGGTTCATCCAGGTATCGGTAAATGCCGTGGCGTCTTCTCCTACCCAATCAATACCAGCGATGCCATGCGTGACATCGTTGAATGCGCCGCGCACTTCATCGGCGATCTCATTCCAAACACATGCCATTTTGTACACATAATCAGGATCGCCTTTCGGTCGCCCGATGTTGTCGAGGGTTCCGTCAGTGGGACTCATCGGTTACCGCAAGTGCCTCGCTGCTGATGAATCTGTGGTGTCCCACAGCTGTGCGGTAAAGTTCAATACTGCTGCGTAGGCATTCAGTATCTCTTGCATCGATGTCAAGATTGACTGAGCACTGTGATATGACGGAGTGTAGACCCTATCTGTAAATTCCCCACTTCCAAATGGATTATCAACAAAGTTCATGGTCTGGTCACCAACGGTTGCAAAGTTTGCTTGTGCAGACGCAACCCGCGCAGCAGCTCGCTTAAATGTTGCAGCCAAATTCTGCAAACTTTCCGATGTAACGGTAACTGCCCCTACCCTATCGTCAGAGGTGATATCGGAAAATCGATTACCGATCATTGCGATTCCTTCTCCCAACATGGGTTTGCTATTGGCAGCGTAGCAAGCACTTCTGGCTGTCTTTGAGAATGCTGCAAATTCCGAAGGAAAATGTGAGCTTTTGTGCCTAACCCGTCACAATGTAGCAGTCTGAACTGACAGACTAGTGGCCCTAATCTTATATGTGTATTCTCTGCTGCATATATCTGGCTCCGCTTCTACCGCTTTGCGTATGGTGTGGGGATATGAATCGGGGCACTTCAGCACCATTGAATCTCGCCGCAGCCATCGAGGAATACCTGACCTGGCTAGAGCTTGATCGTCATGCCAGCTTGCGGACGACCAGCGAATATCGGCGTGATCTCGAGCGATTCGCCAAATTTGCCGCCCACCACCCTACTGCCGTGGGATTAGAGATCATCGATCGGGATCTTCTCCGTGGGTATCAACGCCAACTCGCACGACCGCGACAGCGGCCTGATAGTACGCAGGCGCAGCCACTGGCTCCGACCACGCGTGCACGACGGCTAGTGGCGTTGCGAAGTTTTCTTAAATTTGCTGCACGTGAAGAGTGGATTGCTGGTGATCTTGGTGCAACGATTGATATTCCCAAACTTCCTGAACGGCTCCCTAAACCACTTGAAGAGCAGGATCGACTGCAGCTTCTGGCGGCACTTCCCCACAGTACCACTGCAGAAAAGCGTGACAGGGCTTTCATTTTCTTTCTCCTTTCGACGGGCGTTCGTATTTCTGAAGCATTGCGCCTCAACCGAGAAGATTGGAATGCAGACCGCATTACGGTGCGTGGGAAAGGAGATCGGGAACGTATCGTGTTAGTCACCGATCGTGCCCGTCATGCAATGGAAGAGTATTTGGCGGATCGCACCGATCCCTCCCCTGCACTCTTTATGAGCTTTTTCCCAGGCACTCGAGAACAGAAAGTCAATCGACTGACTCCGCGGGGCGCACGACATATCTGTAAGCAGATTGCGCGACAGCTCGGAATCCCCCCTTTCCATCCCCATCAGCTCCGGCATACCTTAGGTACTCTCTTACAAGAGACTGTAGGTGATGCTCGTTTAACGGCGGAAACATTGGGACACCGAGGGTTAGGCTCCGTTTCTGGGTATACCAAACTGACGGACGGTCGCCGTCGTAAAGCGTATGAAGAGATGCAGAAGGCAGGGTTATAAGTGACAGATCAAGACCAGCACACCGACAGCTACCCACCAAGCTGGCAAGTTCCCCCACCCGGAATAGCATGGCCGGTACAGCCTGCACCCCCTACAACGCACGAACATTCCAACCAACGACAAGGAGGCGTCCTTGCAGCCTTGGTAGCAGGGCTGGCGGCGCTTGGTAAGTGGGGTCTGTTTTTACTGAAGTTTGGAAAGTTTGGTTTTACCTTGCTCTCTATGGGGCTTTCCCTTCTTATCTTTGCCCAGCGGTTTGGTTGGGTATTTGGCGCGGGGCTATTGCTCCTGATTTTCATCCATGAAATGGGCCATGTACTACTGGCGAAAACTGAAGGTTTGCCGGTCAGCTTGCCTATTTTTCTCGGTCCATTCGGTGCCTTTGTGCGCATGAAGCAGCCGCCCAAAGATGCACGTCAAGAGGCGGTGGTGGCGATCGGTGGCCCGGTGATTGGGGTTGCTGCGTCAATCATCTGCTTACTCGTAGCGCAATCACTTACCGTGCCAGGAGAGCTCTATCCTCTGTTGCTCTCACTAGCGTTTACCGGTTGTCTCATTAACCTCTTTAACTTAATTCCATTTAGTCCCCTTGATGGAGGGCGTGTTGCTGGTGCGCTTTCCAAATGGGTCAATGTTGTCGGCCTTGGGATTCTCGTTGCTCTGCTCTTAGGATTTGCTGGGCTCCATATCACTTTGAATCCTGTTCTCGTCGTTATTGTGATCCTAGGAATTTTCAATATTGTTCATCGGTTTCGACAAGCGAAACATGGTCAAGAACCGATGCCGTTGCCACAACGAACTCAAGTAGCTATTGGAGTCGCCTATGTCAGCATCGTGGCGATCAGCGCTTTGGGATTAACCTTTGCTCACAATGCCCTGATCGACGGGGGTTATGTTCCCTCGCCAGATTCAGTCGCTGCTCCTCAGTAACCTTCGCTACTTCTGGCACTGCGGAAATGGAAAGGTCATGCTGTTGTAGAAGTTACGGAGCGTTTGTAGCCCAGCTACATCGGCATAGTTGTATTCGATTCCTATGAGATGTGTCGCATCGATCTCGAGAACAAGCTGCGCGCGGTATGCGAGCAGTGGTTGTGCCGTTGCTGTGGGGGTTGCTGATGTTGTTGGACTTGTTGGTGAAGCTGTGGGAGATGTGCTGAGCGTTGGTGTTGCAGTGGCGACTGGTTTACTGCTTTTCCAAAGGGCTAAGCGAGTTGTGACCCCGCAGACAACTACATTCTCTTCAACACTACTCTGCACATAGCCATCGTTGGATGAGAGTTGAAGGTCATGTGTAGTGCTGACAGCTCGAACGGTAATCGTGTCTTGCCCACTTTGAGGCCGAAAGATCACTGCATTCGCTGCTTCAGCAAAAGTCCAAAGCTGTGGATACAGCACACTGAAAAAGTGGCTGTCTGAGCTGTAGCGAGTAAACACTCCCGCTGCAGTTAATGCGGGATCAGCGGAGATCCAACCAACCACTGTGCTGCCTTCCACTTGAAACCAGCCGCCATTCTGGGTTGTGTACTGCAGGGCATTGAACTGAGCTCCTTGGGCTGCTGTTTGCAAAACGGTGGCGTTCGGTGCTGCGGTAGCACGAATATTCACCCCGAGTGAACTGAGGACCGTCCTAGGGCCCAGCAAGGTGGGTGTCGATGACGGCGTACTGGCTGACGAGGTTGATGGGGTCGCGGTTGCTCCACATCCGACGGCAAGGAGGCTGAGAAGACTGACGCTGGCGAGACACCACCGGCGCACGCCCATTTACCAAGCCGACCGCGAAGTACTCGGCTGGATCGCCCCCTGATCAGTCCGCGGTGCATAGGGCACCTCAATTCGCTCACGTTGGGTTGCAAGACATTTGGGACAGATACGAGCAATATGCCCATCCAAGATCACTGATGACAGCCGATAAACCGGTGTCGTGACCTGACAGCACTCACATGGAGTAACCACTGCCATGCTCTCCTCCTCTTTGTCTCGTGTCGGGGAGCGCGGACTCGAACCGCGGACCCCTGGTCCCCCAGACCAGTACTCTAACCACCTGAGCTACTCCCCGTCGCCTTGGCTTTGCGAGTCTACCGGATCGCGTCCTAACCCGCGCAGTTCATGCCCTGCATCACGATTCATGAGATCTCCCAGCGCCTCTTTGACACTTTTGCCGTCAAAAAGTACGGCATAGACTTCATGCGCAATCGGCATTTCGACCTGATAACGCTGGCTCAGCTGTACAGCCGCCACTGTGGCATTTACCCCTTCTGCCACCATTGAGCTCTGTGCCAATAGTGTGGCGAGCGCCTCACCCTTTCCAATCCCTTCGCCTAATGTCCGATTACGGGAAAAGCTGCTCCAACAGGTTGCGATGCAGTCACCAATTCCGGTTAAGCCGGCAAACGTTAAGACATCAGCCCCGGCAGCAACGCCAAGGCGGGCCATTTCAGCCATTCCTCGCGTGATGATGGCAGCTTTCCCGTTATCGCCAGCACCGATGCCATCACAGATACCCGCAGCAATGGCGATGACGTTTTTCAATGCACCCCCATACTCCACACCGATGACATCGGTATTGCTGTAAAAGCGAAGCTGTGGACCAGTACATGCAGTTTGTACGGCAGTTGCCGTTGCAATATCAGAAGCTGCGACGACTGTCGCTGCTGGTAAGCCGGCCACAATTTCTGCTGCAATATTGGGGCCACTCATCGCCACAATGCGTGACCGCCACGATTCTCCGAGTACATCGGTAGCAACTTGGGTCATCGTAAACCCAGTATTTACTTCAAATCCTTTTGCCGCAGAAACAACCACTGCATCCGGCTGTAGGTAGCTCTGAGCATGAGACAGGGTTTCCCGAAAAACATGCGTCGGAACTGCAACAATGACCAACTGCACCGACCCAATAGCTTCTCCCAGCTGGTTGGTCACCGTAATCGTTGGCAAGAGCTGGATGTCGGTGACATACCGAGGATTCCGTCGGGTTTGCTGCAATGTCTGTGCAACGGTTGGATCGTGAGCCCACAACGTGACATTTCGACCGGCTGTTGCCAATGTCTGTGCAAGAGCTGTCCCCCACGAACCAGCTCCGACGACAGCAATGTTCATGCCGGCTCCTGTCGCTTGCGGACTACCATCTGCAGCCGCACCCCTGCAAATCCAAACACCGCACGAATTCGATTTTCTAGATAGCGGGTATAGGAAAAATGGACTAACTCTGGATCGTTCACAAACAGCACAATAGTAGGTGCCGCTGCACGCGCCTGTGTTGCATAGAGAATCTTGAGCCGACGTCCTTTATGAATACGTGGAGGGTGCTCGGCTACTGCATCCCGAATGAGTGAATTGAGTACTCCAGTCGGAATGCGAATCTGACGGTTTTGAGCCACCATCACCGCGGTGTCCATAATCTTATTGACGTTACGCCCTTCTAATGCGCTGACGGTGAGCACTGGTGCACCAGGGACAAAGTCGAAAGCGGCAGTGATCTCTTTTAAGAACTGTGATGAGCTGCGCTGTTCGTGATCCACGATATCCCATTTATTGGCGATGACAACAAGCCCTTTGCCTGCATCCATGGCATAGCCGGCAACATGGCGGTCCTGCGACACAATGCCGGCTGCTGCATCGATCACCATAAGGGCGACATCCGCACGTTCAATGGCATTCAAGGCCCGCAGGACGCTGTAATGCTCGATATCGGTAGTTATCACGCCGCGCCGCCGAATGCCGGCAGTATCGACAATACGGATTCGTTGCTCTTTATGCGTCAGTAAAGTGTCGACGGTATCGCGCGTTGTCCCCGCAACTGGTGAGACAAGCGCTCGCTCTTCACGTGCCAGAGCATTTAAGAGGGACGATTTCCCCACATTGGGCCGTCCCACAATTGCCAGTCGGATATCAGGAACATCCACTGGAATCGGATCAGGGGGCGGCAGCTGCGCAACCACCTGATCGAGTAATTCACCAGTCTCTGTACCCTGTAATGCACTGATGCAGATCGGTTCACCTAATCCAAAACGATGAAGCTCTTGTGCTACGTAGGTATCCCCAGTTCGCTCCGCTTTGTTGCCCACAACGATGACCGGCTTTGCACTGTTCCGGAGCAACACCGCAATCTCTTCATCAAGCGCCGTTATCCCTTCACGTACATCCACAAGAAAGCAGCAGAGGTCGGCCTGTTCAATGGCCAGCTTCGTCTGCTCTTGGGTGCCTTGCACAAGCAGCCGTTGTGCAGCTTCGCGCTCATCGCCCCGCGGCGGAGGCGGGTCAAGTCCTGCCGTATCGATAACGGTAAAACAGCGACCTCGCCAATCGGTTACTCCGTACAGCCGATCTCGGGTTAACCCCGCAACCTCATCGACAATAGCTGTACGTCGACCGGTGAGCCGGTTAAACAGAGTCGACTTTCCAACGTTCGGGCGCCCGACTAGGGCCACAATGCCACTGGGGGAAGTGGCTACATCGATATCGTCGTCGAGTTCCGACGGCGGCGTGTCATCCACAGGAAATACCGAGCTTATGACGTATGAAAACCGGCTGGTCGGTGTGCACGATCTTCCAGCATCGCTAATACGGCAGAGGGGCGTACATGAGCAACGCCCTCTTCGCTATCGAGCTCGACGAAATCATCGCCGACCGATTCGCTCAGGATAGTCACGATCTCTTGTGCCGATGCGCGAACGCTAAGATCAACTCCGCTCGAAAGCCGTAAAACCGTCATGGGAACCTCACTTCATTAGGGGGATGGAACCGCCTGTGCTAAAGCGGAGCGTCCAGCATACCGTCCTGCGGATCCGAGCTCACGCTCGATCTGCAAGAGTCGATTGTACTTGGCTACCCGCTCTGACCGTGAAGGAGCCCCTGCTTTGATCTGCCCGGCACCACAGGCAACGGCCAGATCGGCAATAGTGGTGTCCTCGGTTTCACCGCTCCGATGGCTCACCATGACCGCATAGTGATGAGACTGGGCATATCCCACTGTATCGAGCGTTTCCGTCAACGTTCCAATCTGATTCACCTTGACCAAGAGAGCATTCGCGACCTGCTTCGCCACCCCTTCTTGCAGTCGAGCCATATTGGTGACGAAGAGATCATCCCCGACAAGTTGCACCTGCGCTCCCAGGGCTGCCGTTAAGCGTTGCCATCCGGCCCAATCGTTCTGATCCATGCCATCTTCGATCGAAATAATCGGATAGTGAGCACACCACTGCTCCCATCGGGCCACCAGTGCAGCGGCATCAAGCTGCGTCCCCTCCCCTTGCAGGTGATACAAGCCATCGTGGTACAGCTCTGATACGGCGGGATCGAGGGCAATGGCGATGTCATCTCCTGGCGCGTAACCCGCCTTTTCAATGGCGTGGATTAACAGTTCAAGCGCTGCTTCATTACGCTCCAGCTCTGGTGCAAAGCCACCTTCATCACCCTGACCAGTATTCAATCCCTCAGTGTGAAGCACAGTCCGTAGCGCATGAAAACATTCACTTCCTGCACGCACTGCTTCCGCAAATGACGATGCTCCAACAGGAGCAATCATGAATTCTTGAAAGTCGACGCGGGTCTGTGCATGCGCCCCGCCATTAATGACATTCATAAAAGGAACCGGCAGGATAAATTCTTTCCCGGTATGCAGGAATTCATACAAAGACAGCTGTGCCTGGGCAGCACCGGCATGGGCAGCTGCAAGGCTGACAGCCAAAAGCGCATTCGCGCCGAGGTTACGCTTGTTGGGCGTGCCATCAAGTGCACAAAGCACCTCATCAAGGTCACGTTGGCTTGCAAAAGCTTTGCCACATATCGCTGGTGCAATCACGTTCTCGATATTGCTGATAGCGTGGAGAACTCCTTTTCCCCCGTAGCGGTGCGGATCTCGGTCACGCAGCTCGACCGCCTCATGCTCTCCAGTGCTGGCGCCGCTCGGGACCATCGTCGTTCCAGTAGCACCATCACGTAGTTGCACAGTGGCTTTCACCGTCGGGTTACCCCGCGAATCGAGCACCTCTTGCGCCCAGATTGCTTCGATACCGAAAGTCACCCTACCCTCCTCAACGTTCTGGACAGTACACCGCCACGATGCGCCTGGCTACCCACTTATCAGATGCACAGGCGTCCCATTGAACCCTACGGAAACGGTGATCGTGTCATCAGCAGTCTCGTTAGTGGCATAGCGTAGGTACCAGAACCAGTTAGAGGGATTAGCCCCAGGGTTATACGTGGTTGGAATGGCGATGTCATAGCGAAGCCACGTGCCGTTATAGGTGTTTACGGGGTTACACGAGGCACACTGCGTCTGTACTGTTGCCGCCCCCCCTGCACTGACAACCCCATGTGCTGTGCCTATCTGGGAAGAGCCGAGCGAGAAGACACCATCAGCAGTTGTTGCAATAGTGGTTCCATCCGGCTGCACAATCGAAAGGTTATTTGAGGGTGTTGCACAGCCACCAGAGAGATCACCGGGGTCAAAAACGTAGATATCAACAGTTTGGCCTGCGTATTCTGGCGGAATTGACATCAGTGGCACATTGAAATTACTGCTGCTGTTGCAGCTTCCCGGACCTTGAACTGGAGTAAAAATGCCCGCATCGTTGAGAGCCCCAATGGTGCAGCTTGTGCAGGTAGAACCGGTCGGGGCAACTACTCGCACTGCATAGCCTTTATGGGCGATGGATTCTTGTGTGTTGTTGCCGCCGTTTTGTGGATCCCCACCAGTTAAATCCACCTGATCAACACGAAGCCGGTAGTATGCGCCAGTACTCCCCCCGGTCAAGTTCTGTATGTAGGTTGAGGTTTTTGTCAATGTTGTCAATCCGTTATCCGTACTCATCACATCGGCAGTGATATCCCGCCATGCGTGGTACAGACTCGTCGGCAGTCCACTGCTCAAAGCACCATTAGGAAATGTTGCTGCGGTGACGTTTCGATACTTTCCAACCGGTGCGGCGGTTGCATCGATAGGCTTTACAAGGAGTGTGCTATCTAGTTGGTCTTGCGCATTGTTGAACTGATTTGCAACGGTAAACAGCGAATATTTCATGTCGGCATACTTTGCTGGGGTATCAGCAGCACGACAGCCACTCCCGTTTGAGGGCGTATCAGCTGAGCCGTAAGTTATCGAACCTGAACAGGTACCATTCAAGACGAAGCTATCCTGTTCATGGTAGTTGTATGACGTGGAAGAGTAGCCGTTGTCAGGGGCAAAAATTGGATTGTATACCTGTACATTTCCCGTTTGATTCGGGGGTATGTAGATGAGGAAATTATACCCTCCCCGTTGCGGTAAGCCTGAAGCTGCCGAAGTCTCGGTCCCGTTAGCAGTGCTGAGAAGATGCGTATCGGGCGGTGAACCGCTGGCAAACGTCGGATTGCTCGGATCTGCAGGGTTTGGCATGTAGGCATCGCCTTCACCGCGGTTACTGCTCCAACCTTCATTACGCATGAAGTACGGATTGCCACTTGAACCGAGAGAGGGAAGATCAGATCCCACCTGTGAGCCAGGCTGTCCAAGTGTAATTGGCCGAAGATATTCTGCGATGACCGTTGATTTGATGCGGTGCGTGCCGAATCCTAGAAGCTTGAGAAACGTTGTCGGTTGATCGACGGCAACGGTTACCTGCAGCTGATTTCGAAGGTACTGCCCTGGATTAGCTGGATCAGCAACCTGTGCGGTATCGACAGTGACATTACCGTTGGTATCTCCATCCGTAAAGCTGTTCAGTGCAGCAACATTTAAGGCTTCTGTCGTAGCGTCAACTGGTGTTACCTTAACGTGGTTAGTGCCAAATGTCGGCATATATGTCACCCCTGCCAGCGCAGCAGCAGCGGCGGCTCGCTCTACTCTATTCGACATGAAGTAGCTCGTTCCTACATCAACACCAATACCGACGAGAGCAAAAAGCACGGTTGACGTCAACGCAAAAATTAAGAGTGACTGTCCAAGTTGTGCTTGGCGTCGCTGCCACGGTGAAGAGCGATGACGGTGATATTTCATGACATCATCCTGAAAACTTCGGTGAGAGCGGTAACACCATATAGGCCGAGACTTGTGCATTGATACTGATAAATGGGGCTGGGAATGAGTAGTGGTATAAGAGGCGTACCCCTAAGGACGCTTCATTGGGATGAGTTTGGGTGCGAAGGTCCAGGGTGTAACTCGGTGTACCGATCACGGTCGGCGTACAGCTGTATTTGTCGACCAAATCCCCCGACCCTAACGATCCATCCGCATTTGCTCCCGGCCGGTAAACATCTACCTCATCAAGCGATGAAACGTAGGGCATCTGTGCTGCAATTTCGCAAACCACATTAACGACCTCAGTATCAATCGTTGAAGGGCTGTTTGACCCACCCGATTGATATCCCCCATTCCCCAATTCTGCGGCCAGCCGAGCTCCAGAGCGGACCGCGGTTCCCGCCGTGTTCTGGTCGGTAGCAAACTCGGATGCTCCGTACACACCCATGAATAGCATTAACAGCACCACAATAAAAACAGCGGTTTCAACTACTGCCTGTCCACGCTGATTCCGATGCTGGCGTGATGTGAACTGTGCCCTAACGTAACGCTGTTGCATCTTAGTCACGCGGCTCCAGTCGAAAGTACTTTGTCATGGTGAGATTAAGTACAGGGTGTGCGAGTCCGGTGTAGTTGTAGTGATACTTAACGGTAAGCCCAATATTAGTGAGACTCGCGTTGCTGGTACTTCGCGCTGCAGGAGTCCATGCAATCGTATTGCCGGTTCCGTTGATGTAGTACTTATTGGTGTTCTGTGTATTTTGTGTAAACGAGCCGTTATTCTGTAAATCCAGCTGATAGATATCGATTTCGTCAATAGTCATTGATGGGATATTGGACATTCCAGTCTGAATCGCAGAAACGGCATCAGTGTCTGCGGTTGCGGTCCTTCCCTCTTCAGACAGAATGATGAGGGCAACGCCAGCAGCATGATTACAAGAGTTCTCTCCAAAGAGAATGAGCCCGCCGTTGACAGTGCCAAAGAGTGCGGTAAAAAGGATAGGCGCGACAAGCGAAAACTCCACAATGGCCTGCCCACGCCGCCATCGATGTCGTCTTGCTGGTTGTCGTTGCACGGATCTCATCTCACCACCTGCGCATAGGCTTCTATCGTCCTCTATCCTTTTAATTGTCGTTAGGATGTCGTCAGAACGTCACGCTTCGTACAGGGAGCTGTCACAGCTCACGGGGAGCTTTCCGATCTCGTCCCAGAGAGCAGCAACGGCGAGGATACCCTTCTGGTATTGATCGAGATCAAACTTCTCATTTGGCGCATGGATTTGGTCATCGGGCAGGCCGAATCCCATCAAAAGAGTCGGGACGCCGAGGACGCGCTGAAAGGTTTCCACCGGAGGGATTGAACCACCTTCTCGCGTCAGCATGGGAGGTTTCCCAAAGGCATACGCCACAGCCCGACTTGCCGCTTGAAGCAGCGGCGTTGTCTCATCCACTACTACCGGTTTTCCGCCGTGGTCAATAGTGATCGAGACAGTAACGCCGGGCGGCGCAGCCTTCTGTAGAGCATCACCGACAAGGGCAGCAATGCGCTCTGGATCCTGATTTGGCACTAACCGACAACTTATCTTTGCGGATGCACTTGCAGGAATAATCGTTTTTGCGCCAGGACCGCTGTATCCACCCCAAATGCCATTGATTTCTAAGGTGGGTCGAGTCCACCGCTGCTCGAGCACAGAATAACCAGCTTCACCGGTCAGTGCAGGAACACCGCCTGCTTCACGCTGGAAGGCAGCGGCATCAAACGGTAGTTGATTAATGGAGTCTCGCATCGCCGGGGAAAGCTCCTCCACATCGTCATAGAAACTCGGAACCGTAACCCTATTTGTGACCGGATCTTTGAGCGATGCGATCATCCGAGCCAACATCTCAACCGGGTTAGCGATAGCACCGCCAAAAACACCCGAGTGAAGGTCGAGGGTAGGCCCTTGCACGGTGACTTCCAGCAGTGCTAGTCCACGCAATCCAATGCAGAGGGATGGAGTATCGCGTGCAAAAAAAGCGGTGTCCGACACCACAACCACATCAGCACGGAGACGTTCGCGTTCACGCTGCACTAACGAATCAAAATGCGCAGAGCCAATCTCTTCTTCGCCTTCCATGATGAATTTCAGATTGAGGGGAAGCGTTCCTCGTGTTGCTAAAAATGCTTCGACTGCTTTGAGGTGCATAACTAACTGACCTTTATCGTCAACTGCTCCCCTGCCATACAGCGCTCCATTACGAATGGTCGGTGTAAATGGCGGCGAGATCCACTCCTCTAGTGGGTCGACTGGCTGTACATCGTGATGGCCATAGATGAGCGCGGTGGGAAGGGTTGGATCAGTAATGAGCTCGGCGTAAACCGCAGGGTGGCCGTCAGTTTCTAAGAGCTCGACAGCGGTAAAGCCAGCGGTGCGAGCAAGCGCTACAAACTGTTCGGCATTACGGCACACATCGCCAGCATGGGCGGGGTCGGCAGAGATGCTGGGAATATGCAATGCGGCAATAAGGTCATTAACGAAACGCTCGCTATTTGCTGCGCAGTATGCGCTGATGTCATTCATGGGCCGACAATACCAGCTGGCTTCACAATCCGGCATCGACAATGACTAATTAAGGAACGTAGAAGTCCCACCCAGAAATTTCTCTATCTGTTCACAAAGCAGCTGTCGTGTTGTTTCCACTGTTGCAGCAGGAGTCACGCTGTTCCCCTGGATAATGAGAAAGGCATCAGTGGTGTGCTCGGTCACCTTTGTCGGCTCTACCTGGAGTACTTCGAGACGACAGATAACGTTCTGGTCCGCATCAACATATGCATACTCCCCGGGAAAGACGGGGGCCGCCTCTGTAGTACCGAGCGGAACAAATCGCTCATCGCCACTCGTCAGCCGTAATGTCACATCGCCTTGAATATGGCGCACATCATGTGCTCCGAGTGCCAGGCCTGACTGCAGCGAAATAGCGTTATACAGATCAACTAATGGGTTGATTGCGGGAAATTGTGATCGAGTTAACCAGAGTCTGCGGAGGTTTTCTGGAGAGGCGACATAGTCGCGGTTGCTCCGCCCCACCTTGGTATGGAGCTCACGAAACCCACCGAGAGTCGGGTCATCCCGATATGGAGTATCTCCCCATCTCTCTCGAACCTCCTCCAGTATGGTGGTAATGAACTGCTGCAACGCTGGTGAACGATCGTGATTGTGGAACCCTGATATGCGGGCCGTCCTAATGATTACTCCAAGCTCTAGCACTTCTGGGGTCACGGAAAACTGTAATGCTCTCATCTCCCTCCTCGATCGCTGGGCGTATGGGCACAGCTTGGCGGAGCGAGAGGGATTCGAACCCTCGATACGAGTTACCCCGTATACCGCATTTCCAATGCGGCGCCCTCGACCAGACTAGGCGATCGCTCCGTTAGCGATTGTACAGGCGAACCATCGCTATACTCGCCTCGCGGGGAGAGGTGTCCGAGTGGTTGAAGGTGCCGCTCTCGAAAAGCGGTGTGGTGAAAGCCACCGTGGGTTCGAATCCCACCCTCTCCGCCAAACCTTACAGGGTGTGTCCCTCGACAGTCGGTAGCTGTAGTTGCACCCCGGTATCGATGATCGAATCGGCAATGTGGCAGAGCTGCAGCATCCTTCCTGTTTCGTAGTACCCCGTCGGTATAGCATGCGCAAGAGTACGTTCTGTAACCGGTTTGTATTCATATGCTATGGCCGCTGCCTCTATCAACCAGGTCAGGATGACTTTTGCGCTTGAGTCAGATCCAAGTTGCGCTGCGCTGGCAATAATCTCCGGTGTGAACTCATTTCGTCTACGGATCATCCCTGCAGTCTCAAATGGAACTGATCTGGTTTGCAAAAAGGCAGAAATTTGCTGCAGACCGTCTCTTGGTGTCGTGAGCCGTTCGGCAGCTAAATCTGCCCAGATCGCACCCAAGGGATCTTCACTGCGACGAGCTTGAGCATTGGCAGTCGCATAACGTTGACAAGCCTCAATAACATCAAAAGCTCGATCGATAACTTCTATTGGCTCCATCTGTCCAATCTACCGCTCAGCAACGGACATTTCACGGACAAACTTAACCGCACGAGACCACTTGAAGGACTTAAACCGACTATAGTGGCGACCTTATGGACATCCCACCCATACCGCCGCTTCGCGCGGATAACAGTCGGCGGAACAAAATCATTGCTGGCATTGCGGGGGGCATCCTCCTCTTCGCTCTACTTGCCTTCATCATCGGTCGCGCGAGTGCACCAGCGGCAGCGCCCTCATCGACGGCATCACTTCCCGTGGCGACCGTCTCTCCGTTTGGCACGTCCACCCCATTCCCAACGTTTTCTAGTACTCCTACTGATACTCCGACTCCAACTGCAACCCCCACCCCCACTGCGACTCCCACCCCTGCACCTACGCAAAATGTCACCTCCCCAACGCTCACGCTTATCCCCAACCAAACCCAACTCGACTGCAAAGGGAAAAACGTGGTCTACCCACAGATTGCATGGTCGACATCAAATGCAACGAATGTGGTGATTGCTATTGATAATCCTGGCGGAGCCTTCGATACATACGGTCCATCAGGTGAAACCGATGCTGTCTCGCCTAAAGTACCTTTTGCATGCAATAAAGCAGCCCCGTTCGCCCAGCACACCTACTACTTCACCACGACGGGAGGCTCTGGATCACCAGCGACAGGAAATGTCACGGTGACTCAAATCGCATAACCCCGGCTAGGCAATAACTGCGGGACTTCCGGTTGGTACCAAGCAGATCCACACTTCGCCTGACGCAATCGGTGCTGGCTGCCCATTTGCCAGAACATAGGTAGGCGGACCATCCGCGGACTGCTGCCATGTAGCGTTATAGACCCTGCCATTCGTCAAAATTTGCGCCGCCCCGCCGCTGGTCAGGTCGTGATCAACGCCGGTAACGCCATTCACATCCACAACGTTTGCATCAGTGGTGACATTCACCTGCTGCACGATGACTGTAGGAATCACCACGGGCTGTTTTGTCGTAGGGTCATTGACCACACCCGTATCTTCCGTCCGAGTAAAGCCGTTGAGTTCGGGATGCCACGTCCACATAGGCTGCTCATCCATTGAAATCGGAACGGTTGCAGTATGCATCGCCGTACCACCTGCAACTACCGCACTGCTCCGTTTCCACAGCTGATAAGACGTTGCACTCAATCCTGCACGCGTTGCAAGTTCTGTTAGATGCTGACCATCGGTATACAGATTGTGAGGTGCATACCGGGAATTCACTCGAAAGAGATCACCTTGGGCACCGGTTTCGTTGTATGACGGAAATCCTGCAGAGTTCAAGAGATGGGTGATGTACGTAGACGCTCCAGAGTATGCAAGAAAGCCGTGATACTGCTGCACAAGTGCAATGGTGACTGTCCGCGCGCTGCGGACTGGCCCCACCTGCTGTTGTGAGCCTAGCGCTTGGAAAAACAGCAGGCTAAACCGTCCCACGCCACCCTCGGCGACATATTCATACACAATGTCGGCAGCACCTAAACCGGACTGAGGTCGTCCATCGGGAGAATTTTCTACCTGCACCACAGCGGGGGCAGCAAGTGGCGGGATCGGCGTCGGTGTTGGCGATGCTGGTGTGGTATGAATTGAAGGAGTTCCGCTCGATGCGGTACCTCCGCAAGCTGCACACACTATTGCAAGCAACACCAGCAGTAATTGAAGAGCTCGTTTCACCGGAGCAGCATACCGTGAGCGTCGAGCAGCAGGGCCACGAACCCTCACCGTATAGTGAGAAGAACACCTGGTCGTTCCAGGACAATACTACGGAGGAGTCGTATGCCACAGGTTGCTGTTTATGCACCCGGAACCCCAATGTGGGTTGATCTCAGCAGTTCCGATGTCGAAGCCGCAAAGACATTCTATGGCGGACTATTCGGCTGGAAAGCAGACCCTATTCCTGATCCACAAGCGGGTGGCTACACCATGTTCACCCTGGGTGACAAGCTCGTGGCCGGAGTTGGACCAATTCAGAATCCTGGACAGCCACCAACATGGGCTATGTATGTCGCAACCGAGAATGCTGATGAAACCGCACAAAAAGTGACTCAAGCGGGCGGCAAAGTCATCATGCCACCGATGGATGTCATGGAAGCCGGCAGAATGGCAATTTTTGCCGATCCTTCAGGTGCCGTCTTTGGCGTCTGGCAGCCCGGCCAACATCAAGGCGCCGGCATTGTTAATGAGCCAAACTCCCTCTGCTGGAATGAGCTCAACACCCCAAATGTCGAGACCATTAAAGGCTTTTACAACACCGTCTTTGGCTGGGAAGGCGATACCCACGCGATGGGCGATGGTGAGTACACCGAATGGAAGCTCAATGACAAGAGCATCGGCGGCGCAATGCCAATGCCACAGCAAGTTCCATCTGGGACACCACCGTTCTGGATGACCTACTTCGCAGTAGAAAACTGTGATGCAGCTGTTGAGAAGACTCAGCAACTTGGCGGAAAGGTTCTTATGCCAGCAATGGATATCGAACCAGGCCGTTTCGCAGTTCTCGCTGATCCGCAAGGCGCTGTCTTTGCTGTGATCACGATGAAGCCGATGCCAAACGCCTAAGCATTCGGTTTGGATCATTATTCGTGGGGTGGAGCATTGCTCTACCCCACTTTTCTTTACATGCGCACAACAGCAGTGGTTGTGATTCGAGTACGGTAAGACGATGGGAATGCGTATAGGAATGGGACGCTTTGTCGGTGGGATGAACCGAACGCCTAACAAGCCGTCGGGCAAGGTAACTCATTCGGCGTTAATCCGTCAGATCACGAGGCTCTTTCGTCCATACCGTGGACAGGTAGCCATCATCGTCGCCGCTATCCTGTTTAGCGCCGGTATTGGCGTGGTCAATCCGATTCTGATCAAGGTGATTTTCGACCACGCCCTTTTTTGCGGCACCTCGTGTCCGGATGTGCCGCTGCTCTATCAGCTGGTTGGACTTATGGTGGCCATCCCCATTGTCGGTGCGATTATTGGCATCGGCCAGACATACCTCATTAACACCGTTGGACAGCGGGTCATGGAGGATATGCGTAACCTCCTCTATGGTCATCTCCAGGGGATGTCGATGCGTTTTTTCACGAATACGCGCACTGGCGAAATTCAGTCTCGCCTCACCAACGACATCGGCGGTGTCCAGGACGTTATTACGGATACCGCGTCCTCAATTCTATCCAATGTGGTGATCTTGCTCAGCACGATCGTGGCGATGCTCGTTATGTCGTGGCAGTTGACGGTGTTATCGCTCGTCATGGTCCCGCTATTTCTCCTTCTCACTTATCGAGCGGGAAATGCACGGCGATTGGTTGCTGGTAAAGCCCAAGAATCGAAAGCCGAGATCAGTGCTATCACCGAAGAAACCTTGTCGGTATCAGGAATTCTCCTCAGCAAAGTCTTTGGGCGCGCTGTAGAAGACCTGGCCCGCTTTAAGGAAGAGAATCGCCGTCTTGCTAACTTAGCTATTCGCCGTGAGATGGTGGGCCGTAGCCTCTTTGCCGTCGTGCAGGTCTTCTTCTCTATTGCCCCAGCCTTGGTATATCTCGTGGCTGGATTAGTGCTCGTCAACCATGGTGCTCCGATTACTGCAGGGACAATCGTGGCATTCACTACACTGCAAAGCCGCCTCTTCTTCCCCATCGGACAGATGTTGCAAGTTTCCGTGGAGATTCAAGGGTCATTGGCGCTGTTCGAACGGATCTTTGAGTATCTTGCGATGGAGCAGGACATTGTGGATGACCCACAGGCTCAGGTGGTCGACCCCACAACCGTCAAAGGGGAGATTAGCTTTAAGAATGTCTTCTTCCGCTACGAACATTCTGCCGATCCGCATGATCTGCAGCCGTCGCGTGCATGGGCGATCAATGACATGTCATTCACGATTGCACCAGGAACGTTAGCGGCTATTGTGGGTCCGAGTGGAGCCGGGAAAACGACGGTTTCGTATCTCATCCCCCGCCTCTATGACGTCACCGATGGCAGCGTCGCAATTGACGGCCTTGACGTCCGTAAGATCGCATTACACTCGATGAGTGACATTGTCAGCATGGTGACACAAGAGACCTATCTGTTTAATGCATCAGTACGACGAAATCTGTTGTACGCAAAGCCAGATGCCACTGACGAGGAACTCATTGAAGCTGCCAAAGCTGCATTCATTCATGACCGGATTATGGCGTTAGCGGAGGGATACGATACCGTTGTTGGCGAGCGTGGCTATCGCATGTCAGGTGGCGAAAAGCAGCGACTAGCAATTGCGCGTGTAGCGCTCAAAGCACCACGAGTACTGATTCTCGATGAAGCCACATCCGCACTGGATACAACCAGTGAACGGCTCGTTCAGGCTGCACTGAAGCCACTTATGGCCGGCAGAACGACCGTCGCCATCGCGCATCGCCTCTCCACCATTCTGGCTGCCGACACCATCCTCGTTGTCAATAAAGGAGAGCTGGTAGAACAAGGAACCCATGCAGAGCTGCTAGCCCGCAACGGGCTCTACACCGAGCTCTATGAACAGCAATTCCATAGTGCTGAAGAGGTCAGTCGCGCTCAGTAGGTTTCGACCGGAGCTGACGAAAAAAGTCTGAGAGGACTGCTCCACACTCGGTACTCAAGACGTCTGCAGTTACTGCAATACGATGGTTGTTGCGTGGATGCTGCAACACATCGTACACACTGCCATCCGCCCCTTTCTTCGGATCGCGCGCACCGTAGACACAACGATCGATTCGGGCTTGCACCATCGCACCTGCGCACATAGGACACGGCTCTAACGTCACAAACAGCGTCACCCCTTGGAGCCGCCATGTCCCTAACTGATGTGCCACACGCCGCAACAGTACTAATTCAGCATGAGCGGTGGCGTCGCCACTCCGCTCTATGCGATTGGATGCCGTTCCAATAACAGCGCCGCCGTATACGGCAACCGCTCCGACGGGAACTTCATCGCGCTGAGCGGCCCTACTGGCCGCATGCAACGCTCGACGCATAAAGATGTCATCACCACTCTGCATACGACGGGCAGCTCAATCGCTATGAAGCAGCGACGACCGGAAGTTCAACACGGAGCTGCGGACGCTCGACAACTCGCATCGTGTCATCCACAAAGCGAACTCGCTCAAAGGTAATGCAGTTCACCGGACAGTGATCTTCACAAATCCGACAGTTGGTGCAGCGGTCATAGTTAATGAAGATCTGACCAGCAACTCCGCCAGTAGCGACATCACCAACGGTGGTGTCACACACCAACGTCGTCCCTCCGGAAGAGCGTTCACGATCTTCGCCAAATACCACCACATCAATGGCTTTTTCGGGACAGACATCGTCGCAAGCACCACAGAGGACACACACATCGCGATCGTAGTGATGCACCGAATCGCACTGAAAGCAGCGAATTGCCTGCACGATTGCCTCGCGGTCACTCCACGGCTGCTCCACTTCAGTCATGTCATAGCGCTTGGCCGCTTCTAGAATTCCGGGCTCGGTGCGCACAAACGTCTCAGACTGACGATGATCATCGGTTCGTTCAACAACGGTTTGGTACAGCCGGATGGAATCAGATCCAATCTCTTCTCCAAGGAATTCACGAATCGATTTCGCAACCCGATGTCCCCAACCCACGGCATCCACAATGAAGGAAGGACCCTGTACGCAGTCTCCACCGCAGAACAGCTTGTCGGTACCGGTATGGCCCCCTCTATCGGCGGCAATGAGTCCCCGTGGAGTCACCGGCACGGCGTCATCAGGCCGTTCCATCAGCTGCCCTGAGGCAAAAATGACGTAATCACAATCAACGACCCAGCGATCGACGCCTTCTTTCTCTTTCACTGAAGAGAAAATAAGTTTGCCGCTGAGTTCATCAAACTCCAGCTCGTCCAGGGGCGCAAATGCAACACCACGGACGTTCCCCTGCTCATCACTCAAAATCTCTTTGACCAGCATGCCGCATTGGATTTTGAGCCCAATCTCTTTTGCTTCATGGAGTTCATTCCCGAAGGCAGGCAATTTGTCTTCAGGCTCAATTGCCACCATCCAGACATCGTCGGCTCCAAGCTTAATTGAGCTCTGGCATGCATCGGTTGCGACAGCACCACCACCGATAACGACCACGCGACTCCCCGGAGCAAAGTGCTCGGGTAGCTTGTCATATGAAATAACGCGTAAAAATGTCATTGCATCGGTGACTTGTGGAAGGTCATGTCCTGGAATTGGAAGGACACGCCCTTTCATCAGGCCAATACTGAGGAATACAGCGTCAAATTCTTGCTGCAGCGAGTCGAGGGTTACATCGCCAGGCCCAGTTCCGAGGTTGCTATTACAGCGAAACTCAATACCCGTTGCGGCAATCATGTCCAGTTCCCACTGGAGCTGTTTGTGATCAAAGCGGAATGGTGGAATGCTGGTACTCAACAAGCCGCCAATCTTTGCCTCTCGTTCAAAAACCACCACATCGTAACCTTGGACACGGAGATCGAGCGCACATGTCAAACCGGCTGGTCCTGCGCCTACCACGGCCACCCGCTTTCCTTTTGCCGGAGCGATATTGTATGTAATCCAAAGGTTTTGCTTAAATGCAAAGTCGGTAGAGAATCGCTTGATAGAGCGAATCGTGACGGGCTCTTCACCTGGATCCCATCCACGTTTACAGTCGGTCTCACAAGGATGATTGCAGAGTCGGCCTAGCATGCTGGGAAATGGATTGGTTTCGTGAATAACCATCCATGAATCGACATAGCGTCCCTGGCTCACATAGTCCACATAGGTTGCAATGTCTTGCTTAATGGGGCAATTACGCTGGCAGGGTGACACGGGGACGTTGAAACCGAGATCGCGGTGTCCCGCCAAAATCTTCATGGTTGCTTTGTCAACCACACTTTTGGCGACTGCTTGAAGCAGATGAGGGCGACCAATAATGGCAATCGGATCCGTTTTCTTTGAAAAAAGTGACCCAGCTAGCTCAGTGACAACGATTGCTCCGTGATTGCCCTGTAAGAGTTCTTTTACAGCGGTCTCAACTGGAGTACGTACATCGAGCTGTACGACCGATTCCATGACGGACCCAACTCGTAACGACGCGACCGCCGCTCCACCATGCATCGCCACAGTTCGAAGCTGTACAACGCCTACAAGCTCATTCCCGTGCTGGACAGCCACCGGCACTGGATACTGTTCAATGAGTCGTGGCAGCACCGCTGCTACCGTTTCATCCTTTGTACAGAAAACCGCTAAGGGCGTCGCTACGGTATCAAGCGTTGCCATGTACTGCCTCCTGAGGAAGGAGTGTCGCGGCAAGATGCCCCACAATCTCTCGCGGAGTCACCATCCCAATGGGCGTTTCATCCTCATGCATTACCAGCGCAACCGTCCGTTGGCGCTCTTGCATAATTGCAATAACCTCATTGCATAGCTGCTGCTCATCCACAAAGAGCACAGGTTGCCGTAGGAGATCTCGTGCTAGGACATTCGTTGTTGGTGGTCGGGTTGCCACATCGCTTCCCACCAGAACCACATCGCCAGTAACAACCTTGCTCAAAACGTCGGTTGCTGTTACGTAGCCAATGCAGCGCTTGTCCAAAATAACCGGTATCTCTTCGAGATCATTATCAGCCATCAGCTTGGCGACGGCATCGATGGGCATGCTTGGTAAACAGAACACAACGTCATGACGCATGATGGAAGTAACAACCGGGTTGGCTGCCTCGGGAGCTAACCGGTCTGGGTCAAGGGACTCGCGCTGCGACATAGTCACGATTCGAGTATACCGTGCTCGGTTGCGCTCTACTGGTCAGAGCTGGCGCCGACCAGCTGCTCTTCGGAGAATCGCCGCAGGACATCCTGCCATGACTCTCCCGCCGCTGCAGGCGTCGATGCAGTTCGCGCGGTGCGCTGAATCTGTGCCTTTGTCCGATCAATCTCTCGCTCTCGACGCTTCGCCTCAATGGTTCGAGCTGACCGTAAGGTCATCTTGACCTCTCGTTCTACAGCCTGAAGGGCTTCTGTACTTCCCGCGGATTGCACCGCTTTTGTCAGCCGAGAGACGACGTCAGGAGCAGTTTTGCCACCCTCGACCCGTAGGCTCTCGAGCAGTCGATGCCGAATCATCTCCGTAGCGCGGTTGGCTCTGTCCGCCTCTACGGTCGACTGTCGCTGGCTCTGAAATACTGCTCCCCAACGCGAAATTACATCAGGGTAGCGCCAGGCCACGCTGAATTTTCCACTGCTAATCTGTGCGGTGAGGGCGGTCAGCTCTTCTTGGAGCTGCTGTGCCGAATCCACGTCGAGTGCGGCAAGAAGGTCACTGAGTACAGGTTTGGCGAGGCCATATGTCCGTCGCACCCAACTCGGAAGATGGTGATGCTCCGGTGCTGGCACAGTCCCTGGCACTACAGCACGCGGCAATCCGGCAGGACGAACAATGTCAACGCGCGGACTAGCGCCCCGAGCTGTAGCGTCCGGTGTCACAGAACGAGTTGGCGCCGGCACGATCACGAACGAAAGAAAACAAACAGTGTCATTGAATGCTGTCAATCGTACCGCAGTGTGCGTACTGCGTGTCGTGAGGCCGTACACTGCGCGAATATGGCCGACTCGACCTCTACCCCCGTGGACCCCTCAGCGAACCAGATCTCCCCTGAGGAGCTTGCCACTGTCCGTGATGCGGCCCAGGCTTGGTCGACGGTTCCCCCTGCTCGGGTGCAAACCGGGGCCGCGTTTATCAATCCTGACCTCACTGCACTTGAAACTGCAGGGAGCCGTCCAGGCGAACGTTACGTTCGGGTCGTCCGCTCCTCACGGCATCAGTTTGAACAGGTAGAGCCAGGCTGGATTCAAGCCACAACCAGAGCATCTGCGCCTACATCGCTCTGGTCGCGGTTCATGCGTCTCTTGCGAGTTGCCATTATTGGAACGCCTTTAGCATCGCGACAGCTGGCACATGAGCGGCTTACAAAGATTAAAGCGCTCGCCGTTTTGTCGTCGGATGCACTGTCGTCTGTGGCATACGCTACCGAGCAGATCCTCATCATTCTCATCCTTGCCGGATCTGCAGCATTGACATATTCGGTGCCGATTATGTTTGCGATCCTTGCCTTACTCACCGCCGTCGTTCTCAGTTATCGCCAGACCATTAAGGCGTACCCCAAAGGCGGGGGGTCATACATCGTTGCGAAAGATAACCTCGGTCCACTTGCAGGACTCATTGCCGGCTCTGCGTTAATGACCGACTATGTCCTCACTGTTGCCGTATCAGTTGCAAGCGGATTGGATGCAGTAGTCAGCGCTTTCCCAGTGGTTGCAACGCACCGCGTTTTGATGTGTATCGGCATCATTGTTTTTATCGCTTTCACGAACCTTCGTGGCATTCGACAATCAGGCAATATCTTTGCCATCCCCACCTACCTCTTTATTGCCGCCATGCTTTTAATGATCACAACTGTCTGCTTCAAACTTGCAACAGGAACAGCAGCGACTGCAGCACCCCACTTTGTCGCAGCCACAGAAAACCTCACCATTTTCTTGATCCTGCGGGCTTTTGCTTCCGGCTGTACCGCTTTGACTGGTATCGAGGCAATTAGCGATGGTGTGCCAGCATTTAAAGTTCCTGAATGGCGTAATGCTCGCACCACTCTGACCGTCATGGGGATCCTGCTAGCGGTTATGTTCACGGGAATTACGCTCAGCACCCATGCATTGGGACTTCAGGCATTTACTTCTAACGATCCCCACTACCAAACGGTGATTTCGCAAATCGCCCATATCGCTTTTGGAAATGGTGGTGGCTATCTCTTTGTTATTGCCACGACCACGGTTATTCTGGTCTTGGCTGCTAACACCTCATTCTCTGACTTTCCCCGTCTGTTTTACTTTTTGGCCCGTGACAACTACGCTCCGCATCAGTTCAAACGGCTTGGAGATCGCCTCGCATATAGCAATGGCATCCTCGTCCTGGCAACGCTGGCCAGCATTCTCATCGTCGTGTTTCAAGGTGACGTGAGTCGACTTATTCCTCTCTATACCATCGGTGTTTTTCTCGCCTTCACCATGTCTCAAGCCGGCATGGTATCGCGGTGGTGGCGCCGTCGTGAAGCAGGATGGAAACATGGCTTACCGCTGAATGCCCTCGGCATGCTGATGACTGGAGTTGTCTTCATCATCACAGCTTCAACGAAGTTCACCGAAGGTGCCTGGGTAGTTATCGTCATCATCCCAACCTTGGTCAGTATCTTCCTCGCTATCCATCGCCACTACAACCAGCTATCCACGCAGATGACGACGGAAACCCCAACGTCTCCCATCAATATGAAGCCGGTCTGCATTGTGCCGATTGTTGATCTCAATGCAGTAGCACTGCAGAGTTTGGCTATGGCACGGACCATTTCTGACAGCGTTATTGCTGTACATATCTCAGACAATGAAGACGACATCAAAGAGCTGCGCGCTAAGTGGGAGCTGTGGGGAAACCATGTGCCGCTGGAGATTATTGAGTCGCCATATCGTTCATTAGTTCGTCCGCTTGTTTCTTACATCGATGCGATCGATCGACAACGTTCTGATGACACCCTCGTCGTACTCCTTCCAGAGCTTGCCGCAACCCGGTGGTGGCATCGTCTCCTCCATACCCAGTCTGCATTATGGCTGCGTCGCGCACTGCTTATGCGGCCCGGAACGGTGGTTGTGAGCGTGCCCTATCACCTCCAGCAACATCCGCATCGTCTCCGACGTCGCACGAAACAGAAAGCTCTATAACAGCGCATGCCCTAGATTCGCTGACGAGTCACTGGTCACTACCGGTGCTTCCACGACCTGTGCGAGCACATCGCCAACCATAATCACAGTTTGATCGGAGATCACTTTCCATGTTGGTGGTACAGGCACCGCCCCCACATATCGAGCTGCATTCAAATCTGCAATGGCAATAATGGCGGGAAACAGATCCGACCGGCTCGTCAGTACCGCAATTGCAGTGGCGAGTGGAAGATCATCGGTGCTGACGTCAATCACAACTGCTGTTATCGGTCCTTGCCACGATGCCCAGATTCTCCGAAACGAATCGAGCGTCGCGGCAGTAACAATTCGAGCGAGATCAAAATTCGGTGGGCAGGTTTCTCCCACCATATCGATAAGAAAGCCAGTGCGTCGTATATCCCCACCAACAACAAGGATGTCCGGTTGCAAGGGCGCATTGTCGCCCATGACACTGCCTCCACCTTCTCCCAATGAATCCACAACGCTAGCGCAACTGGGAACAAAGTCAAGCGACTTGTCACCGTCTTACGGGAGTATCGCCGAGGGGCAGATATCGTTGAGAACACAGTGGCCACATCGCGGTTTTCGGGCAATACAGACTTGCCGCCCATGGAGAATCAGGCGCAGGCTCAACATCGTCCACTCTTGCTCTGGAACGACGCTGCAGAGCTCTCGCTCAATGCGGACGGCATCTTTCGTATCAGTCAATCCCAGACGGTTGGTTACCCGCGTTACATGCGTATCCACCGGTAACCCCGGGATACCAAACGCGACTCCCAGCACAACATTTGCAGTTTTACGCCCTACACCCCGCAGAGTCGTCAACTCTTCCATCGTCCGGGGAACAGCTCCGCCAAATCGCCCCATGATGTCTTGACTCATCTCCACAATCGCCTGTGCCTTAGCCCGATAGAACCCCGTGGAATGAATTAGTGCTTCAACATCGGTGAGTCGTGCTGCGGCAAGTGTTGCTGGATCGGGATAGCGAGCAAAAAGCTCCGGTGTCACCATATTGACTCGCACATCGGTGCATTGAGCACTGAGGATAGTCGCTACCAACAGCTCCCATGCCGAATGGTGCACTAACGCGCAGGCTGCCTCGGGATAAGCGGCGGCAAGCCGCTCTGCTACGAGCTGTGCCTTGGCGGCTTTATCGGTTTCGTTTAGGAGCGGAGGCATGGCCACCATCCTAGGCTACAGAGCGCAGCTTGAGCGCCAGGGAGGCGCGTACAATCAGCGGGCTCGTAGCAATGAGGAGGACACGACGGTGCGGTTCAAAATCACAGTGATCGGCGCAGGGAATGTTGGTGCCACACTCGCCCAACGGCTGGTTGAACGAAACAATGCCCATATTGTTCTCCTTGATATTGTCGAAGGGCTCCCCCAAGGAAAAGCCCTCGACATGCTGGAAACCGGACCCATCTGCGGCTACGACTCCACCATTATTGGCACTAATGATTACGCCGATACTGCGGGCTCGGACATTGTCATCATCACCAGCGGGGTTCCCCGTAAGCCAGGGATGTCCCGCGATGACTTGGTCATGACTAACGCGGGCATTGTCAGCGGCGTCGCTGCAGCCGTAGCAAAACACTCACCAAACTGCATCCTTCTTGTCGTGAGTAACCCCCTTGATGCCATGGCGCAACTTGCCTATGCAGTCAGTGGTTTCCCTCGCGAACGGGTGATTGGCATGGCCGGTGTTCTTGATACAGCGCGATTTAGAACCTTTATTGCACAAGAGCTTTCTGCATCAGTCAACGATGTTGCTGCATATGTCCTGGGCGGCCATGGCGATACGATGGTGCCACTTACTCGGTTAACTACCGTCGCCGGTGTCCCGGTAACCGAACTTATCCCAGCAGAACGGCTAGAAAGTATCGTGCAGCGAGCACGTGATGGCGGAGCCGAAATCGTCAACCTGCTCAAGACTGGGAGCGCTTTCTATGCCCCAAGTGCGGCTGTAGCACAGATGGTAGATGCCATTCTCGGCGATACCCACGCAGTTCTTCCCTGTAGCACTCTCCTCACCGGTCAGTATGGAATTACTGGTCTCTTCACAGGAGTGCCCTGTCGCCTCGGTAAAGAGGGACTTGTTGATGTTGTAGAGATCACGCTGCAAGAGGCCGAACTCGCTGCATTGCATCGCTCCGCAGCCGCGGTTCGTGAACTTGTCGAGATTATTGATAGTCGACGTGCAGAACTCCAGGCGCCAGTTCCTTCGCTACTTCAGGCTTCCGCTAAAGCTTAGGGTTAACAGCCACTAACACTAAAAAGAAACCTCTCTCCCAGCATCTGGTGTAGTAGGCGGGAGCGGTACTGCCCCATCAGCTTCAGCTAAGACTCGTTCTGCTTCGCGCTGGAGTAGTTGTTGTAATGCCTCAAGCAACGCTCCTGCCTGTTGCATGAACTGACCTTGATGGTTATCAGGAATTTCCTGCAAAATTGACTGAAGTTTGCGTGGAATTAGGGTCCAATGTTTAAACGGATGAGCTGATTCTTTGATTGGTAGATGTTCACTGTCGACCATATACCTCTCAGTACCAAGTCGTAATAGGTGTACCCCCAGAAATTGCTGTCTATTACCCGCCCATGAGAGCGCCGGATTTGATACCAAGTAGGTATGAACAAGGGAACCACGAATATGCCTATCCCCTAATTGCCATACAAGAGCGCGAATGTCATAGCAAGCTGCAATCGGAAGCCAGCTATGACGCACAAAGCAGCGAAGAGAGGCAACAAAGAATCCACATCCCTCCATCGCCTTCTGGATATCGGGACGTAGCCACAGCTCTATCCCCTCCGCATCCTTTGACGCTAACAAAGCAGCAATAGCTAGCTCATGACGCACTGTTTCATCAGCACGCGTATGGACTGCAGCCCGAGTTTGGCTGAGCGCGTCATATACCCCAGCTAGTCGAGGTTCTAGCGCTGCAGCGTCATCATCAATACCCATTCCAGTAGCTTACGTGCTCTTGGCGGACACCAAGCGGACAAAACGCTATGGGAGAAACTCCTTCAGCGCCGCTACAACAGCTTGGTATATGGGTGATTCGGCTTTCCCTTCGCGATGCACCGCAAAAATCCGTCGCTCCAATGCTCTCTCAACCAAAGGGCGAAACGTAGCCTTCGTAGAATGCTTTTGCAATGCCAACTGTGGGACAAAGCTTACAGCAAGACCAGCTTCGACGAGTCCCATAATGACACCGTAGTCATTGCTATAAAAATCTATCTTGGGCGAGAAGTTAGCCAAAGCACAGGCACGAACTGTGATGTCATAACACGAAGTATCCTCCTCGCCAGCAATCCACTTTTCATCTTTTAGCGATGTCAGAGTGACCGCTTCCGCATTCGCGGGATGCTCTGGTGGCAACGCGATAAGTTGGGGATCGGCGAAAAGAAAATGATAGATATATCCAGGCTCGCGATCCGCAGGCAATAAATCGTATTCGTGCACAACAGCAATATCCAAATCTCCTTGTCGCAACAATGGAAAACTCTCAAATGGCTCGAGCACTTTCAGGATAATCCGCAATTCCGGGTAACGTTGCTGGAGTAGCTGTATCGCATATGGAACTACTGTTTGGGCTGCTGTAGGGAATGCTGCTATTCGCACTGTCCCACACACAATGTGTGCGGAGTGGGCCAGATCAGCTTCTGCACGCTCTACTTCAGTGATGATGTTTTCTGCATGAGCGACAAGGCGCTCACCGGCATCAGTCAGCTCGAGACGTCGCCCACGGCGACGTAATAAAACTACGCCAGCTTCCTTGGCCAAAAGATCAAGCTGCTGCGAGACTGCCGATGGGGTGAGATAGAGGGCTTCTGCCGTAGCCGTGACGGTGCCCCGAAGAGCAAACTCCCGTAAAAGACGGAGGCGATTGAGCTCTAACATTAAGTCAATCTTACTATTGAGTTAACCATTAGGTAGTTGATCTTATACATAGTGGCGCCGATCATGCCCCTTATGCTTCGTAATCCTTATCGCCTGGCCTACCTAGCGGCAGCAGCAACGGTTCTCCTGTGGGGGCTTGCCTTTGTCGGGATTCGTGTTGCAGTTCGGACCTTCTCACCCCTCCATCTCACGGCAAGCCGATTGTTCGTCGCTTCAGTGGTGCTGGGGTGTATTGCCAGGGTGTTGCATATTTCTCGACCATCACTGTCCGATTTTCCCGCAATTGCTTTATGCGCTTTACTAGGAATGCCCCTATATCAGCTCCTTCTCAACACTGGTGAACAGGGAATCAGCGCGGGAGCTGCAGGGCTACTGATTGGCTTATCACCACTCTGTTCAATAGTGCTGGCCCGAATATTCCTTGCAGAGCGAATCGGTAACCAACAGAAATGTGGTCTGGCAATAGCTGTAGTAGGTGCAGTAACGATTGCACTGGGACATGGGCAACTTGTTTTTGGATTTTCATCAGTTTTCGTGGTTGGAGCTGCTATATGTCAAGCAAGTTTCTTTCTTCTACAGAAGGGATTACTTCGCCGATACTCTGCGCTTACCCTCACCTGCTTTGCCACCTGGATAGGAACGCTCATGGTGGGTCCGTTTGTAGTACTTGGAAACACCACGGCGGTGCATGTATCCACCCTATCTATTGTTGCGACTCTCGCTTTAGGAATCGGGCCATCTGCTATGGGGTTTGTCTTGTGGGCATACGCACTTTCACGTCTTTCTATTGCCACGACATCAGTTTCTCTCTATGGCGTTCAGGCAGTTGCAGTCTTCGGAGGAGCAGTGCTCCTTCAAGAACCGCTATCTCACCTCGCAGTTTTTGGTGGAATTCTGACCGCAATTGGAGCTTGGATGTGCCGACGGCCAACGCAGCAACTTCCCCATAGCACCCCCGCTACGTACCGTGCGGCATAAGGAGTACCTCAATGAATGAGATAGCTGCCTTTCAGGCTGCACTTGCTGCCTACGCTCAAGTACGTAAACAGCAAGAAACCGCCCAACAGCAACTTGAGACGGCGACTGATCCAATAAACTTGGAATCCCTCTTCGTCGTGGTTCGTGACTTTGTTCGAGTATTGACAACTGTCCCTGAGCAACCACTATGGCAAGCGAACGCTCTCGAAGCGATTACCGATAGCATGGCTGTATTTGATGCGCAGCACATTCCTCTACCGGACGCATCTGAGTACCTCACTGCTCTGCAATGGGGACTTAGCGTGATCGCACATCAGTTTTCTCGCCATGGCTTAGGGAATATCCTGCAGTGATTCCCCTATGCCGGCTGACGCTCTAGCCAATTGACTGCATAGTCAGCCACTTCCTCACATCCATCTTGTCCAATAATCCAATGGACGCGATCAGGAAATTCCTTCCATGCGGTGACAGCGTCGGCATGCTTGTACTTTCGAAAGTTAGCACTATTGACCGAAGCGGGCACGATAGTATCTCGCTCGCCTGCAATCAATAGCAGGGGTGCACGGCCACTATTCTTAAAGTTAACTTTCACTGCAGCCGACTGTATGGCCGTTTGGAAGAAAATTCGACCTGTCTCCGGTGTGACATATCGCTCATAGACCGTACGTTGCTCTGCAAGTGGCAACCCATTCACAAATGCATACTGAAATTGACGAAAGGACATCCGTACTACCTTTGACCATCCTTGCCACGTTGACAACACACCAAAATTTGCTTTCACCACTGAGGGCTTGGCCGCAAACACCCCTCGTGGCGGTGCTGCATCAATGGCAACGCCAGCAGCGCCTAATCCGCGATCGAGAAGTTGCTGTACAAAAAGCCCTCCAAATGAGTGTCCGATCAAGACAGGGGGCTCAGAAAGCTCACGAATAATTGCATCGTAGTGGTCGACGATTTCTCGTACGCCTAATCCAGCGAGAGCCGCAGGATTGGCCCGCAGATCCTCGACATCACGATCTTTCCGCGGCCAGGCTGGTGCAATACAGCGATATCCATGCTGCTCAAATGTCGGAATGAATCGCTCCCAGCAGAGCGGCGTCATCCATGCTCCATGAATGAAGATCGCAGTTTTTGTCACCGAGACTCTGAAGCCTTCTCACGCTTACGCAGCTTTCGACCTAGCCAGCGCAACGGATCCCAATATCGGTCAGCAGCACGCTCTTTCAATGGAATGATGGCGTTGTCGGTGATATGGATATGTTCAGGACACACCTCACTGCAGCATTTGGTGATGTTGCAGTAGTTCAGTCCTCCCTGCTCTTTCGTTGCATCAATGCGGTCTGCAGTATCTTTTGGATGCATCTCTAATCCAGCAATGCGGACGAAATAGCGTGGACCGTAGAAACGTGCGCTGAGATCGTGGCTCCGAAGCACGTGGCAGGTGTCCTGACAGAGAAAGCATTCGATGCACTTTCGATATTCGTACAGCCGATCAATATCTTGCTGAGCAATACGCCACGGTTTTCCATCATCAGCCGCCGGGGTAAATGGAGTGATCGACTTATTCACTTCATAGTTACGGGAGACATCGGTAACCAGGTCTTTGATGAGTGGAAAAGCCTTAAGCGGTCGTACCGTAACTGGTCCTGGTGCAAGCTCTTCAACACGGGTCTTACACATCAAAACTGGGCGACCGTTCACTTCTGCGCTGCACGAGCCACATTTAGCCGCCTTACAGTTCCACCGGCAGGCTAAGTCGGTGTCTAAATGCTTCTGAACGTAGTGCACAGCATCGAGCACCACCATGCCTGATACCTCAGGCACAGTAAAGGAAACATCGCCTTGCTCTCCACCAGGCTCACCTTTAAAGATGTGTAACTCGACGGTTGCACCGGTAGCACCCGGCATGTCGTTTGTGGCTGTGCTCACTTCTGACCCTCATAAAAACGGCTGCGCTGGAGAAGCTCAACGAGACGATCTGGGAGCGGCTCGTGCGCAATGCCTCGTACTGCCATCCCATCATCAGTTTTCACTGAGACGTAGTTGACCTGTGCTTGCTCTGGACTCTTTTCGGGGAAATCAAGACGCCATTGCGAACCACGACTCTCTTTGCGCTCAATAGCGCTACGAACAATGGCCTCAGAGATAGTGAGCATGAACTGCACATCACGGCAGGTGTGCCAGCCCGGATTTAATGTCCGGCTGCCGGTTACGCCCATCCGTTGACTGCGCTCTCGTAATGCACCAATTGCTGCCAACGAGCGCCGCAACGACTCATCAGTACGCGCAATACCAGCGTCGTCTTGCATCGCCTCTTGCAACGCTTCATGCAGCAGGTACGGGTTTTCTGCACCGTCAGCACCGCGAGTAAGCGGTTCAAGTAAGGCAGCTTGCTCAGCTTCCACCATCGTCTCATTGACAGCAGGGTGAGCTCCAGTCTCCTTGGCGTGCAGTGCAGCCGCCTCCCCAGCGCGTTTCCCAAACACAAGGATGTCCCCTAAAGAGTTCCCACCGAGGCGATTCGCTCCATGTAGTCCACCAGCTGATTCACCGGCTGCATAGAGGCCTGGCACGGTGGTTGCAGCTGTCTCTGCCTCAACACGAATCCCACCCATGGTGTAGTGAATGGTGGGCCCCACCTCCATCGGCTCCTTCGTGATATCCACATTTGCCAGCGCGTGGAACTGTTCATACATAGAAGGGAGCTTCCGTTTGATGTATTCCGCACCACGATGACGAATATCGAGAAGTGCACCTCCGTGTGGCGATCCTCGCCCAGCCTTCACCTCTTTGTAAATTGAGCGGGCTACAACGTCTCGCGAGCTGAGTTCTTTCTTTTTGGGATCGTACTCGAGCATGAATCGCTGCCCTTCACTGTTGAAGAGGTAGCCACCTTCGCCACGAACCGCTTCGGTCACGAGGATGCCACGAGCTCCAGGAGGCCACATCATGCCGGTAGGGTGAAACTGCACAAATTCCATATCGAGCAGTTCAGCACCAGCTTCATATGCCATAGCCGCGCCATCACCCGTTCCTTCCCAGGAGTTCGATGTGTGCTTGTACATCCGTCCCCATCCACCGGTCGCCATGACGACCGAATGGGCACGAATCACTACAAACTTCCCGTCGTGGCGCCGATAGCCCATTGCGCCCACCACGCGATCGCCATCTTTGAGGAGCTTCGTCAGGGTGTATTCCATAAAGACAGAGGCTTTTTCTGTCGCGACCAGACGATCCTGGCATGTACGAATGAGCTCTAAACCAGTACGGTCACCGACGTGACAGAGCCGTTTATAGCTGTGGGCACCGAATGCACGCTGCATGATGCGACCGTCATCAGTCCGATCAAACAGTCCACCCCACCGCTCTAGCTCGTAGACGCGGTCAATTACTTCATGTGCGTAGAGCTCCACCATGCGCCAGTTATTGAGCAGCTGCCCTCCAAGCATGGTGTCGGCAAAGTGCACTTCCCAGGTATCGGTATCTTCAACGTTACCGAGCCCAGCCGCAATGCCACCTTCCGCCATAACGGTATGCGCTTTCCCAAGCAGTGATTTCGTCACCACGATAGTGGTACACCCTGCCTCCGCTGCAGCGATTGCCGCTCGCATGCCAGCACCACCAGCGCCAATAACCAGCACATCACAGTCGTGAGAAAGATATGACTCTGTCACCGCTATCCCAACACATGGAGATCGGTCATGCCATGCATGAGCAATCGAATGTATACATCGGTCGTCACCACACTGAACAGACTCAGCCACGCCCACATCGCATGTCGTCCGTTAAACACTGTGACCCAGCCCCACAATTTGTGACGTACGTTGCCGTTGCGAACGCAGGAGTAGCAATCTAACCCACCGCCCACAAGATGCCGCAGGGCATGGCAACCAAAGGTATATCCACTGAGCAGCACAACGTTGAGCAACATGATCGCTGAACCAACGCCGACATAGAGATGTCCATTCCAGAAAAAAGCCCGTATCGCGTCATACCACAAGAATGCCAGCACGATGAGTGCGAGATACAGCGTAAAACGGTGAAGGTTGCTCAGAATAAAAGGAAACCGAGTTTCACCTTTGTATTCTTTATGTCGAAGTTCATCTACCGCACATGCTGGTGGATCCCAGAAGAATGAGCGGTGGTACGCCTTGCGATAGTAGTAGCAGGTAGCCCGGAAAATCAGCGGAACCCATACGACCCACACCGCTGGAGAGATTGGTCCAGTAAGCCAGATCTGTGGAGAGTAAAACGGTGAGATGTACGGCCCATACTCAGAGCGACCCGCAATAAGTGACGACCACGCAGCATAGAGCGTAAAACCGCCCAAGACTGTCACCACAGCAAGCGGCAGCAGCCACCACGGCTTGGCACGGCCATGGCGCACCCCAGCGTGAGCCTCCATTGACGAGACGTGGGTCGACATACGGGTGGGAATCGTAGCGGATCCGGCCTTCTTCAGGCGTAACGGATGGGGTGGCTTACGGGACTTGAACCCGTGACCTCCTGTTCCACAGACAGGCGCTCTAACCAACTGAGCTAAAGCCACCACGACGCCCGCTGATTATATGGGCAGAGACATAGAGCTCCGTTGAGAGACGCTACCGGGGCCTAGCAATTTCAACCGGGTCACTCTACACTCCAGCACTTACTATTTCCGCAGTTATGCGCCACCTTTCAAAGGCCTTATCGTGAAAAGCGTATTCCATCCTACAAAGCGTAGTAGCCACTCGTATCCTCCTTTGCCCTTCGACCGATGCATCCACGTCACTATTGTTACGCTCTCAGGAGTACTCGGCACTAGTTTTCTCGTGACCGAAAGGCTAGGCATCTCTTCTTGGAGGTTAAACCTCAGCCTCACCTTCTTAACGGCCATTCTCTTATTCCGTCCCGCGGCGATGCGTTTACTGCGCGGAGAGATGCGACTCGATCTTGAACCTGCAAGGCTTTTGGTGACGGTCATCGCGTTCGGAATAGTTGCGATCATTGTTGATCGAATCATAGGCCTTGTTTTGATTCCTACTTCAACAAGTGTTGACATTGCTCATCATTTAGCATTAACCGATTGGATAGTTCGTGAAGGAGCCTTACCGAATAAACCATCACCCAATCTAAATGAGATGGTGTCCTACCCATTCGGAGTGCATCTTCTCTCTGCTGTAACAGTAAAGGCTCTTGGGATTGCTCCGTTGAAAGCGATGACCCTTGTAGGTTTCGGTCTACTAGGCTTTCTCGCTTCAGCGCTCGTTGGAATAGCAGGGCGTCTTGCTGATCAATTGGGTTTTACTCTCCGCCCAGTACTGAAATGGTCCACCGCGCTCCTTTGCACCACAGCACTACTGTTTGCATCTCACTATTCAATTGGACTACTTGACCAAGACTACTTCTTTGCTCAGGTATTTGGGCTCTATTTACTTGTTGCAACAGCGTTCTTTCTTCTCGATACTTCTCACGATGTGAACCCTTGGAGTATTGCCGCGTCTGGCGCAGCGCTCATCTACGCCTACCCTCTTTACTTTCCTATTTTCATTGCAATGTGGCTACCCGGAGTAATTCATCGACCACGAAAGTTTGCTCTCTTCACTGGGCTGTGTTTCCTTGCTGCAGCTAGCTTATTTCTACCCGGTAGATTAGCGACTGGGATCAGCATCTTGAACAACAATGGAGGAACCATTCCGATTACGATTGCAAGACTAGGTGGGGGGATAGTCCTCATCCCATGTCTCATCGGAGTTGCCACCTGTCTCTTTTATGGGTGTCGACGAGCTCTCTGGCCTGTGCTCACTATCCCCTTCGGGGTCATCGCAGCTTTAGCTGAAGCACTGGCGGTCCTGTTCTTTACAGGATCAGTCGGAGGCTCTACCTACCAAGCTCTTAAGCTAGTTTATGCTGCCCTGTACATAGCTTTTGGAACGTTGCCGATTGTTGTATTTATGGCGCTTCGCTATCTCAATTCACGAGCCATCATCACTATTCTGGCTCCATTAACAGCTGGTGCGCTTGTCATTCTTTCCGTATTCAGTGTTGATTTACGACGACAACCTCCCGTTATCTCTAGCGAGGAATATCAACTAGCGCAGTGGACAGCTAACACTTTCCCACGATCTGAAGTGGATGTGCTCATTCCAGGAATACCGGGATATATACTTTGGGTGGGCATCTTTGGGCAGCCAAGAAATATCATTGCTGCTACCTATTTATCAAGCGGATGTAATCTTCTCGACCATTGGATTGAGGACGGTAAGCCTTATTTGATCTTTCTCCCCTCACAATCTGAATCAGTCCAGGCTAGCGGCCAACGTTTTACCGTAGTTCAGACAAATGGCGATGCCGTTCTTATACACCGCACCGAATCTATTCCTCATGCCACAACACTCCCTCCAGAGTGCCGTTGAAAGCTACCCCCTGAAGCAACGAGAAGGTATAGCTTCTGGCCGTCGCTACGATATTACGGATACGCTGTACGCCACATGCCCCCTTAGCTCAGTCGGATAGAGCAGCCGCCTTCTAAGCGGGAGGTCGCAGGTTCGAATCCTGCAGGGGGCAGTCATAGACTGCCTGGTAGCATCTCTTCATGACACAAACCACCCCTGTCTATCTCGTTCGACATTGCGATGTCCAAAATCCCAACAACGTCATCTATGGACACCTTCCCAACTTTCCATTGAGCGAGAAAGGGGTTGCACAGGCTCACGCACTAGGGCGACGGTTTGCTGGGCAGCCGCTCCACCACATCTACACCAGCCCCTTAGAGCGCGCACAGCAAACTGCCTCCATCATCGCCTCTTACCTTCCAGACGCCACCGTAACGGTGACGGAAGACCTCACCGAAGCACTCTTTACGAAGTACACCCAAGGGATCAAAAAGCCGCTCGTACCGCTGCTCCGCCCTCTCTGGTTTTTCCACCTCATTACGCCAGGGCTGCTCCGGCGTGATGAGCGCGTGGCAACTATGGCTGCTCGCGTGCGACGCACCATACTTCGGCTACTCAGCGACTCACCAACAGAAGGTGGCATCTGTGTTACACACGGCGATCCCATTCAAGCATTCTGGATCGAAGCGACTGGTCGCCACCCCTACGCACTCCATCGTTTGGAATGTGCCAAAGGGGGACATCTCGAGTTGACTTTTACTGGCGATACGCTTGCATCGCTGAATTACGTGGGCCCGATCGAAACCACTTCGGACGTATCCTGAGGTTTCTGCTGCGCTTTACGATGTCGACGATGTCGTTGCAGAAGGGGCTTGAGATACATCTTGGTGAGTAATCCGGTCATGATCAGGATGAATGTGCCATACACCAGCGGCACTCCGTTGTCTTTCTTCACAAGAAACAGCGAATACTGATGAAGTGATGAAAACGTCACGGTGAACTGTGTTGGTTGCCCATTGGCACCAGGGAGTGTCAGAGGAACTGTTGCGCCCAATGTCAACGGTATGGGATGCGAATCATCAAAGTACGGCTGCATTTTTGTGGTGTCGAGGGTATTCACATTCTGTGCTGCACCACTATTCACACCTAGGTCACCAACGAAGAGCTGCATCTCAATCACAGGATTTCTCGCTTCCGCGCCCCCTGGCGCGTAATTCACAGATGCAGGATCTACCGAGCCATCGGCCGCGAGGCCAATCGATGTTTTTGCATCTGGGAAAATTGCCATTTTGGCCCCGATTTGTATGGCCTGCTTAGCACCCGGAATTGTGTAGTTGAAATCAGGTACTTTCAGCACCCCCGTTTGCACTGATTTGTTCTCACCAAAGAATTCCACCGCACTATCAAACACCACTACCCCACTTGGATTACGCACCACAATATGCGGAGCCCAACCGTAATCCTGTTGATACATGGCGACATTGTCATATGAGAGAAATTCATTTACCCGTATATCTTTTGTGAGCACAGGATTTCCGTGGTCAAATACTGTGACATTGCTCACATAATCTTGAGCCGTACCATTCGCCTGGTAGGTCGCGGTGAATTTATTCAGCTGTACCTGATAATCCGCATGTTGCCCATTAAAGAGGAGCCCTTCTTGCAGCGTGTCGAAACTTGCCCGTGTTTCGGTAAACCGATTTCCTTCAATAATGGTGGTAATCCCCTGAAAACCAGTGGCTTTTCCCCACACCACAGCGACAAGAAGCAAGAAAAATGAGGTGTGGAAGAGCCACGACCCCCACTCGCCCCAATACTGTGGCGTTCGCCGTTCCCGGCGAATGGTTCGCATGATGAGTGCACGACCACGCCGAATGACACAAGCTCCCAACGAGATATACAGACTAGCAAGTAAGCCGTAGAAAATTGGCGAAACGAAGACTGAGGTTAATGGCAACCCAATATGGCTCGCGATCGCATTGAGCCCCTGATAGTTGTCCAAGAAAGCATTGACCTTGATCTGGTCAGAGGTATCTTGCTGCGGAACAAATGAACCGATCAGGACAATAAAAATGACGCCAATAAGAAAGTAGATCGCGGTTCGCATCCGCGTGTACTCACGCCAGAAGCGTGCCGCCCAACGTTGCATATCAGCTACCAGGGAGAACTCCCTGCTGCGCTGCCACCGCAATATTCCACAACAGCATGACGAATATGCCAAAGACGAGCGTTCCAGCTGCTGTCACCGCAATCACACTTCCCCCGGCCAATGATGTCCGTGACCACGGATAGACAGGTGCTCCCTCTTTCGGCTTTCCATACATCAGCAGCACAATGCGGAGGTAGTAGTACACCGATATCGCGCTAGTGACAATACCCCAGAGCACGAGTAATGTCTGTCCTGATTTCACTGCCGCGCTGAAGACAAAGAACTTTCCAAAGAATCCTGCCGTGGGGGGAAAGCCCGCAAGTGATAGCAGAAAGAGACCAAGCGCTCCAGCAACATATGGACGACGAGCAGCAAGCCCCCTAAGGCTGTCATAGCTATCGAGATCTTCGCCTTGTCCCGACATAATGGTCACGACCGCAAAAGCACCGATATTCGTGACGGCATATGCGGCAAGGTAGTACAACACGGCAACCGTCCCGAGGGGATCTGGAGCCACAACTCCTATAAGAATGTAGCCAGCTTGGGCAATCCCAGAATATGCCAGCATTCGCTTAATACTCTGCTGCTTCAGCGCTCCAATATTGCCTACTACCATGGAAATAATGGCAATGATGGCCACAAGAGCCCCCCACCGTGCATGCAGGTCGGGCAAGGTATACGTAAAGACCCGTACGGTGACGGCAAACGCGGCAACTTTCGTGGCAACGCTCATAAATGTTGTGACCGATGTCGGTGCCCCTTGGTAGACATCAGGGGTCCAGAAGTGAAAGGGTGCTGCACTGACTTTGAATGCGAAACCAACAAAAAGCAGAACAATTCCCACAATCAGGAGCGGATCAACGCCAACAGCGCTATGTACTGCAGCAAAGATTTGGGGCAGCTGCGTATGTCCGGTTTCGCCATAGATGAGCGCCATGCCATACAGCAGAAAGCCCGAGGCAAACCCTCCGAGCAGCAGATATTTCACAGCAGCTTCTTGAGAGCGCTCCTCGTTTCGTGAAAGGCCACTCAAGATGTACAACGCAATGGAAAGGAGTTCAACCACGAGGAAAATCAAGATCAAACTGGTAGCACCAGCAAGGAGCATCATGCCCGTAGTGGCTCCCAAGATAAGCGAGTAGTACTCGCCGCAGTGCAGCTGTCGCTTAATGAGATAACCCGGACTAATCATCACTGTGAGTAGCGCACTACCCAAAATAATGCCGTTGATAAAGAGGCTAAATCGATCATCACTAAACGTCCCAAAATAGAGGGATCGCGGTAATGCAGCATCAAACCACGCCCATACCGTTGCCACCATGCTGCCGACCAAGGCGAGCGACGTAACGACCGCTAGCCACCGACGCTGCGAAGCAGGAATGACCAAGTCGAGCAGCAACACGAGAATAAATGCTGCCGCCACCACAAGTTCGGGAAGCAATCCAACCCAATCACCACTCTTTGGGGGCACTACCGCTGGAAGACTCAGAAGAAGATGCATCACCGCACTCCTGCGCCTGATGAAACATCAGCGGTCGTAACGTAATGCGATATCGCCGGCTGCGTCACATCAGTAATAGGTTTTGGGTATAGCCCCAAAAACACCATTAAGGCAACAAGTGGTGCCAGCGTCAGCAGCTCATACCACCGTAAGTCGATCACCGTTTCAGCTTTGGCAGATAGTGGTTCCTGCATCAGTCCCTGATGGAGGCGCAACATATACCAACAGGCGAGAATGACCCCAATACCGGCAACAGCAGCGACAAACCACTGCACCGAAAACGCCCCCAACATGATCGTGAATTCACCAGCGAACGTTCCCATTCCGGGCATTCCCAATGAAGCGAGGGTAATCACCAGAAATGTTGCGTAGAGGTATGGCATCCGTTTTTCTAGTCCGGCAATTTCGTGACGATCACGAGTTTTTAGTCGCGTCTCAATCATGCCAACGGTCAAGAAGAGTGCTGCAATGATGATGCCATGGTTGATGACCTGCAAGACAGCTCCACTGAGACCAGCGCTGTTTAATGTAAACACCCCCAATGCGATAAAGCCGAGGTGACTCATGCTGGCATACGCCACAATCCTTTTGATATTCACTTCACCCAAGGCCATAATGGCGCCGTAGAGAATGCTTCCTAGCGCCAAAGCAATCAATAACCACTGGAATTGGTGCATCTGCTGCGGAAAGAGGGTCAAGCAGTAGCGGATAAAGCCAAAGATGCCAAGCTTGCTGACAATGCCAGCGAAAAACACCAACACCGCTGACGGACAGGCTTCATACAGGTTTGGAAGCCACGTATGAAACGGGATCAGGGGCACTTTAATCGCAAATGCAAGCGCAAAGGCCAAGAAAGCTAACTGGTATGGCGTGATCGTTGGCACATTGAGCAGTGGAATAACAAGTCGATCTTGCGCCAAGCCAGCATTCCCCATGATGACCTGGAGGTCAAACGAACCCTGCCCAGCTTGAAAGTAGAGATAGATGATGGCGACCAACATGGCCAAGCTTCCGGCCACTGTATAGATCACAAACTTAAGCGCCGCTTTCCCCCGCGTTGCATCGCCGTAGTTGCTGAGTAGGAAATAGAGAGGAATGAGCATGGCTTCCCAAAAGAGATAAAAGAGCACGAGATCGACACTGACGACTACCCCAGTTGTCGCTGCCTCGGTCAACAACAGCAATCCACAGAAAAACTTCAACCGCTCGGTCTTTTTCCGAGAAATCACCAACGATGCGAGCAGAAACACTGCCGCATTCAGCGCAAGGAACCACCCAGCAATCCCATCAACACCGATGTGATACGTCGATCCAATAGCAGGGATCCACTCATGAATCTCTTGATATTTCAATCCCAATGGGCCGGAAGCTGCGGGGGCGGTGCCCAACGTAGCCACGATAGCGGCCACGATCCCTGCGGTCACAGCAGTAGTAAGTACCGTTATGACTTTAAGGAGGGTGCTCTGCTTCCCTGGAATGAGCTGCAACAACACCATGCCACACAACGGCAACACGATAGTGAGTGTTAACCACGGTACATTTGGACTCATCACTGTCTCACTTCACTACCAAAAAAGTTGTCACGACAATAAGAATAGCTACAGCACCGACCATGAACGCGGCATAGTCACGGACTAACCCTGACTGCATCTCACTCAATGAAATGCTCAGATCGTTAAAGAGGTCTCCAATCCCCTTCACCCATCCGTCCATCACTTTCGGTTCAACAACACGACGCGCTGTCCGGGCTAGCGCCTTAATGGGACGCGCAAAGATGGTGTCGTATAACTCATCAAAGTAAAACTTATGAAGAGAGAGTTGCGGAAGCAGCCGTGGTAAGCGCGATGCCACCACCTGTGCGTCTGGGCGATGCTGTAGCCACAAGCGCAAGGCCATTCCAATACCGATAAGGCTTGCAGCAGTCCCTACGAGGAGCCCTACGACACCGAGCAGCGTCCCTGGTTCCGCAGCGATGTGGCCACTAACCGTAGTGGCAAATACTGGATCAAGGAAGCTACTGAAAAGATGGACACCCGGTATGGGCCACTGCAGGAAAAACCCAGCAATTGCACTCAACCCGGCCAAAATCAGGACGGGAGCCAACATGATGCGCGGTGCTTCATGAGCGGCATAAGGACGCGCGGTCTGGGGTTCGCCCCGGAATACCACCGCCCACAGTCGAAAGGTATAGAGGCCGGTTAATACGTTGAGCCCTAACCCCACAAGATAAAGGACCCAAGGAATGCCCGGACCGTTCGTCAACCCAAATCCCAACAGTGTCTCTTTACTAAACCACCCAGCAAAAAGAGGAAAACCCGCGAGCGCTAATGAGCCCGACAGAAAGGCCATCTCGGTAAGACGCAGCTTAGCGCCCAGTCCACCCATCAAACGGATGTCTTGTTCATCATGAAGCGCATGAATCACGTTGCCAGCAGCCATGAAGAGCAACGCCTTAAACAATGCATGGGTGGTGAGGTGATACATCGCTGCGGAGTACGCGCCAATACCGGTGGCATAGATCATGAGGCCAATTTGGGACATCGTCGAATAGGCGATGACTCGCTTGATATCGACCTGACTTAATGCAATGACTCCAGCCATTAATGACGTGAGTAACCCGACGATTGCCACGACACCTTGAGCAATAGGAGCTCTATCAAAAAGTGGATGGAATCGGGAAATGAGATAAACCCCAGCAGTCACCATCGTGGCTGCATGAATTAATGCCGACACCGGCGTTGGGCCTTCCATAGCATCGGGAAGCCATGTATGCAGCGGAAGTTGTGCACTTTTGGCAAATGCTCCAACGGCAATAAGGAGACAGATCGCCGTAATCACCCCACCGCCCATAGGGAATGAGGGTGCATGAGCAAAGATCACCGGCAAGCTTAACGATGCAACGTGATGGCCGCTGCTGTCTTGCAAGTTCAGCACAATGAGGAATGCCGCCAACACCAATGCAACATCACCGATCACCTGCGTGATAAATGCCTTCCGCGCAGCACTCACCGCACTCGGTCGCTGGTACCAAAAACCGATGAGAAGGTAGCTACTTAACGCCACTAGGGCCCATCCCACAATAAGTACGACAAAGTCTGCTGCGAGCACCAGCACCAGCATCGAGAACACAAAGAGATTCATGTAGCTAAAGAACCGCGCGACATCCGGCTCATGCTCCATATATCCAATGCTGTACACATGAATAAGGAAGCCCACTCCCGTAATCACCATCAACATGACAACCGAGAGTGGGTCGATTGTAAAGTCGATGCCGACCCCCAACTGATTGGACCCTAACGTGAGCCACTGCCAAAGATGGGTGGTGACAGCCTTATGTGCCTCTGGTGCATTGATTACCGTTATCAGCACTACCGTTGATGCAATAAGGGCGGCAAAGATCGAGAGCGACCCGACGATGTTGACAAAACGTCGCCCAAGCTTTGGACCGAAGACCCCATTGAGAAAAGCTCCCAAAAGCGGAAAGCCCAAAATTAATGCAGTGCAGACTGCGGCTGACTGGGTACTCATTCGTGCAGCTCATTGAGGTCATCGACGTCGAGCTCACGCCCGATGCGAAAGACCTGGGTGATTAAGGCGAGACCAACTACCACTTCGGCAGCGGCAACAACGATCACCATGAATGCAAAAATCTGCCCCTCTTCACTGTTGAGCATGCGTGAGAAACTGACCAACGCTACGTTTACTGCATTGAGCATCAACTCAATGCACATAAAAACCACCAGCGGATTACGGCGGATGAGGACACCCAGAGCTCCAATGGAAAAGAGTGCCGCACTCAGCGCCAAAAGGTATGAAAAGGCAGTCTGGGACATTACCGCTCCCCTACGGAGGCATGGCGACGGGTGAGATACACCGCCCCAATAGCCGCAACTAACAGCAGCAACGATGTCACCTCAAAAGGCAGGAGATAAGTCGTGAAGAGCTGTCCCCCGATCGCTTGCACATTCCCGGCTTGATTCACATCCGCTTCCGGAAATGAGAAGGTGTGGTAAGGATCCGAGACGCTGCCCACAGTCTGTCCTCGTAATCCTGTTTGAGGATTCATCGTTATCCCATTGCGTGCGAGACCAAAAACGATTGCGGTCATCGCCGCCACCATTACGAGCCCAACAATCAGCCGGGCATCAACCGCTGGTCGATCTTCTGCTTCCGGGCTCAGCAGCGCGATGATGAAGACGAAAAGCACCACAACCGCACCGGCGTACACGATGAGTTGCACAACAAAAAGAAACTGTGCGTTGAGGAGTAGAAACAACACTGCAAGTGAAGCAACTGTCATGACGAGACTCAACGCAGAGTAAATCGTCTGCCGCGATACAACAATTCCCAGCGCGCTCAAAAGCGCCATCGCCCCCGTTATGGCAAACAGAACCGTCATCGCTGCTCTTGTCCCACCTCATTCGGCTCGGTGATACCGGTGCCGTGAGTACTGATCCCTTCTTGGGTCAGTGAAGCAGGACGACCGCTTTCTACCGACTCCCACGCCACGCGAGGATCTACTCCTGGTGTGACTTGAGGACGATCACGCTGATCAGCACCAGCACCACGAGGATTTTTCCCTTGCCGAGCTTGTGAAAAATTCGGCCATGCCTCTAACAGATCCTCTTTAGTCGCAATTGCCCGCTCGCGTCGGTAATCCGACAGCTCATACCGGGGACCTAGGGTAATCGCCTCGGTAGGACATGCCTCAGCACAGTACCCGCAGTAGATACAGCGAAGCAGGTTAATTTCATATCGCTCAGCATAGCGCTCACCTGGTGAAACGGGATGCTCCGGATCATTTTCAGCAGAGCCAACGTAGATGCACCCAACTGGGCATGCTCCTGCACACAATTCGCAGCCGATGCACTTCTCAAGGCCGTTGTCATATCGATGCAGAATATGTCGACCACGGTGACGTGGTGGCGTGAGCTTCTGCTCTTCCGGCCACTGCACCGTCATCGGTTTCCGCAGCATCTGCCGGAAAGTGAAGGCCATTCCTTGTGCAAGCTCTTTTAACACCCTACTCCCCTACATCGCTCGCACTGCAACCACAGTTGCGGTAATCACAATATTTGCCAATCCTAACGGCAGCAGCACTTTCCAGCCAAAATTCATGAGGCGGTCATACCGGAACCGCGGTAGCGTCCAGCGAATCCACATCATAATGAAGAGCAGCACCGTTACCTTGGCAAAGAACCAGATAAAACCTGGGACAAAAGAGAGGAATGGCACGGGCGAGAGCCACCCACCCAGAAAGAGGGTCGTGGCGATAGCGCAGACCGTCACCATGTTGATGTACTCCCCCAGGAAGTACAGACCAAATCGCATCGATGAATATTCGGTGTGATAGCCCGCCACCAACTCTGTCTCCGCTTCCGGCAAGTCAAATGGGAGCCGGTTTGTTTCCGCCAAGGCAGCTACGAAATACAGCACAAACGCAAGCGGTTGCAAGAGTACAAACCAGCTATGTTCTTGCGCAGTCACAATCTTCTCCATATCTAACGATTGCGACAGAATAACTACGCCGATTAATGCAAATGACACCGCCATCTCATACGAGATAAGTTGCGCCGAAGAGCGCAGTCCGCCCAAAAGCGAGTACTTGCTGTTGGCTGACCATCCACCGAGAAACAGTGAATACACCCCTAACGATGTGACGGCCAAGATAAACAGCAGCCCTACATTGATATGCCCAATATCCCAATGGAGGGAATAGGTTCCGATGGTGCTAACACCGCTGATTGGAATGACCGCGAAGGCGAAGATAGCTGCACCGGCGGCAATACCGGGAGCCACGAGATAGAGCAGTTTGTCGCGCCCTGCGGGAGCAGTATTCTCCTTAAAAAGCAGCTTCACCGCATCAGCTGCTGGCTGTAACAGGCCGAATGGTCCCACCCGATTAGGACCAATGCGAAGCTGAATACGTGCCGCAATCTTCCGCTCTGCATAGGTGAGATATGCAGCCGCTGTGGCAAGCAGCAGCAAGATAATGACCGCTTTCACCACGATGACCCACCAAAAATCAGGCCCCACAGAAAACGTAAACAGGTTGGCGATCATGCGGGGGCCTTCCAGACAGCTCTTTCACCATTGCCTGCAGCCGCGTACGCTGGCAGTGCGGCTGCAATCTGCTGATGAACCGTAAGCGCATCCCCTACAGCCCAATCAGTTGCTCCTAATGCAGCGGCCAGAAGTGACAAGACTCGTAATTCATGCGGTGAATTCGTCACTGGCGGCAATGCTGGGCGAAGACGCTGAACACGCCCTTCGACGTTCGTCACTGTTCCTGACTTTTCCATATAGCTGTGTCCGGGGATGAGTACTGTGGCCGCCTGGCTTATCGAGCCAATCGCCGTTTCAATGGCGATGATCTGAACACCTCGCTTCACCGCTGTAGCAAAAAGTTCCGGCGCTTCATTGATGACCGTCTGTGCATGGACCAGCAGAAGCGTATGGATCACACCTGCTGCCGCTGCTTCCAACATTGCCATGCCGTTTTTACCTGCCGGTTTAGCAGGGTGATAGCCCGGCAGAAGATTTGATAGCACACCCAGATCTTTCGCCCCCCGCCCATTGACTCCTCGCGTAATGGTGAGCTGCAGAACCTGTTGTGCTACCGAAGCAACACCTTTTGCGATCGCAGCCGCATGGGCACGATTGGTTTCGTCGGCGATTACCCCCACCAGCCGTTGTCCTTGTACTAACTTCTTGATGTCGCTCTCCGCAACATCTTGCCCCACGCGATGGACCATCACATGACGCTTTGTCGCAGCTTTGTGCAGTCGAAGTGTCAGCACCGGAGCTTGCTGCTCGGGTTCTTCGCCGAGCACTACCACTGCAGAACACTCTTCAATCTGGGCGATACCGAGTTGATGCTCTTCAGAACGAAGTCCGTCCATGAGCATGAGTTGATGGTCAAGGTTCGGGGTCTCAAGGACTTCTCGTGCCAATCGCTGGAGTAGCCACAGCTCTTCATTAGTGCACTGTGCGGAAGCGATTACTCCGATAGCCCCCGGTCCATGCTGTGTCTTTGTCTCCTGCAGCAGCACTCCTGCTTGCATCACTGCATCTTCGGTTGGAACTTCTTCAAGAGCTCCATCACGACGCACTGCTGCACGCCGAATCCGATCCGTACTGTTCCACTGAGGAGCGCTGTAGCGACCGCGATCACAAAGCCACATGTCATCAACAGCAGGGTTATCTCGAGATGCGAAACGCTTAATCTCAAAATCTCGCGTATCAACGTTGATATTGCAGCCGTAGGAACACTCCGGACACACACTTTTCGTCCGTTGTAAGTCCCATGGTCGAGCCTTAAATCGATACTGGCGATGGGTCAGCGCGCCGACAGGACACACTTCAGGAAGATTCCCTTGGAAGTCGGACTGCAGCGGTTGTCCATTAAATGAGTCGATAACGGTATGAACACCACGCTGCTGCAACACCAACTCTTTCTCACCAGTGATCTCGTCGTAATACCGCGTACAGCGCCAACAGAGGACGCAGCGCTCCTGGTCAAGCTCGATCTTGTCCGATAACACCACCGCTTTTTTCTTATGTACTTTCTGGGTAATCGGAAACCGCGACGTTTCAGGACCATACCGAGTTGCAAAATCTTGCAGATCACATTCGCCGCCACGATCACAAACAGGACAGTCCAACGGATGGTTGAGCAGCAGGAATTCCAAAACCCCTTCACGAGCTTTCGTAACATCTCCTACTGCTGTATGTGCCACCATCCCTTCGGCGACATAGGTCGCGCAAGCTGGTTGTAGTTTCGGTGCCTTTTCAACCTGAACTAGGCACATCCGACAAACCGCTACTGGCTCCATCTTGGGATGGGCACAGTACACAGGGATATGAATACCCGCCGCAGTCGCTGCATCCAGCAGTAGTGTGCCTTGGGGTACACGAACTACCTTTCCATCGATAGTGACTTCAACTGTCTCGGTGTTAGGGGTTGTGGTTACTTCGTCTGCCATCTCTATACCGCCATCGCTACTGGAGTTGTGGTGACAGGACAACAGCCAGCATCGCAGTGTGCTTCAAACTCATCCCGAAACGCTTTGTATGCTGACATTACAAACCATGTAGCTGTATCACCAAGTGGACAGAAACATTTTCCATTCATATTGCCGCAGATGTCCTCGAGGGTCGCCATCTCTGCACGGCTGCATAGCCCTGCCTCAAGCTTGTGCATCAATTTCGATTCAAAATAGGTCCCTTCTCGACATGGGGCACATTTTCCACACGACTCATGCTGATAAAAATCTACTAGTCGCATCGATACATTCACTAAACAGGTGGTGGTATCCATGAACACCATAGCTCCAGCGCCCAATGCAGATCCAGCCTGCTGGACAGCATCAAAGTCGAGTGGCAGGTCGAGATGCTCCGGAAGCAATACCTGCATCGACCCTCCCCCGGGCTGAAATGCTTTGAGCTGTCGACCTTTCCACATTCCCCCGCAGTGCTCTTCCAGCAGTTCACGAATTGGGCGACCTAATTCCATTTCATACACACCGGGTTTTTCGATATGTCCACTGCAGCAAAAAAGCCGCGTCCCTTTGCCTTTCTCAGTCCCTGTTGTCGCAAACCATGCACCGCCACGCTGCACAATGTGCGGCAACGTGCATAACGTCTCCACGTTGTTCACCACCGTTGGCTGCCCATACAACCCTTTTATTGCGGGAAAAGGTGGTTTCAACCGAGGCTGTCCTCGATACCCTTCCAGAGAATCAATCAAGGCTGTCTCTTCACCACAGATGTAGGCTCCCGCCCCACCATGCACAATAACGTCGCAAGAAAAATCAGAACCCGCTACTTTTTTACCAATGTAGCCAGCAGCGCGCGCCTCTTCAACAGCACGCTCTAAGGCAACTCGCTGATCGTGGTACTCACCGCGAATGTAGATAAATGCCGTGTGGACTTGGAGGGCATACGCCGCAATTAAAAGGCCTTCCACCAACTGATGCGGGCTCTTATCAATAAGGTAGCGGTCCTTAAAACAGCCCGGTTCCGACTCATCAGCATTGCAGCACAGATAGCGGGGAAAGACATCCTTTGGAAGGAAGGACCACTTCATCCCAGTTGGGAAGCCCGCACCGCCACGCCCGCGAAGCCCACTCGTCTTGACTTCTTCGATGAGCTGTTCAGGAGTGAACTTACGCAATGCATCTTTTAATGCGCTATAGCCGCCGGTGCGCTCATAGACAGCCAGCTCGGCAAGTCGCTCCGTAGCGAAATCTTTGGTGAGAAGTGGATATTCGGCCATACGCGCTGCGATCTTACAAATCAGTCGGCCGCTGCTGCTTCGGCAGCGCGGACTCGGTGGTATGGGTTAGCTGTTGTGCCGCAGCGTCAAATACTGCATCCAACGTCTCGGGAGTGAGGTTCTCATAGAAATGGTGATCGATCTGCATTGCAGGAGCTCCACCGCATGCGCCCAAGCACTCAACCGTCTTCTGCCAGGTAAATACACCGTCGGCACTCGTACTCCCTGAGGGTCCAAACCGGTCCTCACAGTGAGCAACGATGGCATCGGAGCCTCGAAGTGCACAAGAAACGTTCTCACATACCAATACGAAATGCTTACCCTGTGGCTTGTCGAAGTACATGGAGTAGAACGTTGCTACCGCCTGTACCTCAGTCGGGTTCAGCGAGAGCAGCGCTGCAACTTCAGCCATCACATCAGCGTTGATATACCCCAACTGCTCTTGTGCAGCCCACAGGGACGGTAACACCGCAGACCGAGCTTGTGGATAGCGCTCACGCAACACTGCAATCTTTTCGCGAGTCTCGTTCGTCAACACCGTCATCGATCCACATCTCCCAAGACGATATCGATAGACCCAATAACAGCGACGACATCCGCAATAAGGTGTTTCGTAGCCATATGTGGCAGCGCCGAAAGATTACTAAACGACGGCGTCCGAACTTTGCATCGATACGGACGATTCCCCCCATCACTTACCATGAAATAACCGAGTTCTCCACGGGGGGATTCCACAGCGGAGTACACCATCCCTTTCTGGGGACGGAATCCTTCTGTGACCAATTTAAAGTGACGGATCAACGATTCCATGCTGGTGTTGATCTCATTACGTGGCGGCATGGCGACATGTCGATCGGCAGTTGTTACCGGACCATCGGGGAGATTATCGAATGCCTGCTTGATGATTTTGAGTGACTCACGCATCTCCTGCATGCGCACGAGGTAGCGATCGTACACATCACCATTCGTTCCAACCGGAACATCAAAACTAAAATGATCGTACGCACTGTAGGGTTGAGCTTTTCTGAGGTCATACGGCACCCCACTCGCCCGCAACGATGGCCCCGTCATTCCATACGCTAATGCATCGGCTGCAGTAATCGTGCCCACCCCAACGGTACGATCTTGCCAAATTGGGTTCTTGGTCAGTAGCAGTTCGTGCTCATCAATAAGCCGCGGGAAGGTTTCAATAACCTCACTCACCATCGAGTAAAACTCTGCAGGGACATCGGCCATGAGCCCGCCTACGCGAATGAATGAGGTGTGCATCCGAACACCACTGATAAGCTCATTGATATCAAGGAGTTTTTCGCGATCTCGCCATGCATACATAAATGGACTGGTCGCGCCCAAGTCTAGGCCACTAGTGCCATACCACAGAAGATGACTTGCAATACGGGTGAGCTCCGCCAAAATGACCCGGAGGTACTGTGCTCGAAGTGGCACCTCAATATTGAGTAGTCGCTCTGCCGCTAAAGCAAACCCCAGATTGTTGATAAGCGGTGCCAAATAGTCCATCCGGTCAGTAAACGGAATGCATTGCTGATAGGTATGGGACTCGAATGATTTCTCAAATCCCGTATGCAAAAACCCAATATCCGGGCGGCACTCGGTGACGACTTCACCATCAAGGTGAATGACGAGGCGCAATACTCCATGTGTTGACGGATGCTGTGGCCCCATGTTGAGTTCCATGGTACCTTCGTCAATTTCGACTAGCTCCACCGCTTCATGATTTGGATCGACCCCCACCATGGCGCGGCCATGGGCAAAATCACGCTCAATCGGAGCCGTATGCATTTCTTCTGTTGAGGAAGAATTCCCCATTGGAGGCAGTGTTGCCATCAGCGACGCTCCCCGGGCAGCTGTGTTGGTCGTTCTTGTTCTGGCAGTGCCCACTCCATGTTGTGTGTAAAGGCAACGGGCTCACCAAACGAGACGTAATCTTTACGCAAGGGATGTCCTTCCCAATCATCGGGAAGGAGAAGGCGGCGTAAATCATGATGCCCAGTAAAGATAATTCCGAACAGATCGTATGTCTCTCGCTCATGCCAATCCATTCCTGGAAAGAGATGCTCGATGGTCGGGACTGACGGATCTGCTTCGGAAACTTGGACTACCAACCGGCAAACATCGTTGTACAACACCGAACGCAGCTGATAGACCAGATCAAAACGGGGTTCAGTCGGCTCGCGATCCGGCCAGTCAACCGCAGTCACAAATAGCGGCATTACATAGGCAGCTTCATGGTGATCACGAAGGAGTGTGCACACCGTAATCAGCTGCTCTTTCGTTGTCCAGATCGTGGTTTCCCCGTGCTCAACCTGTGAACGAACGATGGCTGTAGGCAGCTCTCGCTGGAGGACCGTCAAAGCCCTTTCTCCGCTAGGCGTCACAGTAGGAATAGTCGTGTCGTCACTCATATGGCTATCCACGCCACGAGGCTGGTCGTTCATCAGCAATCTTCTTCTGCAGTTTGACAACTGCATCAATTAACCCTTCAGGGCGTGGCGGACAGCCCGGAATGTACACATCAACTGGCACAACCTTATCGACCCCTTGGATCAAGGCATAGTTGTTGAACATGCCGCCAGTTGAGGCACAAGCACCCATGCTGATAACCCATTTGGGCTCGGGCATCTGATCGTAAATCTGGCGCAACACTGGTCCCATCTTTTGGGATACCCGACCAGCCACGATCATGAGATCAGCCTGTCGTGGTGAAGCGCGAAAGACCTCTGCCCCAAAACGAGAAAGGTCATAACGAGAGGCGGTGGTGGCCATCATCTCGATTGCACAACAGGCAAGTCCAAATAGTGCCGGCCACATCGAACTGTACCGACCCCACTGAATGACTTTCTCCAGCGTAGTCGTGACCACACCACTCATAGCTGCTGCGCGCTCCCCCTCACCCACCCTTGGTAGGGTCAGAGCTCCGGCGTCGCCTTGGGCGTGGAGCAGTCCTTCCGGTGTCAGTCCCATCGCAACGCTCCTTTACGCCAGATGTAAATCAGTCCAATGAACAGCGTGCCAATAAAAATCAGCATCTCAATGAGCCCGAAGAGTTTGAGCTGCCGCACCACTGTCGCCCACGGGAAAAGGAAAATAGACTCGACATCAAACACGATGAACAGCATTGCCGTGACGTAGAAACTCACCGAGAAACGGCGACGCGCCCCCTCTACGGGCATGATGCCGCACTCGTAAGGGAGCTCTTTTTCGGGGGTAGGACGACGAGGACCAAGTGCAGCGCTCAACAGCGGTACTCCGACTGCAAACGCAACACAGATGGCCAAGAATAAGAGGATCGGCTCGTAGTCCGAAAGCATTGTGCCCTGATCGTAGCAAACGACCGCTGGAATGGGCTGTCCACGCCCACCGACTGAGCGGTGGACGCAGTAGGCTATGAGCATGCGCCCTGTTCCCTCATCGGTTTCCGCGGTTATCACCGGTGCCTCTAGCGGTATCGGAGCAGAATTTGCACGTCAACTGGCATCCCGTGGACATGACATCACGATTACGGCTCGCCGCATGGATCGCCTCACACGTCTTGCCAACACGCTTCGCGCGCAATACCACGTGAACGTCACCATTCTCGAGGCAGATTTAGAACAGCCCGAAGGACTATCCACCGTCAGTACATACCTGCAGCAGGGTGGACCTTGGATCCTTATTAACAATGCCGGATTCGGGACCAAAGGCAGCTTTGCCAATCTCGATATCACCCGTGAACAGGCCGAGATTGCCGTCAATGTCACCGCAGTCCAGGCACTCACCGCTGCAGCCCTACCGCGCTGTATTGATGCAGCCGAGGGCGGCATCATCAACGTTGCCAGTACCGCCGCATTCCAACCCCTTCCCTACATGGCCACCTATGCCGCAACGAAGGCTTTCGTCCTCGCTTTTACCGAAGCGTTGGCATTTGAAACGCGGAATACCGGAGTCCGCATGATGGCGCTCTGTCCCGGTCCAGTAAAAACCGAATTCACTGACGTCGTCGGCGCCCAACATGACCACAGCCGCCTCTCCTCTGCCCGTCACATATCAGTCGAACGCTGCGTTCAAGTTGCTCTGGCCGGATTCGATCGAGGACGTACGGTGGTTATTCCCGGTTGGTCCAATGTTCTTACTGCACAGGTTCCTCGGCTCACACCTCGCGCTCTTGTCCGGCAGGTCGCGGGAAACTTCACCGCCCCCCGAACAAAGTAAGAGCTCTCAGCGACACGATAAACACGGCCACGCTCCATAAGCGCGACAGCTGTTACCCGCCTGATGCAGTGGCGTCGTGTACATTTATAGGCTACTGCTCTCGTGAGACACGATCGTTGCACGCGTGGCTCATGCAGCATAACGCCATTCAACTCCGAGGTAACCATGATCGATAATCTCACCCGCACCGAAGCGCAGCAGCGCGCAGCTGCCGTGAGCAACGTCGCATACGACGTCCATCTCACCTTGACAGCAGTGATGACCGATACCACTTTCAAAAGTGTCACCACAGTCACATTCGACTACGCTGAGCCCGGCGGGAACAGCTTTATCGACCTCAATGCCCCCTCTGTTGAGTCCATCATCCTGAATGGCAAGGACATTCCAACTACCGCTTTTCAGAACGCTCGAATTGCGCTCTCCGATCTAGCGGCGCACAACACCCTCACTGTGGTTGCGAACTGCGCATATCAGCACACAGGAGTGGGACTGCATCGCATTGCGGATCCGGTAGACCAAGCTGTCTATATGTACACCCATTTCGAGCCATTTGATGCTCATAAAGTGTTGACCTGTTTTGATCAACCAGACATCAAAGCGCCTTGGACACTGCATGTCACTGCTCCAAACGCCTGGGAAATCGTAAGCAATAGCAAAGTAGAAAAAGTTGAGCAGCTATCGGATAATCGCTCTACAACACATTTCGAAGCCACGCCACGTATCTCAACGTATCTCTATGCATTGATTACTGGGCCGTACCATGTGGTACGCGACACCCATAACGATATTCCTCTTGGGGTGTACTGCCGCAAGTCGCTCGGCGACTATCTTGACCCCGAAGAGATTTTCACTATCACAAAAGATGGACTAGATTTTTTCACTGCGCGCTACGACTACCCCTACCCATTCAGTAAGTACGACCAGCTGTTTGTCCCAGAGTTCAATGTTGGAGCCATGGAAAATCCTGGCTGCATCACCATTAACGATCGTTATGTTTTCCGCTCCAAGGTGACCGACACCCAGCGGGCGCAACGCGCTACAACCATCTTGCACGAGATGGCACATATGTGGTTTGGAGACCTCGTCACCATGCAGTGGTGGGACGATCTCTGGCTGAACGAAAGCTTTGCTACCTACATGGCAACGCTTGCCATGGACAAAGTCACTCGATTTACCGATGCATGGGTTGACTTCACAGCAGTAACGAAGGCGTGGGCAGCACAACAAGATCAGCTCCCATCCACCCATCCCATCGTTGCCGATATGCCAGATACCGAATCAGTACGACTTAATTTTGATGGCATTACCTATGCAAAAGGAGCCTCTGTCCTTCGTCAACTTGTCGCTTGGGTTGGTGACGAGCCCTTCATGGAAGGGTTACGACACTACTTCAAAGAGTTTGAATGGCGCAATGCAACGCTGGCAGACTTCCTTACCCATCTTGAGCAAAGCTCGGGGCGAGAGCTAACCGCGTGGTCAAAAGAGTGGCTTGAAACCAGTGGCATTGCTACGCTCAGCGCCAAAGTCAGTAGTGAAAACGGTCGCATAACTGCGTGCACAGTGGAACAGACTGCACTTCCAACATATCCCACGCTCCGTTCCCATCGAATTGGAGTTGGCCTCTACTCATTGCATGAGGACGTACTCCGACAAGATCGCTATGTCGAGTGCGATATTGCTGGCGCAACCACAGTGGTCCCTGAACTTGTAGGCGCGGCCATGCCCGATTTACTTCTGATCAATGATCGGGACCTTACTTTTGCAAAGGTGAGCCTTGACTCACACTCCCTCCATACCATCGTGGACCATCTCGATAAGCTTGCCGATCCACTCGCACGTGCCGTGTGCTGGCTTGCCGCATGGAATATGACTCGAGACGCAGAGATGACCACAACTCAGTACGTGAACCTCATTACCAAACATGCATATATCGAAAAAGATGTAGCCACCCTAGAACGCCTGCTCGCTCGAGCAGTGATGTTCACCGCGCGGTATGCCCATCCGCGCCACCGTCTATCTCTTGAACAGCAGATTGCAGACTCGGCACGCACTGCGTTGCACAATGCTGCCCCAGGAAGTGATCTTCAGCTGACCTGGCTGCACTGCTTTATTGCTGTGGCGCGGGATACAGCAGCACATGATGACCTCACCTATCTCCGTGGCCTACTTGATGGCCAGATAACACTTCCCGGCTTAATGGTTGACCCCGATGTGCGCTGGAAAATCGTTGCGCGTCTCGCTGCGCTCGGGGCTATCGATGAAACCATCATTGCTGCTGAAGAAACTCTCGATCCCACTGATCTCGGAAAGCGACGTGCAGCGACAGCCAGGACGCTGCTTCCTACCGCCGCCGCTAAAGCTGCTGCATGGGAGCGGCTAATGCATGAAGAGCGGCTACCACTCGCCACCCTCGAAGCAATTACAGCAGGATTTCACCATCCTGACCAGGATGAGCTGATTCTTCCTTATCTGCCTCAGTTTGCTGCGGCATTACCGTCCATCTGGTTGACGCGGACGGCTGACGAAGCAACGTCCCTCACGGAAGGGCTGTTCCCTGCATACCTCACCGATGCGGTGGTCATAGAAACAGCAGAAAAGCTGTTAACTGGGAATGAACTTCCCGGCCCAGCACGACGAATTTTGACGGAATGCACAGATCAGACTCGTAGGGCAAACCGAGCTCGCGATATGGATGGTGCTGCGGGGAAAACCGCTGTTCCAGCATAGCTTGACGAGGGTATTACTCAACCTCGGCTGAATAGACCGCCCCCATTTCAGCCTGCTCTATCGCACTCCGTAATCCTTGAACAAGAGCAGCCGCTAAGGGGTTGTCTTGTAAATCAGGCCACCTCAGGCTTGCCTCGAGGACTCGTTCATACGTGCTCTGCAACAATGAACCGCCCACGGACGCAAGAGGAAACGAATTACGGAGCACATCGACTCCAGCGATCTCTTTTTGCAAGTCAGTAAATACAGCTGGGATAATGACATCTCCTTGCTGAATTCCATAGCAAGAGATCACTAGCATTGTTGCCAACATTCGACTTACCGTCTCGTGCATCACCTGAAAGTCAGGAGCATCCTTTTTTACTGTAGCGAGAACACTTACCATCTCTCCTACCGCACGAACAAGTTGCCACTGAAATAGGTCTACGTCCATCACTCCTGGCGAATGTGCACGGGCAATGTGGCGACCTATTCGATCCAGCTGCTGGGCTGTTTTGACAGCTTCATGCGGAAGCGCTACAAACTGTCTCTCGCCCAAGATGATGGCGGCGGCCATTGCCGCTCGCCACGCTGGTGCTTCTTCCGGAGCAAGATCCGCTGGAATTGAAGCCCAAGCAATATTTGTCAACAGGTACACCGCAAAGTCTCGAGCATCTTGGTTTGGTCGTCGCAATAGCTCAACTGCATCAGCAACCACCAGCGAGAGATCAGCCGGAATACTGAGGGTGGCGTGGACTATTTCCCACTGCTCTAGCTGCTCAATAAGGCTCTGCCCAAAAGAGGGAGCCGTAACATCCCAAAACCCAGAAGGGGGAGTTGGCGCTGTTGACCCACGGTCAGCCCCGAAAACACCCGGAAAGTGCTTCGCAGCAACGTCTCGCACTCGCTGAAGGACGTGATCAAAAGGCGGCATTACTGCTCATTGTGCACCATTGAAGCCTTTCAATCGACTTAATCAGGCCAATACTGCTCCTCGAAGACCCGCTCGTCAGCCATTCCGGCACGCCGCATGATTGCGCGTGCATTACTGATCATTCCCGGATGACCACACAGAAACACCGCACCCGCCTCAACAGCAACTTGGTCGGCATACTTCCGCAAGACATCTTCTACACGCCCACGCTCGCCCGTCCAATGGGCTTCTTCCCACGGACGACTCACTGTTGGGATATAGGAGAACCACGGGATCTCCGCCGCCAGCTTCTGAAGTTCCACTTCATACCCAAACTCATGCGCTCGGCTGGCCCCTTGCAGTACTACCAGCTGCCCCGTCGGTTGCCATGCTCCCTGCTGCCAGAGCGCAATGTGGTGCCGAACTACCGCTACAAATGGAGCCACGCCCGTGACCGTCGCAACGAAAAGATGCAGTGTGGTGGCATCGAGAGGAGCATTCTTTAAAAAGAGTCCTTTCGCACGTTTGCGTAAAGCGACCTTTCCCCCAATCCCCACAGAGTGAAGTGGAAACGACAGCTCCCCCGCCGGCACACGTTCAATGAAGAGCTCGATAGCTGATTCATGAGGCGCTGAAGCGATCGAATAAGGTCGCTCCACCATACGTCCATCAATTTCTAAACCGACGGTGACGTACTGCCCAGGGCGAAACGGTATCTCGCAATCCGGTTCAATCCGCATCGTCCACAGATCTTCGGTAAGATCCCGGCGCTCTACGATCGTTCCGACTGCATATTTGGTCGCATCAAACATATGTCGGTGAGCAGTGTAACGGTCTGATACAGTCCCCCCGCATGGCAACCCAGTCTGAACGCTCTCGACGGATCGACCCCTCGCTACTCCTTGGAGCAGGGTTACTGCTCGTGCAACTCATGGTGTTACTCGCAACGCTGTGGCAAAAGCCGGATTTTGATGACGCCTACGACTTCATGCACAGCGGCCAAGCAGCTGGGCGTCCTTATACTGATTTTCAGTTTGAATATCCACCGGGCACATATCTCATCCTCAAACTGCTGAGCCTCTTTGCAACCACCACATCGGACTATCTTTTTGCAACGGTTACGCTTGCTATCGTGATGTACGCGGTCATACTGACTGTGCTCTATCACCAGTACGGTAGCCGTGCCATGCTGTTTTGCATTGCTTGCGCACTGCCCCTAACAAATGTCGTCTTTCAACATCTCGATCTTGTAGCCACCCTGCTTGCGCTGCTGAGCATGCTTCTTCTGCAACGAGCACAGGAAGTTCGAGGGATTTTGCTTCTGGTGTCATCAGTATTCGTAAAGCTGTGGGCGCTGCCGCTCGCGCTTATCGCGTTTCCGCGAGAGCAACCACGGCAACAGCGATATCTTTTGGCATTAATAGGTGCAGCTGTTATCGTCGGAATCGCATGGTTCAGCATCGGCGGTTTCAACGGCTTTACCCAAGTACTGGGATATCGCGGCGCTCATGGGTGGCAGATCGAAAGTATTCCCGCATCGATTATTCGACTGTTCACGCACGAGGTGGGACACCCAGAATCGGGGGCAATGCGTGTCCAGCAAGTGCCGCATCTACTGGGAACATTTCTTACAACCATCGGAGTCCTGTTCTCCTTTGCAACAGCGTGGCGAGCACGGGGAACGCAACAAATTGGAACCGCCTGGTTAGCCACCGTAGGGCTGCTCCTGATCTCGAGCACGCTCCTCTCACCCCAATTCTTACTGTGGATTCTCCCTGCGGCTGCTATCGCATACGTACAGCGTGATCGCTCCGTCGCTTACGGCTTTGCACTCTGCTGCGTCCTCACACTGCCCTTTGTCAGCGATTATGCACTTGCGAGAGGAGCATCACCGCTGGGTCTGGGGCTCGTTGCTCTGCGCAACCTTCTCCTGATTGGAACAGTCAGCCAAGCAACCTGGCAGGTCTGGCATCGCAAAACCAGCGGTCTCAGCGCAGCAGTTCAAGAGCGATAAGCGCTTTACCTCCGCCCTCCAAAGAGGACAAATATGGCTCATAGCCAATATCGGTAACAATATTCAGTCTATGCCTACCCATACCGAACGAAAAGAGCTCCGCAATGTGGCCATCATCGCCCACGTTGACCACGGCAAAACGACCCTCGTTGATGCCCTATTGATGCAGTCGCGCGTCTTTGCCGAACATGAACAGGTTGGCGAGCTCATCATGGATTCAAATGACCTCGAGCGAGAGAAAGGCATCACTATTCTGGCCAAGAACACCTCTGTCCGCTACAAAGGGGTCAAGCTCAACATCATTGACACCCCTGGTCATGCTGACTTTGGTGGAGAGGTTGAACGGGTCCTGGGCATGGCTGACGGCTGCCTCCTTCTCGTTGATGCAGCCGAAGGCCCCATGCCGCAAACCCGCGTTGTGTTGCGCCAGGCACTTGCGCTTGGACTCAGGCCAATCATCGTGGTCAATAAAATCGATCGCCCTCATGCCCGCCCTCAATTTGCAGTAGAGGCAACGCATGATCTCCTGCTGGAGCTGGCCACTGACCCTGCCCAGCTTGATGCGCCGATTCTCTATACCAATGCCAAAGAAGGCACTGCAACCACGCAGCTGGATATTCCTGGCACCACCCTTGAACCGCTTTTTGCCGCCATCGTGGAGCATGTCCCCGCACCAATTACCGACACTACAGGCCCATTCCAGATGGCAGTCAGTGCACTCGATTACGACAACTTTCGCGGCCGTATCGCTATCGGGCGCATTCATCGCGGCACTTTGACCACTGGACAGTCGGTTGTCCTCTGCACAGAAGAGGGAATTGGACCACGGCAGAAAATCGCTACATTGCTGACAGTTGAAGCCCTGGAACGAATGCCCACCGAGTCTGCACTAGCCGGCGATATTGTGCTCCTCACGGGGCTCCCGGATGCCAGCATTGGGGACACCGTAGCTGATGCAGAGAAGCCAGAAGCCCTTCCACGGCTCATCGTCAGTGAACCAACGCTGCAAATGCAGTTCAGTGTGAATGCAGCGCCATTTGCTGGGCGCGAAAGCAAAGTGAGCAGCACTTCTCGCCAACTTCGTGCACGTCTGGAACGTGAATTACAGACAAATGTTGCCTTGCGTGTCGAGGATGGACCCACCGCAGATGTCTTTAATGTGAGTGGCCGTGGCGAACTCCATCTCGCCATTCTTATTGAAACAATGCGGCGCGAGGGATATGAATTCGAAGTGTCTCGCCCTGCAGTTATTACACGAGATGTGGATGGCAAGCGACTAGAGCCGGTAGAAGAATGCATCATTGATTGCGATACCAGTAACGTCGGCGCCGTAACAGAAGCCCTCGGCTCTCGCGGTGCAACGTTGCAGTCCATGCACAACGACACCGTTGATCGAGTACGGCTCACCTATGTCGCCCCTACGCGAGCATTAATTGGTGTCCGGAGCGTTCTCCTCACGCTGACTCGTGGAACGGGCATCATGGCCACACGACTCCTCGACTGGGAGCCCTGGCGACAGCTCCCCGCATCGACACGCAGCGGCGTGCTCACCGCAAGTCAGAGTGGAACCGCCGTTGCCTACGGCCTCTTGGCATTGCAAGAACGTGGACAGCCGTTTATCGGCCCTGGCACTCCGGTGTATGAAGGAATGATCGTTGGGCAAAACCGTCGCCCTGGGGACATTGCCGTCAACGTCACGAAACAGAAGCAGAAAACTAATATTCGCTCCTCAACTGAAGATGCAACGATCAAGCTTGCGACTCCGAGGACTCTTTCGTTAGAAGAATCTCTTGATTTCATTGAAGACGACGAACTGGTCGAGGTGACTCCTATTTCATTGCGGCTACGCAAACGCATTCTGAGTGCGGATGCCCGAAATAAAGAGCGGAAGCGGCAGTTATGACCACCGGAGCCACAGCGATCCTCCGCCTCTCCTGTCCTGATCAACGTGGCATTGTCGCTAAAACCGCAAGCTTTATTGCCGCACACAGTGGCAATGTCATACATGCTGATCAACACATCGATACAGCGACAGGTCTTTTTCTTATGCGACTCGAGTGGGAGTTAGAAGGGTTTTCCCTCCCTCGGGATACAATTGCATCAGCATTTACACCCCTTGGAGAGGAGCTCCACGCGTGGTGGAAACTCGAGTTCTCTGACGACATCCCTCGCGTTGCGATTTTTGCGAGTAAGCAGGAGCACTGCCTGGCTGACCTCATCCTGAGGATGCAACATCAGGATATCCGTGCCATCCCTGCGGTAGTAGTGAGTAATCATGCTGAACTTGAACCTTTAACACAGCAGCTCGGTGTGCAGTTTTTCCGTATACCCACAACCGCAACCCACGAACATGAGCAACAACAGCTCCAGCTTCTCACCGCACACAACATTGACCTCGTGGTACTAGCAAAATATATGCAGATTCTCACCCCAACGTTTCTCACCCAAGCACCGCCGATCATCAATATCCACCATTCATTCTTACCGGCCTTTGTGGGGGCGCATCCGTACCATCAAGCGTGGGAGCGGGGCGTGAAAGTGATCGGCGCTACCGCGCACTACGTCACTGAAGAGTTGGATGCGGGGCCAATCATCGATCAAGATGTTCTCCGCGTCAGCCATCGTGATGCGGCGGAGGATTTTGTCCTAAAAGGAAAAGATCTCGAACGTATTGTGCTCGCTCGCGCCGTTCGTGCCCATTGTGAACGACGAATTGTCGTCCATGGGAACCGCACGAGCGTCTTTGATTGAGCCATTCAGATGGATAGAGCACCCAAGATTGCCATGCTCGCGCCAATCTCATGGCGCACCCCACCGCGGCATTATGGTCCTTGGGAATTAGTTACTTCGTTAATCACCGAAGGGCTTGTTGCGGCGGGCATCGATGTCACGCTCTTTGCTACCCAGGATTCCCTAACCAAGGCTCGCCTGGCCGGGAGCTGTCCTCGCCCCCTTTCGGAAGATGCAACACTGGATGGAAAGGTTTGGGAGTACCTCCATATCAGTACTGTGTTTGAACGTGCTGCCGAGTTTGATCTCATCCACAACCAGCTCGACTTCATGCCATTAGCGTTCAGCAAACTTGTCACCACCCCTGTGCTCACTACCATCCATGGGTTCTCATCGCAGCGGATTGTGCCGATGTACAAAAAGTATGCTGATAACAGCTACTACGTCTCAATCAGTGATGCCGATCGACACCCCGAACTTCCCTACCTCGCGACCATTCATCACGGCATTGATATCGCAGGGTTCACTTTCCATGAAACTCCGCGAGCGCATCTCGTCTTCTTCGGCCGCATCCATCCCGACAAAGGTGTTGCTGAAGCAATTGCAGTTGCGCACGCCGTTGAGCGGCCCCTCATCATCGCGGGCATTATTCATGATGAAACCTACTTTGCTACTAAAGTCAAACCTCATTTAGATGATCAGAACATCACCTATATCGGTCCAGTTGGGCCTGCGGAACGCGATAACATTCTTGGCAGCGCTTATGCGCTGCTTCATTTAGTGAATTTTGCCGAGCCTTTCGGCCTAAGTATGATTGAAGCAATGGCCTGTGGCACTCCGGTCATTGCAAAGCCACTTGGAAGCGTTCCTGAAATTGTGCGCGATGGAGTTAATGGCTACATCGTTTCATCCACCGCAGCTGCTATTCGTGCTGTCGGGGCTATCGATCAGCTTTCACGCACGGCGATTCGTGCTTACGCGAAGGAGCATTTTAGCGTCGAGCGCATGGTGCAGCAGTACCTTGCGGTCTACCAGCAAATCCTGTCTCGCACTTAATCGGCGATAACGCCGCTTGGGAAGCCTTCGAAAGGAAGCTGCTGCAGTGCAGTAATTTTCTTTGCTCGCTCAACAACTTCGCTAAAAAGCGCTTGCGCCCCCACAATGTTTGACTCTGCACCTGAATCAGGATTGAGCTGATTATGAATAATGCCATCAAGGATTCGACCCTCTTCGCGATCATAGAGGGGACGACGCGCGGTGTTCCGACCATCAAACCACTGTCGTGCTTTCTCTGCAAATGTCGCATATGTTGGGTCCTGCGTTGCATTCGACAATCTATCCATACAGTAAATTGTTGAGGCAACCCCATAGGGCTCGAGAGTGGGAAGAGCAAACGACCCCTCAATAATGTCGAAAAACATTACTGCCGCACTCTCTTTCGCCACTGTAATGAAATCCTCCCGCTGCAGAAGCAATCCCGCATCTGCAAGCACCCCCTCTTGGATATGACCCCATAGGTGAGGATGCCCACCTTCATTGACATCATTGAGAAGCAGTGGCCCTCGCCGTAGCAAGCAGAGCTCTTCGCACCACGCTGTCAAGAGACGCCGATGCTCTGCATGCAGCTCTCGCTGTGCTGCTGTCAAACCCATAACAATGTGAAGGGCACGAATATCCGTCGCAACCGAACTGCTCTTTATGTGCTGAAGAGCACGCAATGCAGCCTGATACGCCGTTTCATCGTCAAGGCACACGGCTGCTTTCATGAGCGCAACTGCGGCCCGGGCTTGCCAGAAATCACCACCGGCAAAAGAGGTGGGCCCGCTTATATTTTTCGTCCCATCCCAGTCATAGATAAAGTTACACCACAATCCCGACTCGCCTTCTTCCATCCATAGGACAAAGGTCAGCAGCCGTTTTGCCCAGTCGTAGACCCACGGCAGTTTTGTCTCCTGATAGAGATCACACAGCAGTTCCACCGCTCGCGCCGCATCATCAATGCATGCAACGCCTTCGAGACCCGCATCTTGGGCAACCAGCATGGTGCCATCTACCTTCGCGTACACCGCAAGTGCCATTGCTCCGCCGCCAGCAGCAGGGACTGGATGACAGAGCCGAGCAAGCTGCCTCAACATGGCTGGAGATGATCAACTATTTCGCGAATCGAAAAATCAGCGGCTGCCAGATACGCATCGGCAGCGCCGTAGTACATGCGAATGCGGTCTTCGTCGAGAAGGATATGTCCGCAGGAATACACCACATCGTGCAAAAAGCCCGAACGTTCATACGACTCGTGCGGCACAATAATAGGTCGAGGAGAACGAGCCAGCACTCGACTGGGATCATTAGCATCGAGCAATAGCGCTCCCATGGTATATCGCGAATTGCGGTCAACTCCGTGATACAGCTCGAGCCACCCCTCTGCAACGCGAAATGGTGTGGTGCCAGCGCCAGTAATCGCCTCATCCCACATTCCCCATCGTGGCAATGCAAGTGGACGGTGCCCACCCCACCCGGTCAAATCATCCGAATAAGCGATCCAAATCCCTAGAACACGCCCAAACGACTGCGACATCGGACGGGTCAATGCTACATATCGCCCATTAACCTTTTCAGGAAACAACACGACGTCTTTATGGTCGGGTAAGAACATAACGCCGTGTCGCTCAAAAGTGCGAAAATCTTTTGTGGTTAAACGACTTGTGGTCATCCCTAGACGTGACACCGAGACATAGCTAATGTGCCATTCTCCATCGAGGAATGTCGCACGAGGATCTTCACAGCCATATTCTTCAAAACGATCGAGAGGGGCAATTGTCGGCTTTGCATCGACAGTGAAGTGCACCCCATCCTTACTCCGCGCCACGCGCAGGTGCGACATCTGTGTGAGGTATTCAGAAAATTCCTCGCCGCCTGGACCACCCCGTGTTGCACTGCGGTATCGAATGGAACGAGGATCAGAGAGGTCCATCCCTGGAGTGTCGCGCGGTATATACGTCACAACCACATGCGGCGGTTCTGTATCGGTGTTGAGATAGGAAGCTCCGATGAGCTGATCCATAGATAAACCTGGCGGCAACGGTTTGACGTGTGGTTCTGGAGCGGTTAAATCGAGAGTCATTGCGTTACTCGGCACCGGTATATCCGTACGCGGCCGCTCAGCAACACGGAGTAACAACACAACTTCGTCGTCAACTCTCGCTGCAGCACCGTTGAACACCGAAACCACCTCGACTTCTGGCAAGGATGGCGTAACGTCCTTAGGGGTAATCAGAGGATTCTCTTTAAGACGGTGCCCTAATCCAATATCCAATGGACGATCCGAAGCTCGACGTTCTGGACGAGTAATCACCACCGTCTCTGTTAACTCTTTCATGATTCCAAGAAACCGCTGTGCGGATTTAGGCCAGGTGTGCTCTCGCACATATGCATACGTATTAGTTTCGAGCTCATGCTTAAACAGCGGATCGTCCAGAATGCTGATGATTGCCTCAGCAATCTGTTGTGCATTGCGGAAATCCACCAGGACTCCTCGTCGATCAGCTAATGCCTCTATAGCGTGCAGATACCGGGTTGACACAATGGCTTTTCCAGCACCCAGCGCGTACGACAGCGTTCCACTCGTGATCTGATTAGGGTCGAGATATGGGGTAACGTACACATCAGTTGCGAGAAGATATTCAATGATGTCTCGCTGCGACATGTACTGATTAACAAAACCGACATGCTCCTCCATGCCCAATTGGTCAATCAGCTGTACTAAGCGATTGCGATAGTCCTCACCTTGAATGCGCAGGAGTTCCGGATGCGTCTGCCCCGCAATCAGGTAGAGCGTGTTGGGATACTTCGTCACAATCTGCGGCATGGCTTCAATGACGTACTCAAGTCCTTTACGTGGATCTACCAATCCGAAGGTCGAGATAATTGATCGGCCGTTTAGCCCAAGCTTGTCTTTAAGTTTATGGCGCCCTTTCGGTTCAATAGCAGGCATGCCGTGGGGAATCACGACCGGCGTGGTCGTGACATGGTAAACAGAATGAAGCAGCTCAACTGCTGTCTCTGCCATCACGACCACCTTGTGGCTCAGAGACGCTGTCGAGCGCACCGCATCTGCCAGTGAAGGTGATGGATTAGGCGGAACCGAGTGCAACGTCACAATGACTGGCTTGCGAAGCTCTTCAAGAAAGGGGCGAAGGTGGTCTTCGTAAATCCCGCCATCTTCATTGTTGTCCTTCCAGCCCTGTCCGTGCCACACCCCGTACAGCGCAAACTCATGCTGCACGTTGACGACATCAATGTTCGATGCGTTGATTGCCTCTGCCGCTTCGCGATAGCTCCGCGGATTGCCCTGTCGAATCCGCCAGCGAACCTCGGGCCCATAGGCTCGCAAACTATTCGGTTCATCAATCGCTGCAACGGAACAGCGCACCGAAGGGTCAGCTTCCTTGGTGGCTCCCATTAAATCGGCAGTAAACGTCGCAATGCCACAGCGACGGGGCAGGCTGGTGGAAATAAAAGCAATACGCATGGACCCTTAACGATAGCGTGAACTACCTACACTGAGGCGCTCTCCCAGTAGGATGCCAACCATGGCGTCGTTCCCACACCCACAAACGCTGCAAACGCTTCTCGACAAGGCAGTGGCCCTTCCGCACAGCCGCACCCTCAACACCGCTGCCCTTGCAGGCCTCTATAACGGACCGCTCATGCTTCCCCTACAGCGACCAGCAGCAATCGTCGGCTGTCTCGTTGCATCCGTTGATGGCACCACGGCGCAAAACGACCAAGGCGGCAGCGTGGCCATCAGAGGAAACTCTGCGGAAGATCGGTTGATTTTAGGAATGTTGCGCACCGCGGCAGATCTCATTCTTATTGGTGGAAAAACATTCTGTAGCTATCCGCGTCATCAGTGGACCGCGGAGCGAGTGCTTCCCCACCTCACCGAAGACATTGCTGCCACACGCCACCAGCTTGGACTTGCGCCCATTCCGCCACTCGCCATTGTGAGTGCAAGCGGGACGCTTCCAGAGCACCACGCAGCGTGGGAGCTCCCAGCCGCAGCACTCTGCGTCGTGACCACAGCCGCTGGCGCCACTGTTTTGCAGCACCAGAATTTTCCGGGAACCATTCTGGTAGCAGCAGAAAGTGGGCCACTCTCCACCACTGCCATCCAGACAGCATTACAACAACACTTTGACCCACAACTCATCGTCTGCGAGGGCGGTCCAACACTACTAGGACAGCTGCTGGCTAGTAACCGGCTCAGCGAACTCTTCGTTACCGTGGCACCGTCCATTACGGGGCGCGCTGCAACGTATCGGGGGATGTTTGAATCCGAAGCGATCACTACGCCAGCAGCTGCATCGCTCCTTTCGGTGCGATACGCGGAGGACTACCTTTTCCTACGCTATGGACTGCACAATCACTAAACCGGAACTTCAGCCCCAGGAATGATATCTGCAGCCTCTGCCGTGCCATGCAGATGTGTCCGCAGCGGCACTTCACGAATCCAAAATACGGCTATGAGTGCTAATCCTGCAGCAATAACTACCATCCAAAACACAGTTCCAATTGATTCGGAAAGGTCATCACGAATACCCGAAACGATATTAGGAATGTAGTGACGTACTGCAGCAATCTGCGCAGTTGCCTGCTGCTTTTGCTCTGCGGTGAGAGACGAATCGTAGAGAATCTTGGATGTACAGCTATTGAGATTATTCGTCAGCGTCTCTTGCAAACTTCCTACCGCAGTAATGTCATTGTTTTGGGGCGGGCAGAGCTGATGCTGTGCAGCATCTCCAGTTTGACTTTGATACGCAGCAATCTGGGCTGGAACACCCGCTGCAACAAGATGCGCCGACATCTGATTTGTCAGCACGAGGTTGAAAATTGTTCCCGCTAATGCTAGTCCTAAAGAACCCCCGATTTGACGAAGAAATGTCATGGTGCCGGTTGCGACACCCAGATCTTTCCGCGCGGCAACGTTCTGAATGATGACAGTGAAGGCTGACATGGAGGGTCCCACCCCCAAGCCAAGAGCAAAAAGCCAGAGCCAGAGCATCGGCGTCGGGGTATTTGTCTCTAACCGCGTCATTAAGAAACCGCCGACCGCTACCAATGCCATCGCAATAACAATAATGGCCTTGTATCGACCCGTTCGACTAATCACAATACCGGTGCCAATCGAGGCACCAATTAATCCCACCAGAAGTGGCCACACCATATATCCCGACTGGGTGGCACTCACACTCTCAACTACCTGGTAGTAGCGAGGCATAAAGATAATCGCGCTGAAAAGACCGAAGGACACCATAAAGACTGCAAAATTAGACGCAGCAATGGTTCGTTCTTTAAAGAGATAGAGCGGAATAATCGGATGCTGCGCAAAGCGCTCAATCACGAAGAATAGCGCCAAAAGCACGACACCGATCGCCAGGAGACCGCCGACGGAAAAGGAAAGCCAGCTATTGAGCTGCCCACTAGCATCGGTGCCACCTTTATTAGTCAAACCGATAAGAAGAGGAATAACTCCAGCGGTAAAGACAACGATACCCGCATAGTCTAAGTCGCGTGCTCGAGCTGCGACAGCGCGATGGTTATGCAGCACAATAGAAACAACCGTCAACGCCAGCAAGCCAAACGGCAAATTGACGTAGAAAATCCAACGCCATGACACATTATCAGTGAGAAACCCCCCGATGAATGGACCGATTAAGAAGCTCACTCCAAAGACTGCACCAAAGAGTCCTTGATAACGACCGCGCTCACGCGGGGTAAAGAGATCCCCAATTACAGCAAGCGCAATCGGAAAGAGTGCACCAGCGCCAAGACCTTGAACGCCTCGGAAGATGATTAGCTCGGCCATGTTTTGCGACTGACCACTCAGCGCTGAGCCGAGTAGGAAAAGCACAATACCAGTGAGCAGCATCGGCTTACGCCCGAACACATCACTGAACTTTCCGTAAATCGGAACCGTGATAGTTGAGGACAGAAGGTAAGACGACACAACCCAGGTATAGAGAGAGCTGCCCCCGAGATCGGTCACGATTCGTGGAAGCGCTGTTCCCACCACGGTTTGATCCAGGGCTCCCAGAAAGAGCGCCAACATAATGGCGGCGAGGATCAGCGGTCGACCTTTAGTCGGTGTGACAGAGTCTTTTAGATTATTCATCTGCTGTACTATACAAGAACTGAACCAATTGCTTGACCACCGGAGGCCCTAGACGTGCGCCAGTACAGTGAACGCCGACGAGAGTCTGCCACCCGGTTTATGCAGCTCCAAAAAGAGCTCTTGCGCTGCCTTCGCGGTGACCTCCCACCGACAGTTCGGGAAACATTAGGCAACATCACCTTCCACCAAGCTGATGCGCTACGGCTCCTCCACCAACGAGGGGCGCTCACCATGACCGAATTGGCAGAGGCGATGTCAGCTTCACTTAGCTCGATGACCCAACTGGCTGATCGGATGGTGCACCTCGGCCTTGCAGTGCGGTTAAGTGACCCCGATGATCGACGTATTGTGCGGCTTGATCTCAGCGACAGCGCCCGCAGTGGGGTTGAAGAGCTGACAACAGTACAGCAGCAAGCATTGCTCGAAGCATTTGAAGTGTTAACTGATCACGAGCTCTCGACACTGATGACACTGCTCCAGACTCTGGCGCAAAGTCCCGCGGTATTGCGCCAAGCCTCATAGCAGCAGAAAGCTGTTGCTGAGTTACTCCCTCTCGCTAGTCCCAGCAACAGCCCGATATAGATCATCACTATACGAAGCGAACAACCTTCGCTTCACTACTTTTTATGGTAGCACGCGTCCCAACTTTGTACAGATTAAGGTCGCTGCCCAGAACGCACCCGTCGGACTACGGCCGCTGCTAGGAACGCCAGCAATCCAGTGCCCACTGCGAACACCCCTATTAACAATGCAAATTGCGCTACATCTGCATCATTTGCATTGGTACCAATCACCCACCACAGCTGATCGCGAAATGCCACCGCAACAGGAACTGAAAAGGTAGCCAGAACTGCGGCTGGAAGCAGTCTTTGTGACTGCCACTGTGGACGCGATGGTCTTGCCACAAAATGCACATAAGTACCAATTAAAATCATGGCAGCGAAGAGTCCCGTTGCATAGATAGTCGCAAAAAGGCCCATAACAGCTAGTGAATATCCTTCCTGTACTCCCTGTACAGTCGAGAAAATTCCACCAGCAGCGATAGCAGTTACACCTGCAGCAACTACCGGATGCTGCTTGATCCCAAAACGGCTCGTTACACACGAGTGAGCGATTTTGTAGATCGGCGTTATGATCTTTTTACCCCAACGCAAATGCTGCAGCCGTTGCAACAACAACAGTCCATCGTCAAGCCAATCCGGCCCATCGTCTTCGGTTATGACCGCAACTGTTGCTTGCTGCAATCGACGGGCCACTATCCACGTTGCACAGGCACTCCCTGCGACACAGAGAGACAACACCATCAATGCCGCAATGAGAAATTTGCCTACCGTATCCCACACATCGGCATGGATTCCCTGCGCTACCGCTATCCAATCTGCTGCAATGGTGGCAAGTACAAGCACATGCACGACAGTTGATGCGCGCACGAGGTCACGTAAACGGCTATGTGGGAGAGCCTGGTCGCGGCGACACGCAACCAATCGCATCATCATTGCAGCCGTCACCAAAGGCACAATAATTGCCGTAAAAGAAACCACAGCATCGTATGGGTCATCTTGCCATGGGCTAAAACTTCGCGCCCACTTCCACTGTGTCGTGACGAGGGCAAAAATCACAAAAAGAGCAGCAGCGATATATGTCCAAAGCAGGGAGCGTTGCACTGCTGCACGTCTTGCATCGCCAACGGGAATAGTCATGGTGCTCATTGCCTTACCTCTATCGTATCCTGCACTACAGAAGAAAGAACGTGAGAAACAGCTGATAGTTTCTCTGCCACGACAGTACTACCCAACTGCATTGGGCCGAGGCAGCCACCAAATCCCGTGTGTGATGGTGGGAAAAGTTGGAATGACTCGCTCTTCTAGCAGCGTAAAGCCTAATCGCCGTGCCACTGCTACCGAGCGGTGATTATCAGGGTGAATAAAGCTAAACAGCTGTGTGAACTGGGGCTTTGTCCATGCATACGTAACAACTCGCGTAGCAGCTTCTGTGGCATACCCTTGCCCCCACGCTTGCGGATGTAATCCCCACCCCACTTCCACTCCGGGCCAACCCTCAACCATCGGGTTCGATAACCCGGCAAAGCCCACGAGCTGCTGCGACGCTTTCTCGACAACTGCCCACTGCCCCGTCTGGCGAAGCTCCCATTCGCCAAGCCACATCGCCAGCATGCTCCACGCCCGTTCACGGGTGACGTTCTCCGAGAGATAGAGGGCGGTGCGCACCGGTTCTGTATGGAGCATGGCGAGAAAGGCTTCGAGATCAGCTTCCTGCCATGGGCGTAAAACCAGTCGTGGCGTTTCGAGCGTTGGACATGTACTCACAGCGCAGATGGTACGTCGTTACTCCAAGCTGTGATCTGTACCACCCGGCATGTCACCCAGCACACGTGCCACATCAGCAGCACTCGGTGCTGTTTCGACCACTTCCACAACCGTTGCAAAAATCCCTTCCAAACTCTGTTTTGCAGCGCGAACTCTGCTCTCGACTGCCTGCCCCGTATCGAGGACGCACTGTATCGTCCGACCTCTATCAGCAAGCTGAATCCACCCCACTGTCTGCTCGTTAGGTCGAATCAAAACCGACAAATCAGTCTGCACTTCTAGCGTTGTTGAGTCTGCATAGAGGAGATTGGCAATTTGCCGAACCTTCTGATTCATTGCAGCTTGCATTCCCTCTGAAAGGGGCGTCGTTCTCCGCACCACGCCAGCAAGCCTGCCTGCGATCTGCACCACTGCGGACTCGACAACGTCGATCTGTGGCTCTGCACCCACATGCGCCCAACCCATAGTGCTCAAAGCGACGGTGACATCGACAGCAGGGAGCGCTGTGCAGGCAGCTATACCCCTCCCAATCTGTTCTGCAATCTCATCAGCATGATCGTGACGCGCCGCATTATCTTGGGCCTCAATTTTGATATCAACCCCTTCGCCCCCAGCAAAGCCTCGACGCCTAGCTTCGGACCGAGGTTCAAGACTAACTTCACCCACCGTTAACGACCGCTGTGCGTGGGAGAGAAGTACTGCAACGATCAGCTGCATTTCCAGAGCATGATCCATCGCTTGTGCTACCGCACTTTCCGACCCGGCAATTGTTACAACAGGCATCGCTCGATGCTAGCAAGGGAACCCGGACAGCCGACGGACAATCCCACAAGGCCATGCTATTCTCGCCAAGAGCACCTGCCTCGCCGCATAAGGGAGCGGGGAGCTGTACCCACACAGGACATATCCATGCGCTATATCGCCCTTCTCCGCGGCATTAATGTCGGCGGTCACGTCGTCAAAATGGCTGACCTTCGCCAGCATTTCACAGAACTTGGCTTATTGAATGTTCGAAGCTATATCCAAAGTGGCAATGTGTTCTTTGAATCACCCGAGAAAGATATTCCAACCCTTACCACGCGGATCGAGACATCTCTACACCAGAAGCTTGGCTATGCTGTCCCCACATTTCTGCGGACTCCAGCAGCGTTAAAAGCGGTACTTGAAAGTGCTCCATTTTCTTCTATGACAATCCGTGAAAATATGCGTGCGTGCCTCCTGTTTCTCGCTCATGATATTTCACTGTCAACATTCCCCATTGCCTCCCCCAAAGGAGATATCGAAGTCGTCGCAGCAACAAAGCGTGAAGCATTCGTTATATGGCATATCCTTAATGGAAAGCCTCCAACCTCACAATCATTTCTTGACAAGACAGTAGGAACACCTTCCACGACACGATTTTTCCATACAGCTCAGAAAATCCTTACAGCAGAAGGAAAGAGCTAGCCCTTACTAGCTCTTTTGAGAAGTATCCACGTGTGGTTCATGGCCACCACCCATCTGCGCAAGATCCTGACGTCGCTGCAGATAGTCATCCCGCTTCAGCTCACCACGGGCATATCGCAAGTCGAGCTCCTGCAGAGCAGCACCGGTGACTGGATGACAATGCTGCGGACGATGCATCACCATTCGAATGATCCAGACTGTAGCTACAACCACAACAATGGTCATGGCGAGCATAAAACCATCGTGGATCCAGATCCCGTCCGTTGGAAACTGACCACTGCCTGAAAACTGTGGTGGGGTAAATCGTTCTCTCATATGTGTCATGCCTCCTTAGTGAAGACCATACGCTTCCAACCTTTCAAATCAATGAAGACTCTCGCTATCGTCCGCGACGAATCATCAAAAGGCCTCCCAGAAGAATCAAGAAGGTCGGCCATATGTATCGTGCACTTGCCCATTCCACAATACCTAGATTGCCAAGCAGCAACCACACCCCCAGCACAACGAATGCCGCCCCCAAAACCGAGACTCCATGCCTACTCCGATGCAACGGTGGAGATATCTCTTCATGAGGATGAGAAGATCCACCCAGAGAGCCGTGGATTTCATAGCCCACCTCCTTGAGCTCGGTTGCCATAGTGTGGATGCCTTCCCCAATAGCAGCTGGCCCTTCAAGCGCCGGTTTTCCTTCTGTTGGCATGATGATCCACAGAACAACATATGCCAAAAGCCCCATCCCGCCCACAGCCGCAAGAAGGATAAAGGTGACACGCACGATGACCGGATCAATCTCGAAGTAATGCCCGAGTCCTTGGCATACCCCTGCAATTATCCGGCGCTGCGACCGCTCCAAGCGACGTTGTGATTGAATAGCCATTCAAGCCCTCCTCTTGTAAAGCAAGATCAGTCCCCAACCCTATTGTCTTGAGTTCATTGAGGGGCTACCAGGGTCAAAGGTCAGTAAAGGACTTACGAATGCAAAAGATCACCCCATTCTTGTGGTTCGACACCCAGGCCGAAGAGGCAGCCAACTTCTATATCTCCCTCTTTAAGAATGCAACGATTGATGAGGTCAGCCGCTATGGAGAACACGGCCCCGGCCCCGCTGGCTCGGTAATGTCCATCTCCTTTCAGCTTGACGGGCAGAATTTCATTGCATTGAACGGCGGCCCACAATTCACCTTTTCACCAGCAATCTCTCTGTTTGTTCGCTGCGAAACACAAGAGGAGATCGATAACTTTTGGGAAAAACTCTCCGAAGGTGGCACTGTGCATCAGTGTGGATGGGTTACCGATCGCTTTGGAGTCACCTGGCAGATTGTCCCCTCCATGCTCGGCACTCTCCTGGCAGATCCTGATCGCGAAAAAGCTGGCAGAGCGATGAATGCCATGCTCCAGATGGAGAAATTAGATATTGCAGCGCTGCAAAAAGCGGCGAAAGATCCCGAGACACCCCCCGTACACTGAGGATTGTATGTACATACACATGGCTGTATTCCGATGGAAGGAAGACGCCAATTCTGAAGCAGTTTCACATGCTCTGGGCGCTATTCAAAATCTCGCCACTATCATTCCTGGAATTACCGACATTCATATTGGGAAAATCAACAAGACTTATCCAAATGGAACACCTCGCTTCGAATGTGGTGTTGTGATTCTGTGCCAAAATCAGCAGGCAATGGACGCCTACCGGAAACACCCCACCCACAAAGACGCAGCTTCAGTAATAGAACAAAGTTATGCTGAAGGATTGGGAGTTGACTTCATTACTACTTAATTCTTGTTGTGGTGTACATAGTAGTGAGGGTATCTATCTCCTGGACGGTATACAGCCTCTACTTGATCGGACGTTGTCATTAACGTTCCTCTGTGAATAATCGTAGTTGAAGATCGATAACAGCCAGAGGCTTCCAGTCTTCGAGATGAAACAACTGGAACACCATTATACGGCAGTATGACACTACGATCAGAAGTGAGATGCAACGGAAGTTGTGGCGCATTCTTAGGAAGAACAGTTCCGCGTAAAGCATTAGGGAATGCCCGTGTTGACACACCTAAGAGGTACTGAGCAACTGTAAACGAAGCAAAACTCATCGCTGCTCGTTCACACTGAACTCGAACAGCTTCTGGCCACGAGTCATATGGCACCTGAATGATCTGGAAAGCTGCTGTTGGATCATCGTCAATTGAGATGTAAGGGTACATCGCTCGACTAAGTGATGCTAAGCGCTCTCGCACTTCCGGCACGTTATCTTTAAGTACCTGCAACCGCTGAGCTGCCGCTAACCGAACACTCTCAAACCGATCTTCAGTGTATGTTATCTGTGCCAAATCCACGATAGCGACGTAGTCACGAAGCCCCATTTGCTCACGAATTGCACGACACCCATTTACATAGCCAATAAGGTTTTTTTCCGTTCCTTCCGCAGTGCGAATTCCAACGTAGGCCAATGCATCGGACATCACAACGATCTGTAACCCTGGGGCATAGACTTGACACACACTGGTGATCATGTCGCGAAACTGCGCCATCACCAAAAATTCACCCAAGTCGGTATGTTGAATTGGTACGCCACTCCCCAAGGGCCCCGCGGCCTTTCCCGCTAAAGCTAACAGCGTTAAAGTTACAGGCCGTTGCTCTTCAACTGCACTAGCAATAGTTCCGCGCAAGATGGGAAGGTACTGCTCGATAAGCGTAAGTGGCCCTTTCCGAAAGTGCCGATTTAGCAAAATACTGAGAATCTGATCGGGAATGTTATCGAGACCTTTGGTCGGAACTACTGTATGCGGTTTTAAATCTAGCGTTACATCCAAAGGTCGTCCTGAAACGGCACCAAATTCAAGCTGTTGAATAGTCGGCAGTTCAGTTCTTTCTTGGGTTAACCGAGCAAATCCTAGTCCAGCGAGAATAGCAGCATCTGTCACTGGTGGCATGGGCAATCCACGCTCTAATCTCACATCCTGCATGATCCCCAATTCCAGGGGTGAACCACCTAGCATCAAGCTATGTGAAGGTGCACTTATGGAGAGATCGAGATCCGGCAATGTAGTACCCCACTACAACATTCAGTTGGGGGAACTTTATCTTTGACAGGCGGACATTAAACGGACAATACTTGAGTATTCTCGGCACCACTATTGACTACTGCTGAGACAGGGGCTCTTTATATGACAATAATGTCGCCGCAACCTCATCGTTATCCGATGGATATGGCAATTCCGATCCAGGATCTCCGCCCCATAAAAGCGGAACAGTGGGGAAAGCAAGCAGAAGATTTTGCACTGCATGGTCAACTTGTGGTTATCCACCGGAGTGACTATGTGCTCCAATTGGATCCGCATTTCCCCAATGAACTTATGTCTGCAGCTCTCTTTCATGCCCTCTATAAACAGACCCCGCAAAGTAATGCAATGTATCGGCTTCGGACCGATATCACTGTTATGGGAAAGCAACACCCTTTAACAGCAGCCAGTATTGAAATCGTCACCCCCATGGGACGGCAAAAAGTTCATGCGGGTGACTGGGTGTTTGAGAGTCCCACCGGTGCTCAATGGGTTGTGTTAAAGGATTTGTTTCCCCATCTATATGCTCCGACACACGAAATAGACCTCTCCTCACAAGCTTCAACTGAAGGTATGGGCGAGTAAACAAGATAGAGCAACCTTTGACTGTTTTTGCCGTGACATAGGCACATTGTCCGCCCAATGTCCGAGCAATCCTGGCTTAATCCATATATGAGATATATGGGGGATTCCCTCCAAGGTCGCCTTCAGCGGACCTTATGCTATAAAGATGCTGCTTTTCACGCGCAGGTGGTGAAAAGTGACGCCACCCCCGGGTGTTGTCCGCCGTATGGATCTCGTATACGGAAAGCAGTAGGACATGACAGCACACTTTGTCAGCACACGTTGTGCGGTAAGCGTCAGCAGTATCACTCAACCTACCGACGAACTTTGTCGTCGGTTCCGCTAGGACTGTGTCAATGTCGAATCTACACGCCTTAACGTATCTGCTGCTAAAAACACCCCATACCGCAGAGAACGCTGCCACGCATATTGGAGTCTTGCCCTGTGATGCCGTGGCGGTGGATCCTCACAATGGCTATGTTGCCCCCATTGCAAATGACGTCCTCGAAACACTGAAGGGACCCGGAGAGGAAGGTAACGCCTACACGTTTGTGATGGACATCACCGATTCCCTTGTTCCTGCCGACGCGTTAAATACCCCAGCCACTCCCCGGCCACTCTATGTCATTGCCCCTATTGACGGCCCTGGGGATATCCCAAAGATTGATGTTCGAGCTCATATTCTTGACTCATTGCGGCAGGAACGGTTAGGCGGAGAGTACAACTTCAACATTGACTCGCCTTCACCGAAAGGTGAGGCTATTTCTCTCGCTACTGCTGACGCATTTCGGCCTCGCACATGGGTCGGACACAGAATCGCAGGATGGCTTGGCGTCTGTGCTAACAGCCACTACACAACGGTCATGACTACTCAGGATGGTGAGCCCAAAGCAGTGTCCGGTGAGCTTATTCCTGCCGTCGGTTATTTGGCATTTGTGGACTGGCCTACATACGCAGCCGTTGCACAGCTGCTCGACATAGAACCGCTTCCTCAGAATGAGGCTACTACAGCTCCTTATCGACTCCGAGAAGCTCTGGCATGGATGCAACAGTCCATTCTTTCTGCCTGGACTATCTATAACACGACAGAGCTTTTTACTATTGGATATGCGCAGGTTTATGCACGGCAACTCGCTTACTATGTGGGCCAACTTGGACAGTATGCAACAGCAGTACTGGAAGCACCCGGGGGCTATGTAAAGCCTGACCCCAAAGTCACGAATGCTGTGACAGCCGCTATGCAGATGATTAATACAGCGGCGTTTACCATAGCTCCTCAGGAGTTTAAGAAGTACGGTCCAGGTGATACCGAAGGGCCAGAGAGTTTGTCGTTCGCGATGAACCACACGCACTTGCCTCAAACATATGAAGCATTTGGCCAGGCCATCAAAGCATGTGTTATCGCTTTCGACGCAGCAACTGCCTGCGCGCCGATAGCGCTCCAAGAGATGATCCGTCAACAAACCAGCGAGCTGGGGCCTCGTTGGCCTACTGTTCCCCAACAAACCGTCGAACATGTGATGCAGTAAGGACAACAACGTGCCCCCCTCTCTCGACGCTTCTTCCCCTTCGGTCACGTCTGTCTCTGGTTCTCCGGTTACCACCCATGTGGTCCCTAATCTCCTTGGTGCAGTTGTCGAAAAGGGAGGGACCAGTTTTCGCCTCTACTCTGAACAGGCCACATGCGTCACGTTAGTGCTTGTCACGCCTGATGGCAGCCGTACCGCCCACGAAATGGAGCAAATAGGTCCTCACTGGAGCACGCACGTGCCTGGGATCGGCCCGGGACAACGCTACGGCTTCATTGTGCAGGGCCCTGACAGTATCTACCACCACACTCTCCCTGGTGGCGCAGCACAGCTACTTCTTGACCCACGCTCTGGAGCAGTGGAACTGATCCATGGAGAACCTGTTTCTATCGTGGTTTCCCCCGTACCTGCATGGCAAGGATGTGTTCGATATCCCATCCCCTCCACGCAACGTGCCCTGTATGAACTCCACATTCGCGGACTTACCATCAACCATCCGGACGTTCCGGAGGCACAACGAGGCACCTACCTAGGGATAACTGCCCCAGTTATCCAATCGCATTTGCAACGGCTTCGCATTGGATCGTGTCAATTTATGCCACAACACGCCGGGGTCACTCGACAGTGGATTCGCGACCTCGGATTAGCTAATTACTGGAATTACGATCCGGTAGTATTTATGGCATTTCACCAGTACTATGCTTCACGTTTCGACTCCGTGCAAGCACTCTTTGAGATGCAAGAAGCTGTACAAATTGAGCATGCAGCAGGACGAAGCGTCATCGTTGATGTTGTTTTTGGACATACCGCTGAAGGTGGTGTCGAAAACGGAGTTTTCACTGGTACTACCATCTGTTTTCGTGGTATTGATCGAGCAGTGTATTACCGGATTGACTTGAATGGATTAGAAGTCAACCTCACCGGCTGCCAAAATACCCTTAATATTAATCACCCGTACGTGCTAGAGCTTGTATTGGATTCGCTCCGATACCTAGCGATGATGATCGGCATTGACGGCTTTCGCTATGACCAAGCTCCCATCTTGTTTCGTGGCCCAGATGGAAGCTTTGACAGCAACAGCCCTTTCGCACAAGCAGTAAATGCTGACCCCATCCTCTCGCAATGCCAACATGCTGCAGAGCCATGTGATGCGGCTGGGGCAGATTGGACTCACCAGGGTGATTTCCCTTACCCGTGGGCGGAGTTCAACGTATCGTTCCGAGACAATATTCGCTACTTCTGGCGACAACCCGTTCTGTTGCACGATTTTGCTCGCTGTCTTGCAGGATCACCCCATCTCTTCGCCTGGAACGGTCGACGGCCACACCACAGCATCAACCCTGCTACCGGCCATGACGGGATGCGACTTGCCGATGTTGTTACCTACAACAGAAAAAACAACTATCCCAACGGTGAGCACAATCAGGATGGTCCGCCTGATGACCATTCTTGGAATAATGTTGAGGAAGGAGTATTCCATGACTCAACACATGACGGCCCGACGACGGATGCGCAGATTGCCGACCTCCGTGCTCGCCAGCAGCGGAATATCTTAGCGACAACATTTCTTGCACGAGGGGTGCCCCAACTCACCGCCGGTGATGAAATTGGCCAAACGCAGTTTGGCAACAACAATCCCTGGAATCAGGACAATGCCACATCCCATCTCAACTGGGAGGGGGCAGATCAAGAGTTAATAGCGTTCACTTCATGCTTAGCGGCGCTGCGCGACACCCACGAAGTGCTCTATCGAGATGAATTCCTTCCCACTCCTACTGATCCTGGCCCCTTCGATCAAGATGCTCAATGGATCGGGATGGATGGAAGTCCCCTAGCAACTGAGAGCCTCCTGCAAACTGGCAGATCACTCGGGCTCCTCCTTAGTGGCCGTGCTATCGACCACGGTGGGGACAACCGCTCTCTTCTCGCTCTCTTTCATGGGGACAGCCTGGATGCTTCTTGGACTTTGCCGGATCCCGGCACTGGGTGTGTATGGGAGGTACTGATTGATACAGCGCACCCCGAAGAAGCATCTCTCGACGTTGTTGAGCACGCAAGCTCGACTGGAAGACGGATATACACCGCAGGGGATGAACTTTATATGACCGCCCGTTCAGTGGTCGTACTTCGCAAAAGCCAGCTGTCGTCGCTTGATTAAGCGCTGATTAAATCTCTTTTAATCATAGGGCCATTTGCGGCACAATAGAAAGCATGAAAGAGGAATCATCGGATAGACCTGAACATTCCTCTTCTTCCATGCATCACCTTAGGGTCCCCACCCATAGCACCAGCATCCTTACCTATTTTCACGGTACTCGGGTTCGAAATGTCGGGCTTGAGCTGCTCCACGGCATTGCAGAGGGGGCCTCTCGTTGCCACGAACCGTGGTTCGCTGATGATGGAAGGCCAAGCACGCAAGGCTGTGTCCTACTCCAACGAATCGGCATGCGCGCAGTGCTTGAGGATCATCCTATTGGTGCAGCCATTGCCACTGAGGCATTTACTCACGGCGCAGAGCAGTACCTTGCCCAGTGCTCACCTGCGTCAACACATGAGGATGTTCGCACGCTTCGACAGATGATTCGTTCACTCCATGCGCTCCGGGATCGATTCCAACAAAACCTAGGCGCGATCCGGAGTGCTGCGCTTCCGTTTCTTATCGAGGGTGCACCGCTCGAGACACTCGATGCACCGGCAACAATTGTGGCAAGCGGTATCGTTCTCAACATTGGTCGCACTATCACGAGTAGCAGTGGAAACTTTTTCGTAACCGGAACGACAGTGCGAAATGCATTGGCTCAGCTTGTATGTCAAGTCCTGAGCCGACCCCACGCTACTGCGACCGCTGAATGCCATCAGATTCTGTTGCTGGCGCACAACGTTCTCGTCGATTTCGGACCACTTATTCCCGCGCGGCTCCAGTACGAAGCGCTCCTCCTCAAAGAGTATCTCGTCAAAACCGATCAGGCAATCGAAGTTTTCACACAACGCTGCCCTCTTCCTCCCGCTACATATCGTGCTGTTTGCGACTTGCATGCAGGCACACCCCTTGACACTATCCCATCGAACCAACTTCCTTCTTTAGCAGTTGGTATTGCATTACAGCTTCTTGCAACAGAGGGTGACTCACTCAATGTGTTTACAGGTTTTATGGCCGCGCTTCATACGCTTATTCGAGCTCGTACCAAAGCACAGCAGCCTCATTCCGATCTAGTCCATGCTTTTGCAGAAGGAGTTTTGCAGTTTGAGCTGTTAAGCCCCCTCCTCCCTGCAGCATATCAACAGAAAATATCCCTGATTCGAAATGAATTTCGGTATGAGCTAGCAACTCTAGAAAACAGTGGTGCACCACCTACGCAGATACAGCTTCAACCTGAAAACGCTCTTTGATATCTTAACCAAGGGTCAGGAGCTGCTCGTAAAATCCACCAATCTGTCGTGCACGATCCACAATATGTAATTCCAAAATCCAGTGGCGTATACGCCCTTGCTGGTCATAACCCCGCATTGCATCGCTATTGCCCGGCTCAATTCGTACTGCAGCATCACCAGGTTTTAAGCCTTGATGGGGAAACTCACCAACCAAATGACCGGCCATCGGGGCGCCGAATTCCCATCCCGCTTCACGAGTAACCTGCACCACATAGTCATATAGCTCTGCACCAGAGATATCGGCGTGCGCTTCAAAGTACTGTTTCCCCGCCTGCCATATTGGCTCTAAGTCGTCCCGAATCTTGCACTTTAGTGGGTCGTTCCCCAAGACATAGGTCCGACCAAAATCTGCTTCCCACGCTTCGAAGATTGGACCAAGGTCGAGAAAAACGATGTCATCTTCTTCGATGCCCCTCACTGGGGGACGTTCAAAGTACGGCTGCAAGGTGTTGAGCCCTGCCCGCACAATCTGGCGATGCCAGTGTTTCGTCACCCCATAAAGCTCTTTCGCCAGGTCGTATATTGCTGCTCCAACCTCTTTTTCGGTACGTCCTGGCTGGATGAGTTGACGTTCCGTGATTGCCTCACACAACGCTACGGCTTTGTCTTGGGCTGCTAACAACGCTGTTACTCGCATAGCTTCGTCAATAGCAACCTGCATCACGTTCCTCCGACTGGTAGGTAACACTGCTCCTTGTGGATAAACACCTAAGCAGGAATAGCAACTGAGAAGATCGTACCGTATGTCTTGGAGCAGTCTGGGTCATTCGCTCCGCCGGCACCGGTCATGCCAAAAAGCGTATGCCCATCTGTACTAGTAACGACGTTATCAAAGGGGAATGCACCAGTCAGGGAGCCACCGAAGTATGCAAGTTGTGTATAGCCACTACCATCGGGATGTAAGCGAAACACCGTTCCATCTTGCTCTTTACCGCCCCCAAACGTCGTGCCATAGAGATATCCATTACTCAAGGTAAGCGATCCCTTTGGACCAATACCGTCGGCAGTAGTCATGTCAAAAGTATGTAGGACTTGGAAATGAGTTCCATCCTCAGCTATTGAAAAAGCTACCCCACGGTCCGCAGCTCCGCCTCGGGTGGTTAAACCGTATAAGGTCGTCCCCTCTAGTGTCAGGAATCCATGAAAAGGCGTTGCTCCATCATTCACGCCGCCATGAAATGTATGGACAACGGTGTATGCATTGGAAGTCAACGAATAGCGAAACAGCACACCGTCATCAGAAGCACCCCCCAACCGTGTCATTCCCCAAAGGGTTTGCCCATCGCTGCTGAGCGTTAGCCGACCATGCGGTTCATCCCCAGTTGACTTTTCAAATGAGTACAGCACCTTGTAGTTTGACCCGTCAAGGTTCATCGAGTACAAGCTTCCTTGACTATGTGCTCCGCCATTTGCAGTCATGCCGTACAACACACCATTAACCAGTATGAATCCGCTATGCGCATTCGCTCCATCCTCGGGTTTTCCTTGGAAAGCATGGAGCACTTGATAGGTGTTATCAGTGGTGGCAATTGAAAATGCAACGCCACCGTCATCTTTCCCTCCTTTCAGAGTTACCTCGTAGAGGTAACCGTTGTTGTATAGCAGAGCATCATGATGGGGTTGATTACCATTTCCGTTGTCTTTTCCTTCTGAAAATGAATAGATCACCTGCATATTGGCACCCGTAATGCTGAGCTTAAAGATATCGCCACTGTTATGAGCACCGCCAATTCTCGTGCGCCCATATAGCGTATCTCCCACCACCGTTAATGAACCCCAGGGGTTTGCGCCATTGGTGCCATTAAAAGGCTGTAATACTCTGACGTTACCTGCTTGCTGCTCTGATTGGGAGACGCTTGCGCAGCTGTTTCCTGTTGGTATCCCCGCAAATGTTCCCTCACTATCATCTGTCGTTGCAATTGAATTAGCTGACCCACACCCAGCAATAGCCAAGAGGATTACGGCCATAGCCCAGACTTTTATGCTTTTTCTCATGCGAGGCAGGCTATCTGCACCCCTCCCGGCTGTCAAGGCTGCAAGAGTGCCAGCAACACTTCGGTCCAAGTCGGTACCATCATGAGATGGCAATCTCTGAACCAATCCCAATGACAGCATCCGCACACACGGCCCTCAAACAGGAACTTGAAGAGCTCACGACGGTGCGCCGTCCCGAGGTCGTCGCTCGCATTGCGACAACGCGTGAGGAAGGCGATCTCAAAGAGAACGCTGGTTACCATCAGGCTCGGGAAGATCAGAGTCGGCTTGAAGGACGTATCAACGAGATCACCCATCTCCTCAAGAATGCAGTGCTGATTGAGGAAGGTACGTCCAACGGCATCGCACGCCTGGGCTCCGCCGTCACCGTCTCAGATGAATTGGGCGAGTCGGTATATCACCTGGTAGGGCCTGTCGAAACTGATCCTACGAGTGGTCGTATCTCTATCGAGTCCCCCGTGGGTAAATCACTGGTAGGTAAATCCGCTGGGGATACTGTTACCGTCGAATCACCCGGTGGGCTCATGACATTAACGGTGGTATCTGTCGCATAAGCAAAGCTAGTGGCGAGTTGATGCCGTTGGGCTGCCATTGCCCACCGCTGCTCAATGCGACCAAAACGCCATATCAGTAAAGCAATCATCCAGGTCACTACAAAAAGCCCAACGATAATAAATCCAGCTTTGTTGATGTCGAAGTTAGCCATAAAATCCCAAAACCCACCCGTTAGATGTAGCTCTCCTGCAAGTAATCCAAAAAGCTCAATAGAGCCAATAAGGAGTGCAACCGCTACCGAGAGTCCCGTGATGGTGATGTTGTAATACACCTTACGTACCGGCTTCGAAAATGCCCATCCATATGCAAAGTTCATAAATGAACCATCAAGAGTATCGAAGGTTGTCATTCCGGCTGCAAACAGAATCGGCAGGCTCAATACTGCATACCAAGGAAGACCAGCAGTTGCTGCACCGGCAGTTGCGGCAAGTAATGCGACTTCGGTTGCTGTGTCAAACCCTAAACCAAAGAGCACTCCTAACGGATACATCTGCCATGAACTGTGAATTGAGCGAGTGATCTTGCCAAAAAAGCGAAACATCAACCCGCGGGAGTCGAGCTGTTGTTCGAGCTCTTCATCGCTGTAGCGTCCGCAGCGCATCTCGAGAAACACCTTTACGATGCCAACCAAAATGACCGCATTCACAATGGCGATGAGGTACAGAAAACTCCCCGATACCAGTGTTCCGATAACACCACCAAAACTTTGCAAAGTTGAATTTGGATTACTTACCTGGCCCAATACTGCTTTAGCCGCAACCGTCAGCACCAGCCCCAACACCATCACCACGGTGGAATGGCCGAGTGAAAAGAAGAACCCCACCGCCAGTGGACGTTTGCCTTCGGCCATGAACTTTCGTGTGGTGTTATCGATGGCCGCAATGTGATCGGCATCAAATGCATGGCGAATGCCTAAGGTATACGCTGTTACGGCTACTCCGATGCCAAGCAGCTGCGAATGCTGGGGCACAATTGCGAGAAAAAAGAGGCCTCCTCCAATGAGGTACAGCGCCACAATGAACCCAACCATGGCGGCAACTCTGCGCCACTCTTGCGGAGTAAGTCCCTGTTTGAGCCGGCTCCAGCGAGCTGCTATATCCGCCACGGTAGCCTCCTCAATGTCTCCAGTTCGGACTTGACGCAGCATAGGCAAAAATGCGAGCTGGACGCAACAGCAACCTTGCTGCGAAACCTTCTACTCCCTACCGCTCGGTATGCTTGCGGTATATGAGGACTACCGTGGAAGAGCTCGTGAACCAGCTTCGGGAGGAAGGTGTCCGAATCACCACCGTCCGGCGACTTGTACTCACCGCTCTGGTCGAGGGACGACCACATCCGACTGCCGAAGAGCTGTTTACCACTGTTCGTGTGCTCGCGCCCGACGTACATCCCTCTACGGTGTATCGCAACTTAGAAGAGCTTGAACGAACTGGGTTGGTGGTACATACCCACCTTGGACATGGAGCCGCAACCTACCATCTGGCACATGAAGCGCATGGGCACCTGGTCTGTGAACGGTGTGAAACCACGCTTGAATTCCCGGAAGACCTTCTGGCAGTAATGACTGAAGGGATCAAGAAGCGTCTCAACTTCCAGCTTCACCCCTACCATTTTGCGGTCCTCGGAGTGTGTGCTACCTGTAGACAGAACGACGCCGATTAAATCCGGCGAATACTTTCTGCTCGATCTGGATGCGTCACAATCTCACGCACTGCGCCAGTATCCATGGCAAGCACTGCACCGCGAACACTGCAGTGTTGAAACAGAGAGTACTGCCGCACATGGGCCACCGACTCACGGACGCTCTCTTCGACATTTTGAAATGCTCGAAATGGAAGATCAGGGGGCATCCCCGTCGCCTTGGTAATGGTGACGAAGAGCTCTTGCTCGTTCAATCCGGCCAGTCCACAACCGTCGTGCCCGAGCACCAAAATTTCGCGAACAGCGAACTGCCACACTGCAATGGTGAGGCTATACAAGACATCGGCGGTTACCACTGCCCCGGCGGTGCGAATGAGAAAAGCATCCCCTTCTTGGAGACCTAACACGTACGACAAGAAGATCCGTGAATCCATACAGCACACCACGGCCAGCTGTTTCTGACTGCCCTGCGGGAGTACAGTTGAGTCAGTCCGCCCGGCTACATACTGAGCATTGTTAGCAAGAAGTTGGTCAATCGCTTCCATGGGTATACGATGCCATAGATCGCAGTCTTTTTTCTAGCTCACGCTCAACGTTTAGTTCGCGCGGCAATCTCCGCGACACGAGCGTGAACAATTCTTTCCACTAGAGCTGTGGGCAAAGGTTGTTCAACAGAAAAGCGAATCGTCGCCTTTCCACTGAGGTATGGCTGTAATGCTTCTTTGTTCGCTTCAATGACCGCCATGCTCATCGGAAACAGACTGCAATGATCCTTAAATGCCGCATACGAGACCAGTACTCGCCCATAAATTCGAAATGCTGGCATCTGATAGCTGATCGTGTCAGTTGCGTCCGGCGCTGCTGCACGAATGTCTTGCCGTAGAGTCTGGAGAGCATTACGGTACGGCGCTGTAAGGCGAGCAAGATACTCATCAACAGTAGTGGGGGTAGTCATCGAAATCACCGCCCACCAAAAGACAATGCAGTTCGCATTGTCTTGGCAATAATCGCAACATCCAAGCTGACCGATTGTCGTTTGATGTAATAGAGATCGTAAGCCAGTTTCACTCGCGCGCCATCAACTCCGCTGCCATATCCGTAATTGACTTGCGCCCATCCAGTAAGCCCAGGACGCACCGTTAATCTGGTGGTGTAAAAATCAATCTGCTGTGCTAACTCGTGTACATACTGCGGCTGTTCTGGTCGTGGACCCACGACACTCATATCACCGCGAAGAATTGTGAAGGCTTGTGGTAATTCATCCAGATGTGTCCGCCGCAAAAGTCGACCAAACTTCATCACTCGAACGTCGTGATCAGCGGTCCAATCAGGTTTCCCGCTATGTCGCATGGTGCGGAATTTCACAATCGTGAAGTGACGTCCATACTTCCCCACCCGTACCTGACGATAGAGTAGCGATCCTCTATTCTCAATCGTGATGCCTATCGCAACGATCGGCGTGATAACCACCAGCGCTGCCATCCCGAGAAGGCCACATGCCACGTCAGTTGCTCGTTTAAAAAGCGCATAGAGACGACTGGTTTCACTGCGCATTGGTAGTGCCATAAGCCAGGTGTGACCAAGTTGATCCAGAAGCAGCTTCCCTGTTAAGTCCTCATAAACATCGGCCAGGGATCGAATGGGAACTCCCTTCTCATGACACTGCAACAATGCCAAGAAAAGTGGCCGACTGACATTGTCACGAACTCCGACAATGATCTGGTCAATATTGTTGGTATCCACCGCCTGTTTCAATCGATCGATCGCATCATCCTGGTGTGGATCAATGTATGCGGCAATGTGATAAACGCCGTCCATGTACTCGTTTATCTCTGGCCATGCCGATTCAATGGCGGATCGAGGAGCGATCAGTGCAACCGTTCCAACCAATCGTGCACTTCCCACCCATCGACGATAGAGAGCACGCACGGTAAACATGCCAGCCCCTGCAAACGGTACTGAGAGCAGAATAGTTGGACGGGTAATCTGAAAGGGAGAGATAAAGAAGACGAAGAGCAATGTCGCTGCCGCAATCGTGGCGGTGATACCCACCGAGCGCAGCGCTTTCCGTAATGTCAATGAGCCCCGCAGATCGTAAGCACCTGCAAGCGCGGCACTCAACACCCACACCGCAGCAGCTAGGAGCATCCCTGCTCGAGGCACTGCAAAGCCTGTATGACGCACGAGGGATGTCCGCAGGTTAAAGGCCACCACAAAGGCCACCCCAGCCACGATGAAATCGAAGCTCGCCAGGAGCAGCCGGCGTTCCGACAGTAGCAGCGCGCGCTGGTGCGCTGATTGATCAGTTTTGGGGGTGAGCTCCACGATGCCTGCACTGTACGAGGTCCACCTGCTCTTAGGTGAGCTCGTTACACCCTCTTCAACGATCTCAGCTGAACCAACGCACCAATCCTATCAATCAGTACTGAAGCGCTATCCAAACAGTGGTAATTGCTCCGGCAGTGGAGCTGGCGTCCATCGTACGGTCCGTCGATCGGCGATCCCCTCTCGGAGACGCGCACGTTGCACCTCCTGCTGCGCTTGCACAAACAGTGCTTGGGGCGCTGAATTCCTTCCGTTGTACAGGGCAAGATACCGGGGAAGTAATGCTGGCCAATGCTGTTGCAGTGACACGAGAAAATGCTCGCGAACCCCAGGCGAGAGGCGCAGCATCCCGGGCCATACATAGGTGGCGTTTGCCTCCCGCGCAGCCCGGATCACATCATTGATATGCGACTTCGTATCACTCAGGCCAGGGAGCAACGGCGCCATGCCGATACCAACTCGAATGCCGGCATCGACAAGCTTTCGAACAGCTCGGAGGCGTTGCTGCGGTGGCGCTGTTCCCGGTTCAGTTGTTCGCCAAATGGTGCGATCCACTGTCGGGATACTCACACTGACTTGCACCTTTGCTCGCTTGTTGAGCTCGACCAGCACATCGATATCTCGAACAATGAGCGGCCCCCGCGTAATAATGCTTGTCGCCGTACGTGCCCGAGCCAGCTCTTGCAAGCAGCTCCGGGTCAATCGATATTTCCCCTCTATCGGTTGATAGGGATCGGTTGCACTCCCCATGACAACGCCATCAACATTCCACGTTGGCCGCTCGAGATCACGCCGCAACACTGTCGCAACATTGGTTTTGACGCGAACAGTTCGTCCGTATCCCTCTCCCGATGCACGGTCGGCGCGCAATTCAAACCCACGTACATAACAAAACGTACAGCGATGAACACAGCCGATATAAGGATTGAGCGTCCATTCAAAGCCCATCCCTTTGACTCGGGTCAGGGCATGCAGACACACAATCTCTAAGTACTGAGTAGGAAGACGACGTTGAGGCAGCTCCATTGACCCATAATACGAACAAATGTTCGTATGTCAAGAGGCCACTCCTCACCCGGGCTTATGCAGACGGAGTGACCGCCCGTCGGGGGCGTATCCGACCCCATACCCTGGCCCCTAAAGCCCAGATCCGAAAACCACAGAACAGCACACCACTCAAGCCGATCAAGAGTTCAAAGAGACCGAAGTCAGGAGTTGCACGCCACAGATACCCGAGGCTTAAGACTGCTGCCAGGAAGAGGTATGCAAAAACCACGTTGACGAGAAAGCCGAGGACTGCCCGAGGAATGCGGAGCCAACGACGACCTGGACGAAGACGGCCTCGCCGTTTCACCACACGGATAACGAGGAAAATCTCGAAACCGAGGGTGATGAGTAACACCCCATACAAGATATCCAGCACCACGGGAATACCTGGCAGCGCACCTGTCGCTTCTCCGTTAGCAATCTTCATTGCAGCCAAAGCAATCTGCTCTTGTGGATCAAGTAGAAGACTGATGGGAGTCTGCTGATTCGTTAGCACAATCACTCCGAGATGCTGCTTTGGAGCCAACATCATCGTGCTGTAGAAATTAGGCACGGCCCCATCGTGGACGAGAACATCAGTCTCAAGCACCGTAGCTTTAATCCACCCCATCGCATACGTCGATCCAGAAACAGTTGGTGGTGTATGCAGCAATGCCACACTCTCTGGACTCAGTACATGATTTCCCATATACGCACCGTTGTTAAGGTTCATGCTGAGAAACTGTGCAACATCGGTGGCAGTGGAAATCATATAGCCAGCCGAAAGCAGTTGCGGTGGTATATGAAACGGAGTTGATTGCGTCGTACCAAACACAATGGTATGTCCCTGCGCAACGCCATGCGCCGTTGCGTCCTTCTCTGTAAAGAAAGTCTTCGTCATATTCAAAGGCAGCAGGATCTGTTGCGTGACGTAGGCCGAATACTGTTGCCCCGTTACTACCTCAATGAGATCCCCCAAAATCGAGTAGTTGGTATTGGAGTATTGATACTGGGTGCCAGGATCAAAATCGAGTTGCCCCGCAGAAAGTGACCGAACGAAGGCATCAAGACTACGGTCATACGAAGCGTCGAAGTACGCCAGAGGCGGCATCCCCAAATCTTCAGGAATACCACTCGTCTGATTGAGCAACTCACGAATGGTGATTTTGGCGCTCCGCGAGTCAGCCATGGTGAACTGAGGAAGGTATTCATGCACAGGATGGTCAAGCGAGACTTTCTTCTGTTCGACCAGCTGCAACACTGCAGTCGCAGTAAATGCTTTCGTTAGTGAACCAATTGGGAAAGGGGTGTCAGCTGTCACCTGCCGTCCACTATCGTCAGCAGTGCCAAACCCTTTGGTCTCGATAGTCGAAGTAGGATCCACGACCGCCACAGCAATACCGGGGATGCCGTTGCTGGCGCGTGCTTTCTCTACATACTGATTGAAGCGAGCTTGATCAAAGCTTGTCGCTGCCCGGACAGTTGCACTTCCGAAAAAAGCTCCCACCCACAACAGCGTGGCCGCCACCACCGTTACTCTTTTCATGAAGTCCTCACTTCAACTCATCCACAGGCTTGAGTGTACCGGCTCGAGCTGAACAGTGGTCTAGAGCTCACCAAATGTTGCCGTTGGGGTCGCAGTTCTCACCGGCCCTGGGGTGGACGTCATCGTTGCCGGTTCTGGTAAATCGATAGTTGGAACATCTTCTGTCGACCATGTAGCTGCAACAGACGGCGGCGAGCCTAACCCATCTCCAGCATCGGCAACGAGCGTTACTTCTCCAGCCGGCTCCAGTACAACGCTTACAACGCCAGGCTTGGCGGTCAATGGAACGGCATATCCACCATGTGTCCAGCTCGGCATTGAAGGATCTCCATCGAGAGCATAGAGCCTTGCTGGAGGTTTCCCTCCAAATGTGATGGTAAACGAGCCGGCACCGAGCTTTGGTCCAGTGTTTTTAACCGAAACGAAATACTCTCCTGCAGTCGCCCCCTGATCATCAAGAGTAACTGCAACAACTGGCGTCACTACCGGAGTTGGAGTAAAAGTTGGAGTATCCGTCGGGGGATGTGGCGTAAATGTCGCACCGTGACTGGCAAAAGATCCGTCCTGAGGCTGAGGCGGAGATGAAAGCTCCCACGCACCAAGTATTCCGAAGCCAGCACCAATGGCTGTAAGAAGTACAGCAGAACCAATCACTACGTAATTCGGCATTCCATTCGGACGTAAAAACCAAGCGACAGGGCTGGTAGAGGGTGGGGAACTACTCATATACCTGACTGTACTGTCCCCACACGGACATTCAACGGACAAATGTCAGGCTTACGACAAGGCTATGCCAACTGTATTGGAGCATGCTGCATAAGCCATTCTGGGTCAGGAGCCACACGTCGAGGAATCAGAATGCCATTGACAGGAATTAAAGGAGTCTTTGTCACATCTTCTTTTAGCAGTGATGCCGTCCCAATCCCATGAGCAAACGGTGCTTGCGATTTGTCTAATGCTGCCGCAACAGCAAGTACCGCATCAAGACCAGTTGATGGCTCTAACGCACTTGAAGAAACCGTTGGTAGACCAATAATCTCTGTTGCTTCCAAAGCAGCGCAAATTCCTCCAATACGCTGGACTTTGAAAATGAACACATCAGCAATCGGACCGATTGATTTTGTAAGCCGGGCAAAGAGCCGGGCATCATCCACGGTGCGAATACACATCTCTGCACCCAAGGGAATCGGTATCCGCTGTTTCAGTGCGGCCAGCTGACGCATTGACCATTCAGGATCATCTTGTCTCCCGATTGGATCCTCAACGTACTGAATATCCATCTCTTCAAACTGTCGTAGCTGTGCTACAGCCTCATCAACAGTCGTCCATCCACCATTGGTGTCGAGACGGATATGTGCTGACGGTAACGCGGCCCGTACTGCCTGCACCCGTTGCAACCCATCGGGGTCTCCGACCTTGATCTTGATGGTGCTGCAGCCGGATTCGACTGCACGTCGCGCCGCATCGTCGGGTGGAATACGCGGAACCATGTAGTTAATCTCGACTTCGGCCTGCCGTGGCTCAGGAAATGGCAGGGTTGCAGCTTCGATAGCCGCTCGCTCTGCAGCCTCTCGCTCTTGCTGATTCCATGATGGTAGGGGAGCACAGACACCCCACCCCGCTGGGCCCTCAATAAGCACACCTTCGATGGTGGTAACAGTAAGAACCGGCACCTTCAAAGGAAGAGAAAACGGAACTCGACGTAAAGCAGTCATTGCGTCAGTATAGAGAAAGACACATGCTGCTATTCAATCAGTATTTCACCTGTCTGTACCGGTAATTTTGCCACTGTTTGATAGAGGGACAGAAACCACGTTGCCCCCGCCCGAGCCTCGGGGCCTTCAGTCGCATAGTGATACACCAGCTCTGGATCAGCTTTGCTCATCATCCACGGAAGATTTTCCATAGCTTGTTCCACCAGCTTCCGATTGTCAGAACTGCTACGGGCAAAAGTTAATAGTTCAGCAGAACCGCCTTCTCTACTCAGCTGCTCTGCCATAAGCAGGCATCCATGAGTAAATGCAGTAAAGATTTCAGTGGAGTAGTCATCTCCTTGTACAGCTGCATATACGTCTCGTGACCAGGCTAACTCTGTAAGGAAGAGCGCAAGCAACGTGGGAACATGAACACGAACCGTTGCAACACCATCAACTGCAATTTCATGTACTGCACTGGTCGCATATGCCCACATGTCTAAGCTGCGAGGATCCGTAGGCCCCCACTCCTGAACCGGGAAAATAAGGGCCTCAGTGACAACATTGCCATCACGGATCGCGCAGCGCACAATGCCGGACGCTTCACCGGTGTCTACCACGTTTATTGCAATGGCACGACCTTGCTGTTGCAGCAGTTCATTTGCCTGCTGTAGTCGGGAGACAATATCGGCAGGAGAGAGCGGCACTGCTACCTCTGGCCCACTCCGGGGGGGCAATACATCAGTTCGTTCTAAACGAGCTTCAACGGCAGGGTTGCCCACCAAACAGAGTGGTTCATGTGAGGCTACGGAGTCCCAGGCCATAACCAGCTGGTGCAGTGCAGTAAAAAGCCGTGTGGTGTGCTTGGCCTGATGCGGTTCCGCATTGGAATGAATTACCAGAGTAGGGAGTGCTTGCGACATGGCCTTACCATATGAGGCCCTGACGGACATCTCGCGGACAATGACATGTGCCCAGACCGAATTACTTAGTGGTGCTCCCGCGCTGACGCCGAGCGACAGCAATGCTAAGCGCTAAGCCCACCATAAGAAATGGAGCGAGAGCGACAAGCAACCACGGTGTTGTTCCAATACGAGCAGCTACATTGTCGACAGTGACTACTGTTCCCCCACCTACCTTGGACGGAGGGGTTGGGGTGACAGCTGTGGGCATATGAGGTGGAGTAACAACAGCAGGAGGATTTGTAGTCACAGCCACTCCCGCCGTGGTCGTACCCGCTGCAGCTGATGGGGTTGTGGTTACAGATGCTGTGGATGATAGATCGGTCGTGATCGAAGCAGAACCACTAGCCGTTGCAGCAGTATCTGCACCCGCAATGGTAAGTCCAATTGTGTATGTTCCTGCAGCAGTATACGTATGCGCACCGGCAACAGTGAATGTTCTTTGCTGATTCGATCCAAGAATCATCCCATTCACAACATCACCAGCAGTCACAACCCCTGTCGATGTTGTGCCATCGCCCCAGTCAATCGTGACAGCGAAAAGTTCTGACGGTGCACCTGCATCTGAGACAAAGGTCCCAACCGTGCCTGAAAATGCCGTATGTGCAGTGACGGTCAATGACTCCACATGGAGATTCCCAATTGCAAGAGCCGTAATCAAGATACTTGGGTTGGCCGAGACTGCAGCCCAAGTATCGCCGTCGGTATCCGTCAAGGCGACTGTTACGACGTAATTACCCGAACTTGCATAGGTGTGAGTGCCCTCAACGGCAAAGTTCCCACTACCATCATCAGTTACCGTTCCAGCTGAGCTTGTCTCATCCCCCCACTGCACTGTCGCGGTGTAGCTGCTTGCAGTTCTACCATTGCCTGTATCACTAAACGTTGCAAGCGTTCCACTAACCGGCAAACCAGCGGTGCCGTGCGTATCAGCAGCAGCAAGCACCACCGTTACAGTAGCAACGCCATCTTCTGCCACTACCTCTGTCCCGCCACCAGTAACAGTGACGCTTACGGTGTGCAAACCCGGAATGGTATAGGTATGTGATCCAGTCACCGTAAATGATCCACTCTCACCCGCAACGACTGTACCACTCGAGCTCGTTCCATCACCCCACCCGATCGTGGCAGTGAGATCGTTTGCCGACACGCCCGCATCGGTAGAGAATGTCGCAATATCTCCTGCGTATGGCTCACTCTGAGCTAGGCTCATGGACTGAACATGGAGTGTTTCAATAGACAACGCTGCAACGCTCGCATTGCTATCTGGAAATACTGTATCGCCGCCTGCAACATCGTGCAGTGTGACATGCATCTGGTGGGGTGATCCTTCTTCTGTCGGAGCCGCAAACGTGTGCGCTCCATAGACCGCAAACACCCCAGCATCAGCGTTGATTGTCATGAGCGAGCCAGCTGATGTACTCCCATCACCCCAATCCACGGTTACTCCGGAGAAGTCTTCAGCCACAGCACCGTAGTCAGTAAACATCGCCACCGAACCATCAAATGGAACGGCAGCAGTTGCAGCGATATCGCTTGCGATCTGGTTATCCGCAGATGGCAAAGGTGGGACAACAGTAATGGTGAATGGCTGAGAATCTGAGGTGAGAGTTATGTTTTGCCCATCAACAGTGACATCTTTCGATACAGTCAGTGTCGCGTGGAATTTCCAGCACATTGGGATCCTAAGCTTAGAATTCCACGTGGACAAGTTGTCGCGGCCGCTTCTATAGTGTCACCTAAATACTAGTGACTCCAGCGTAACTGGACTGGCCACAGTTAGGCCGCAAATGTAATCACACTGGCTCACCTTCGGGTGGGCCTTTCTGCGTTCGCGAGTGGACCCGATAAGCTCATGGAGCGGCGTAACCGTCGCACAGGAAGGACAGAGAAAGCGCGGATCTGGGAAGTGACGGACAGAACGGTCAGGACCTGGATTGGGGAGGCGGTTGCCGCCGCTGCTGCTGACGGTGTGACGTTCTCTGTTCCGGTCACACCACATACGTTCCGCCATTCCTATGCGATGCACATGCTGTATGCCGGTATACCGCTGAAAGTTCTGCAAAGCCTGATGGGACATAAGTCCATCAGTTCAACGGAAGTCTACACGAAGGTTTTTGCGCTGGATGTGGCTGCCCGGCACCGGGTGCAGTTTGCGATGCCGGAGTCTGATGCGGTTGCGATGCTGAAACAATTATCCTGAGAATAAATGCCTTGGCCTTTATATGGAAATGTGGAACTGAGTGGATATGCTGTTTTTGTCTGTTAAACAGAGAAGCTGGCTGTTATCCACTGAGAAGCGAACGAAACAGTCGGGAAAATCTCCCATTATCGTAGAGATCCGCATTATTAATCTCAGGAGCCTGTGTAGCGTTTATAGGAAGTAGTGTTCTGTCATGATGCCTGCAAGCGGTAACGAAAACGATTTGAATATGCCTTCAGGAACAATAGAAATCTTCGTGCGGTGTTACGTTGAAGTGGAGCGGATTATGTCAGCAATGGACAGAACAACCTAATGAACACAGAACCATGATGTGGTCTGTCCTTTTACAGCCAGTAGTGCTCGCCGCAGTCGAGCGACAGGGCGAAGCCCTCGGCTGGTTGCCCTCGCCGCTGGGCTGGCGGCCGTCTATGGCCCTGCAAACGCGCCAGAAACGCCGTCGAAGCCGTGTGCGAGACACCGCGGCCGGCCGCCGGCGTTGTGGATACCTCGCGGAAAACTTGGCCCTCACTGACAGATGAGGGGCGGACGTTGACACTTGAGGGGCCGACTCACCCGGCGCGGCGTTGACAGATGAGGGGCAGGCTCGATTTCGGCCGGCGACGTGGAGCTGGCCAGGGAAAG
>JADMIO012731025.1_pt1 | contig 98208 bp, 88 predicted proteins | sample 8958161 | NCBI WGS metagenome assembly JADMIO01 (sample SAMN16585339, study PRJNA669376) | soil metagenome | isolation source: Crop rotation soil | place: USA: Cullars Rotation, Alabama | collected 2011
GCCGCGACTTCAAGTCACGTGAATTCCAAGCTTCGGATCCCACTGTGCTGGAAAGAGGACAAGATCCGGCGCGACTTGAGCGAAGGTTATGTCATTGTGGTCGCCGGTTTTCAGGGCGAAGACGAGGCGGGCAATATCACGACGCTGGGACGCGGCGGTTCCGACACGACCGGGGTCGCTTTGGCGGCCGCGCTCAAGGCGGACGAATGCCAGATCTATACCGATGTGGATGGCGTATACACAACCGATCCCCGCATCGTGCCCGAAGCTCGCCGGCTCAACACCATCACGTTCGAGGAAATGCTGGAAATGGCGAGCCTCGGCTCCAAGGTGCTGCAGATCCGCTCGGTGGAATTTGCCGGCAAGTACCGGGTGAAGCTCCGCGTGCTGTCGTCGTTTGAGGAAGAGGGCGCCGGCACTTTGATCACGTTTGAGGAAGACGACAAGATGGAACAAGCGACTATTTCGGGCATCGCGTTCAATCGCGACGAAGCCAAAATCACCATATTGGGCGTCCCCGACCGTCCGGGTATTGCGTATCAGATCCTGGGACCGGTCGGCGACGCCAATATCGACGTCGACATGATCGTCCAGAACGTCGGTCACGACGGCCTCACGGATTTTTCATTCACCGTGCACCGGAATGATTACAGGAAAGTGCTCGACATCCTCAAGCCGGTCGCAGCGCACATCAAGGCGCGCGAAGTGCAGGGCGGCGACAAGATTGCGAAAGTCTCGATCGTTGGCGTCGGCATGCGCTCCCATGCGGGCATCGCCAGCACCGCGTTCCGCACGCTCGCCGAGGAAGGCATCAACATCCAGATGATTTCCACATCAGAAATCAAGGTCAGCGTCGTGATCGATGAAAAATACATGGAACTCGCCGTCCGCGTGCTGCATAAAGCTTTTGGTCTGGACCAGCAGCCTTAGGCGGGCCTGTGATATCCTTGACGCGCTTTTTGGTAGCGCAATTTCAAGACACCTTGCTATCTGCTGCATGCATTAATCGAGATACAGCAGAGTGGTCACGGCGTCAGCCGTCGTGAAATCCGGCGCCAGCGCCTTCGACCACTCGCTCAAGGTGTTATCAGTAAGTCGCAGTCTGCATCACGCACAGGAATACCGGAGAGATGGCCGAGTGGTCGAAGGCGCGCCCCTGCTAAGGGCGTATAGGACAAAATCCTATCGAGGGTTCGAATCCCTCTCTCTCCGCCAGTCTTATCCAGTTAAACCAGTCAGGGTCATCGTGCTGTTTCCCCCTGGTGGCGGCACTGACATTATGGCGCGCACCATTGCGCAAAAGTTGAGTAGCCCGTTTCGTCAACAATTCTTGCCCGACAATCGTTCCCGCGCAGGTGGCATTGTGGGTGTAGGCTCGTCGTCAACGCAGCACCGGATGGCTAGCCGCCTACACGACTACTCGAAAACAATGGATTGAAAACATGTCTAGTAAAGAACCCGGTTTCGCAGAACGCCTGCAGACGGCTGCCAAGGCTAAGCAAGCCCAGTTAGAAAAGACACGCGCTACCGCGCTGGCCAACGAAGCGCGGTACGCTGAGCGACAAGCAGCCCGAGTAGAAACGGCGGAAGCGCGCCAAATCCGGACGGCCGAACGCAAAATCGCAAATCGTGGCATTGCCGAACAGAGAGACGCGCAGCGCGCGGCGGAGAATGCCGAGCAAGCACGCGCCGCGGCGGACGAAAAGGCGCGCAAGGAAGCCGAGCGCGTTGCCCAAGCGGTAGCGGACGCGGCGCTCAAAAAGGATCAAAAGGCCGCGCGCGATGCTAAATACGCCGCGCGCAAAGCGCGGCAGAGATAACCACCGTTGAACAGTATGTTCCCTTACCTCCCGATGCTTACTGTTTAACGATACAATTACAGGCGGTACTGTGTGCTTGCGGAATATTAAGACATGCGGACCTTTTGCAGCTCGATCTAGTCTGCTATTTCGCTTGCAATCTCGTAATAAAGGCCCTCATAACGTCCTGGGGTGTTGCGGCGAGAAAAAAACAGCGGGCCATTGGCCCGCTGAAAAGTGGAAATAATAGCCGCCCGATGGCGGCAAATACTTTATAGGGATCGAAGCATTGGCGAAGTGGCGCCCGGTGTATAAAGACCAGCGTCCATCCCGAATTCGCGCATAGCGAAATCGAACGCCGACTAGCAGGCGCGTCTGCGACGACCAAAACCCAGTGCCGCGAAACCGAGTCCGAAAAGCGCAAGGGTAGCGGGTTCCGGCACCGATTGCCGCGCTAAAGTAAACCCGATGACATCGAGAGCCCGTGTTTCCGGTGAAGTTAGGGTCAAACTGGGAGTGCCAATCCCGTTAGTGAACGCGTCTTGCACTTGCGATGGGTCGTGCGTAATCCAATCCCCGTAGTCGCCCCCATTGTTACAGTTATTGAATTCGTTCAGATTGGTCACTCCACCATCGATGGAGAAAAAAGCACGGGGGCCTGCGCAGGGATTGGTAACTGAACCGTTCGCAGCATAGCTCCGGACTCCCGCACTGGAATAGCGAAAGAGATCCTGAGGATAGGGATTCGTTGGTGTATCTACGCCGTTGAGCGCCGAGCCCAAGCCGAGGATCTCGTCAATCTCATGCTCAATTACCGCGAACAAGCTGTATATGCCGCCGCCCGTTGTGGTCTGGCCGATATTTAATCCAATGCAGCCCGATCCGGTAAACGTCGGGCATGGACTACCGTCAAAGTTAAGTAATACCTCAGGTGTGTTCAGTCCAATGGCCCTGCCAACGGCCGACTTTACAGCGATACCGGTGCTGCCATTCACCGGGTTGTTTGCGCCGGTCGGCAAGCCTGCCAGTGCCGTGGCGTCGTCGGGGCTAGTCGCGTCTGCGCCCAATGCGGTGCGGTATTGCAAATAAGTTCGATCGTAAAAGACAAAATAGCTCGATCCCAAGCCCGTAGACATATCCCTGAAACTGATGTTGACCGTAATTGGATCTGTGAATGTGGTCTGATAGAAATTAATGGCCGAGTTGATGGCGCCCTCAACTACGGCTGCATTGGGGAGGCCAGTGATGGAACTGTCGAAAGTCGGGTTGATTAGCAGCGCGTGCGCCGGCTGGCCGGCACTCAACAGCGCGCTCAGTGCCACGCTCGACAGTAATCCCACGCGGCGAGCACCCTTGCAGCCATATTGTTTCCTGATCGATTTGGACATGGACCATCTCCCTTATTTTTATGACGTGCGCCGCGAAGCCAAGGCCGTAGCCATCCCTGCAAAACTGTAGCCGCATCGACCAAACGTAAGCCAGGAAAAGTCAACGGCGGCTGAGCAAATGCGACTTACACCAATGCGTGGACCATCATCCAAATCATTCACTACCGACCCTGTCAAAAGGCCGAAGACCGAACACGCAATAACTGAGCCTAAAAAAATTCTGGCATCGGGTCATAGAGTTATGCTACGGGCATATCGAAGTGAGTGCGAAAATGTAAATTGTTTCGACACCTGGTTGCCGGAAGGGGCGCTTGGTCAGTATTCAACACGAACTGCCGTGCGCGCTGCGCCAGTACAGTGACTCGAATAAGAATGCGAATGACCTCTTCTGGTAGGCGACATCACCGCGCGGAAGCAAAAGGCAAAGCCCAGACCAGTCGCATTACGTTCAGGGGTTGACTGGCCCAGGCTTTGGTCTCGAGGCAGGTTTACTAGCTCAGGCGCCGCCTAAGCTGGGACTTACGGTTCTAATGCCCGCCGCCCCGACCAGAATTACGCGCGCACGATATGCTACTGTCAATAGTATTTATGTCCCTTCATTTTGGGTGCGAATGATTCATGACATTAGCTTATCGCACTCATACCTCTCATATGACAGCGTCTTTCGACGGGTTTGAGATTTGATGCGCATCGGCAAGAGCAAGCATCCCGTCTGCACACAACGCTAACCAGTACATTCGGTGATCGGCTAGTCCGGAAAGAAAGCAGCTGGTTTGCGCCGTGAAAGGCCCATTCCCGCAAGACAAACGGCAACAAGTGCGATGAAGCCGGTCTCGGGCACGCCAGCTAGCTATGGCATAGGGTAGGTGAGTCCAGAGACCGTAGTATACGAAAGCTTCAGCGGATTGCCTGCGGCGTTGTCGAATTGGAGCGACGACACGTATGCTCGCGCTGCTGAGACATGGCCCAAGAGGCCTCCGGAATCGGCCCCGCCAGAGCCGATGAAAACGTCCTACATTTTTGGCAGCCCCCGGCCTACATACTTTTAGGATGTGCCCCTACTAACATCATCGACGTCCGTGCGTTTCAAACGGACGTCTTTTTTGTGTAGTGCGGGCAGTTGTTCGGGCTAACGGCAGTCTTCATTTCTAAAGGAAGAATGATGAAATTACTTCGAACGGTATTAACAAGCATATGCATAGCGGGGGCCATGGCAGGCACTGCCAGTGCGCAAATTCTCGGCAGCGCTTACTTCGTGTCCGAAGCACAGTCGCAAAACGCCGTAATTGGATTTCCGCACGGCGCACCGGTTGCGACGTTTCTTTCACCTAACGGCGCAATCAACTTTACAAGCGCTCCCGGGTACACGCTGCAACAGTTTTTGCTGAGCAACCCGGGTACTACGATACTCACGGGGAGCGCTACCGACCTCGCAAGATCCCTAGATACTGCCGACGGCGGGACCATGCTCGAGTTTACTGGACAAGTCAGTGTAACCAGCGGGCAAACGTTCACGGTGCAACATGACGACGGTCTCCAACTCCTCATTGGCAGCGTTCTCGTTGTCAATGCGCCAGGGCCCACCGCCCCTACGGTCACGACAGTGACGTACGGCGGACCCACCGGAACCTTCGCGTTCGATCTCGTTTACGGCGAATGCTGCGGCGCGCCGGCAGTCCTCGCCACATCGTTGCCGCTAGTCGGCGCCGTGCCGGAACCGGAAACGTATGGGATGCTGGCCGCAGGTCTCGGATTGCTTGGCTTCTGCCGCCGCCGGAAACAGAACGCGGAAAAAAACGCTTGAAGTTGATTTAGATACCCCCTGCTTCAACAGCGCTAAGGAAAAGACCGGCTTTTATGCCGGTCTTTTTCTATGCTTCGTGCGCAACCACTCGTCCTTGTCCCGCTCCGTTCCGTTGTCAAATTTAAAAATAATTTCCCGGACTGTCGATACTCATTATCGAACGTTTGTTCGATAATGGCCCGATGCGACCGAACCCACCCAAACCGCTCACCGGCGACGAACTGCGGACATTGCGCGATCGCTTTGGATCAGACCGAGTGGCGCGGCTATTGTTGTGGGAAATCGCGCGCCTGCGTAACGTTGTAATGGTCTTGTTTCGCCAAGTCTGCCGTCTTTCGTATCATCGTCCCGACGAACCCGCGATCGACCTCGATGAAGCAACGGAATCCGCAATCAACAACGAACCCGTGATAATCGAAAATTCTCTGCCCCGCCGGGATAACTTCAAATACGGGCGGAAAAGCCGCTGGCCGCATATGTCTGAGCAAGCGGAAGCGGCGTTAAGCGCAAAGATGGATAGCGATGCGGTCGAACCGAAAATAAGCGAACGCGAGCTCAAGCGCAAGTCGCGGGAAGCTCGATAACTTCCGACAAGTTTCGGGTCGGGTGTATTAATCACAATCAAAACGCAATCGCCCGTCCTCGTCAGCAAAGGCCCATGCTGTACCGTCGTAATGCACAAGCTGCTCAGCCCTGAGCTTGGTGAATACGAGCGCAGGTATTTCACGGCGCTTTCCGAAGGCGAGCATTTTGAGTCCGCAAAAGCCGACAGGCTATGGCGAACGTAAGTAGTGCGAGAGTCGTCGGTTCGGGTATCGGGGAAGCTGGTATTCCCGCGCCCAACTCGTCCGACCGCAGAGTGGCATTGAATGTCGACGAGTCACTACTCCTAACGCAGTGACGCCACAATGTAGAGAGACCAGCGTGGGCGACCCCGGTCGATATCTGCACAGACTCACTCCGCGATTCTTGGATCACGGTGCCTTCCGCACCAAGGAGCTACGCCAGAATCGATGACCTGCCTGGTAGCTCGTCGAAAATCTTTACACCGCACTGCGCCGCCACAGCGATTTTTTAGCAGAATCAGCTTTCTATTCCCTTGGCTGGGAAATTGCTTCGGCTAATTTATTCCACTCGTTTTTTGCTATCGATTCGTCCTTCGCGGAGTTCACTCATGAATAAGATTCTGACAACGATCGCTGCTGCAGCCGTCTCTCTCACTATTGCGCCGGCCAGTGCGACTACCATTCTATTCGGCGACTTTTCTGACCTATCGCAATTTCAGCAAAATGGCGCCACGGCCGCTATCGTGGACCCCGTCACCGATGATTCGAACCGCAGGGTACTCCGACTCACGAACGGCCTTGCGCAAAGTGGCAGCGCTTTCCTGACCAATCCCGTCAGCCTGGCAAACCAGGCTTCGTTCAGTACATTCTTCACGTTCAACATCAACCATCCCCAAGGCATCTCGGACGGCGACGGTCAGGGTGCCGACGGCTTCGTGTTCGTCGTGCAGACCGTGTCCAATACAGCTGGCGGTGCAGGCGGAGGCATTGGCTACACGGGCATCTCACATAGCGTAGGCATCGAGTTCGACACGTATGACAACGGCGCTGGCTTAAATGACCCCAACGGCAATCATATCGGAATCGACCTCGGCGGCAGCTTCAATGGGCCCACCCAGACCATTGCAACCCGCATGAATAATTCCGCCGACTGGTTTGCCTGGGTGGACTATGACGGCGCGAACAATCTGATCGAGGTTCGGTTGGCTCAGACGAATGTGCGGCCAGCCGGCGCAACGCTTTCTCGCACAGCGGATCTCGTATCGGAACTGGGCCAGACGGATGCCTTCATCGGTTTTACTTCGGGAACCGGCTCAGGCGGTGGTTTTCATGACATTGTCAATTGGGAATTCAGGGACAACTTCGCGCCCATAAACCCTAGTGTTCCGGAGCCCGGCAGCTTGGCACTGCTTGGACTCGGCCTCGCTGGATTTGCATTCCGCAGGCGCAAGATCAAACGGTAGACGCTCAGTCAAATGAGCAACCATCACAGACCCGCTCCGGCGGGTTTGTTGTTTCTGGCGGCTGGAATTTCACGCGGTGCAAAGCAAAGCCCGGCGAGTAAGTGAGAAAAACCGTGATCGAGGCATAAGTTGGACCTGCATCTCTTGACCGGGGTCGGTTCAAGCTAACCCTTTCTGTTTAGCTGGATCACTTTGCCTGCCTTCGTCGATTTTGCTTATCTCAAGCCTATATGGCCCCTGATCTCATTCATGACGATATCGCGAAGATCGCGCAGCATTGCCAGTTCGTCGTGGCTTAATTCTCCAGGGCGGGTGTCGATCAGGCAGAGCGTACCATTGCAAGTGTCGTCTTCCAGGGTGAGCGGCGCGCCCGCATAAAAACGAATTCGAGGATCGTCTATCACGAGGGGATTGTCGGCGAAGCGATCGTCGAGCAACGTATCGGCCACGACCATCTCGTTTCCCGTTTCCACCACATGTGCACAAAACGCGACGTCGCGTCCGGTTTCTCGCGCTTGCAGGCCGAAACAGGACTTGAACCACTGTCGATCTCTATAGACAAGGCTGACCAGCGCAATTGGGACATTAAAGGCAGCGCGGCGATTCGCGTAACACGGTCGTATCGCTCTTCTGCCGGCGTATCGAGAATTGCCAGTTGGTATAACGCATCCAGACGCTTGTGCTCATTGATGGGCAGGCCCGCTCTGATCCAATGCGATGCAACACGCAGTACCCAGGCCCGGATTTTGGTGCGGGCATAACTCATGCTCAGCGGTGTCACCAGCCAATCAGTAGCCCCGCCGCGGTTCGGACCCGCTTGATTTCCTTCCATGGAAACGATCACTATCGGAACCTGAATTGCCCTCGCAACTTCGTTTTCGCGAATGGCGCGTACCAGTTCGACGCCGTGGATCGCCGGCGGACTGTGTTCTATCAATACTAAAGCGGGCTGCTCGGCGAAAACTCTTTCGGGGAGGTCCGCGCCGTCATCGACGGTCGCCAACCGTAACCCCTCGTTTACGATCGATTCAGCGAGAAGCGTTTTCAACTCGCTGTCTGCGGCACAAAGTATTACCGGTGCTTTCAGGGCGGCGGTATCAATAGCGGTGTCGGCAGGAAACTGCGCCGTCGACCGATGGTTATCCGGGCTACCCGGATAACCCTTCAATTTGTGGCTAAGCGCTTCGGCGGCGGCAAACACCTCGAGCGCCGAGCCGTCCGCACGCAGGCGCGAGCGAACATACTCGACGATCCGATCGACAGCGGTATCGGTGCGCAGCGGGTCATGATGCGTCAGTGCGAGCCTCTTCACGCCGGCTTCCCGGCAGAGGCCGCAGCTCCGGTTGGACAAGCACCGCTGTCTGGCTCGATGTGCTTCAGTGCAAACCTTTGGGCTTGGACTCTTCTTTTCCCCTTCTTTGCGCGTGCGATCCGGCACGCGCAGTTGGCGCATTCAGCGAGGCGCGCAATGCAACGGCCATGGCCGCATCGCCACTGACCAAATCGTGCCACGTCATTTCGAGGCCTTTGCGTTTTCCCTTCAATACAAGCTTGAATCCCTGCGGCGTGATGGTAAGCCGGTAGGCCGCTTTGCCGATCGTCAGTTCACGATTCAACGCAGACTTGAGTTCGGTCATATGAATACCTCGCGAAGTGATGTCCCGGCTCCCTATTTTATGCGCCACGGCCCCGAATGCCTCGTGAGCTATGTCAGCGGAATACGCGTCTGCCTGTCAGACGTTTCCCTCATGGGAATCAGTAACTCCTGATAGCCGATGCGGCGAGGACAAGGCATCCTTGTCTGTTGCGCATAACAAGAAGTGATCCTTTGAGCGAGCTTTCTGCTTTCATCCGCGACGGCCTGGACCTGCGCCTCTTCAGTCTCGGCGGCAACCCATTTACTCTGGGATCTCTGCTCGCTGCTTTGATCGGGCTCGTGGCGCTGCTGGTTTTCGCCCGCTGGTTGCGGCGGCTGATTTCCGAGCGACTGCTCGCCCGCGGCCATCTGGACGTCAGCACGCGGGAAACGGTCTCGGCCCTGACTCAGTACACGGTGCTTGGCATAGGGATCGTTACGATCCTGAACATCGTCGGCATTCAGCTGTCGTCGTTTACCGTGCTCGCCGGCGCATTTGGTGTGGGCGTTGGTTTTGGATTGCAAAACATATTCAGCAACTTTATCAGCGGCCTCATCGTCATGTTCGAGCGTCCGATAAAAATCGGCGACCACATTGTGCTCGCCGGCGTCGATGGAGACGTTGCGTACATCGGCATGCGCGCGACGACATTACGCACGGCCCAGGGCAGCATGGTGATCGTGCCCAATCAGGCCATCATTACCAACAACGTGACCAACTGGGACCATATCGGCAGCAGTGCGATCAGTTTGCAGTTTCGCATGGCAGGCTCGGTGCCGGAGGACGAAGCGCTCTTGCAGCGGATTGTCCGCGAAAACCGCGATGTGCTGAAGTCGCCGGTACCGATGGTATACGTCGCAGCCGTCGACCATGCGGGACATGTGATGGAAGTGCATTTCAGCGTGCAAGGCGATGCGGAGAGGCGGCTGGCGGTGGTGAGCGCCATCAATGCAGCTGTGCTGTCGCAGCTCACGGCTGCGGGCAGGACGCTCGCGCCCAATCCTTGATTTGACTTACGTCCGTCCCCAGGTCGCAAACATCGCGAGCACTATCACCGCCATCACCGTTGTTGCCGCCCAGCCAAGTGCCGCGCTGCGACGCGAGATAATAAAGCCGCCCATGACGACCTTGCGGCGCGCCATCACCATCATGACCGCCATTACAGGCACGGCGACGACGCCGTTGATGACCGCGCTCCAGAACAGGCCTTTGATCGGATCGATGGAAGTGAAATTCAGCCCTACGCCGAGCAGTGTTGCGACGGTAACAATGGCGTAGAAGCCGCGAGCCTGGGCAAGATCCAGTCCGAGGCTGGCCCGCCAGCGGAAAGCTTCGGCAATTCCGTAAGCTGCCGACCCGGCGAGCACGGGCACCGCAAGTAAGCCGGTGCCGATGATGCCCGCTGAAAAAAGCAAAAAAGCAAAGTCGCCGGCAATGGGGCGCAGGGCCTCGGCGGCCTGGGCCGACGTTTGAATGTCGGTGATGCCGTGCCGGTTCAAGGTCGTTACCGCCGTTAACATAATGCAGAAGGCTACGAAGTTGGAGAATGCCATTCCAATATAAGTGTCGAGCTTGATGCGTTGCAGCGCTTTGCGCGCCTGCTCCGGCGCAGCGACCAGGGGCTTTTCGCCGCGCTTTGCGCGCTGCTCCTCGACTTCCTGCGACGCCTGCCAGAAAAACAGGTACGGACTGATGGTCGTTCCGAATACGGCCACGACCGCGATGATGTAATCGGGTTTCAGTGACAGCTTGGGAAGCAGCGTTCCGACGGCTACCTCGCCCCAGGGAATATGGATGACGAACAGCGATGCGACGTAGGCCAGCAATGCCAGAGTCAGCGCTTTCAGTATCGGGGCGTAACGTGGAAATGGAATAAATACCTGGAGAAGCAGAGACAGGATGCCGAAGGCCGCCCCATACCAGCGGGCGTCGCCGCCAATCAGCAGTGCCAATGCGGCGCCCATCGCGCCGATGTCTGCTCCTATGTTGATGGTGTTGGCAATCAGGAGCAGCCCTACGATGCTATACAAGACCGGCCGCGGGTAGTGCTTACGCATATTCGCGGCGAGGCCATGCCCGGTCACGCGGCCGATTCGCGCGCTGATCGTCTGGATTCCGACCATCAGAGGAAATGTGAAGAACGTGGTCCACATGATGGAATAGCCAAAACCCGCTCCGACCTGCGAGTAGGTTGCGATGCCGCTAGGATCATCGTCCGCAGCACCGGTGATCAAACCGGGACCCAAGCGGGCCCACAATGAAGGCTTTTTATTGCGTTTGCCCGCTTTTGTCATCGAGCTCTCTACAAAACGTCGATCGTCGAGGCCCGCACGACGATGCGATCTTGCGCAAATTCTTTTTCAAGGCGCGTGCGATATCGTTTCCACCACGGGCGGTCGAGAGTCGGCGTCATTACCTCAAACAGCACGATGTCGTCATAAACGACACCGCTGGATTCCGCACTCACGCCTTCCGCCGGGGAACGCTTGAACATCGTGATGCCGCCGAATGAACGCGTCAAAGAGGTTTTGACGCGATTAAGTTTGGATGCCGGAAAAGGCTTTCCTGCGTTGTCGAACAATGGCAACAGGAGCTGGACAAGGTACATGGCCGAATGATGCGCGCGACCGGCGCTAAGAGCGCCTAACATGGTGAAACACGTGTGCGTTGCAGCCAGAATGGGTGAAGGCAAGGCGCCCGGCGAAGGCAATAGTCGTTCTATTGCCAAGACGAGCAACGCAGCGTCGCGTGGAGGGCGGAGCAGGTTCCAAGCGTTGTGTGCTTGGATGTGACCCTGCAGCGCGACGAGAAGCGCACCCGACTCCACGCGATTCACGCACACCTCCGCGGTCGCATCCCCATGAATGGGGCCCCTGCTCGACGCTGCGGTGCGCCGCCGATTCTGGCTGCAACCCTTCGGGCTGGCACGAGTTTTGGCCCATGGCGGTGTCGAAAGATCCCTTGCTTAGAATGACTAAGCCGCGGGTCTTTCTCCTAGCCCTGAGCCAAAATCGTGACAGCGCATCGCGCGTTTCATCATGTTAGGCGCTCTAAGAGCCGCCGGGTCGCGCGGGCCGCATTGGATTCCCGGTTTTAGAGTAGGCGGGCGGGACGTAGAAATTGAGCGTGCGCAAAGCAGTGCGCCCGGTATTTCTGATTTCGTGACGGTCGTCGCGCTCGATAAGCATCAGAGTACCTTTGGTGAGCGCGTATCTTTTGCCGTTCACGCGGGCCGTGCCGCGACCCGAGACGACAAACAGCCATTGATCCGCGCCATGATGGCGGTTATCCGGATCTCCTTCCGCGTCGCCCGGCGGCAAAATCATTTCAGCCGCCTGCGAGCGGCGGTTGCCCAGCGCGATTCTAAATCCCTTTCCCAGACGCAATTGTTTTTTCTGCATGGTGTCAGTCCGCTCATTGCACCTTCGTGAGCTTACCGTTCACTTGTTCCAGGGCGCCATCAGCAACCGTGCCTGCGGCGTGTAAGCGCAGACCCGATTGCTGGCGGAAGCAGGCCGTTGTCATGACATGTAGGGCGACCGGCTACACCGACTTGGGACAGCTCCGATAGCCAACGCGGATGCGCGGGGATTAGTGTGGCGTCACATAAATAAGGGTTTCCATCACATTGTGAAAACACTTTTTGTTGTCGATGAAGTGGAAGCAGTAGAGTTGCCGGGATGGCAAATCGCGGCGGCGGACGAATACTTGTCGGAACATGCTCACACCGTCGGCAACTACGACGTCGTGATTAACCTCTGCGAGACCGAACGTTATCAGGGCAAGGGATTCTATGTTTCGCTGGTCGCGGAAGCGCGGGGGCATCAGCCCGTTCCATCCATCAAAACGATCGAGGATCTGCACTCGACGGCTCTGCCCGATTTGATCGGAACACAACTGGCCGACACCATCGCCGACGCTTTCGTAGCCGAGCGTGAAGACATCATCGACATTGACGCGTATTTCGGGTGCGATCCAAGTGGCGGTCACGCGCGGGTCGCCCGGCACTTATTTCAACTGCTGAAAGCGCCGATCCTGCGCGCGAGATTCTCGCGCGAGGCCGGTAATTGGCGGCTGACATCGATCACGGCACCGCATCTCCACGATCTGGGCAAACCGGCATTGACAACGTTGTGTGAGGCGGCGCAGGAATATCTTGCGAGCACCGGGCAGGTGCGCGCAGCGCAACCCGCGCATGCGCGTCCGTCCATTGCCATCCTGTATGAAGGCCGCCAGGCCGATTCGCCATCGAATGAAGCGGCGCTGGCCAAGTTCGTCGCCGCCGCGCGGGCGCTCGAGGTTGACGTGGAAGTAGTGGATCGCACCGTAGCGGACAAACTTGCGTCTTTCGATGGCCTCTTTATCCGGGAGACGACGCACCTTAATCATTACACGTACGACCTGGCTCGCCGGGCCTCAACGCTCGGTCTGGTCGTTATCGACGATCCCGATTCGATACTTCAATGCAACAACAAGGTTTATCTGCACGAACTGCTGTCACGCCATAACGTGCCGATGCCAAAGTCCATTACGATCCATCGCCGCAACGTGGACCAGATCGTTCCAGTGGTTGGCTTGCCTTGCGTGCTGAAACTTCCCGACGGCGCATTTTCGCTCGGCGTCAGCAAGGTCGAGACGGAGGAACAGCTGCGGGTTGCAGTCGCGCAATTGCTCGAAAAGTCCGAGTTGATTATCGCGCAGTCGTTTCAGCCCACCGCGTTCGACTGGCGGGTCGGCATGCTCGATCGGCGTCCACTCTTTGTCTGCCGCTACTTCATGGCGCCGAACCATTGGCAGGTCATCAAACGCGATTACGCGGGGCGCACGGAAGGGCAGACGAGCGCACTCGCGATAGGCGAAGCGCCGGCGACGGTCATCGATACCGCCGTGCGTGCGGCCAATCTGATCGGCAGCGGATTTTACGGCGTCGACCTGAAGGAGACCGATGCAGGCTGCTTTGTGATGGAAGTGAACGACAATCCGAACGTCGATGCCGGCAATGAAGACGGCGTGTTGCGCGACGCGCTCTATCGCGAAGTGCTCGGTGTCATGAAGCGCCGCATTCTCGAAGCGCGGTTGCGAGCGCCGGCAGAGCAGTCACGGGCGGCCTGAGCCTTCGCGGCAATCAAGGGTGAACCGGCTTCAATGCCGGGGCTTTTTCGGGTTCCCGCAAGAGGGCTGTCACGCGGAGCAGTTCCGCTACGCTCCAGGCTTGCGCAATGCACCCGCGCGGGCGAAACGGTTTTTCCGCATCGAAAATCTCTCCTATCGTGCCCATTCCGCCGCTGGCGAGGTGACCGTAAAGCGCCGCGACCAGCTCTTGCCCGTTATGGGGAGTGTCGCGATACACCTTAAGCCAGGCGTCCATGAAGGGTCCGATCAGCCATGGCCACACGGTGCCCTGATGATAGGCCGCATCGCGCGCGCGCAAGTCGCCATCGTACTGAGGCTTGTAATCAGGATGTCCGCGGGCGAGCGTGCGCAGTCCGACGGGCGTGAGCAGTTCTTTCTGCACCACGTCGAGGACCGCTCGCCAGCGGCTACGGTCTAAAACCGGATGCTTAAGTGAGATAGCCAGCAGCTGGTTTGGGCGCAGTGCCGGGTCCGGCGTACCGTTTTCGCCGTCGATTACGTCGTACAAATAGCCGAGCGATTCGCTCCAAAAGCGGTCGTTGAACGACTGGCGCGCGCGCGCCGCGTATCCCTCGTAAACGGCCGCGACCGGTGGATCGCTGCGGCTGGTCCAACCGGCAAACAGCATCAGTGCATTGTAAAAAAGCGCGTTGATTTCAACTGCCTTGCCCCGGCGCGGCGTCACGACCCACCCGTCGACTTTCGCATCCATCCAGGTCAACTGGTAGCCGGCTTCGCCTTGCACCAGCAGACCGTCCCGAGAATCGACGTGAATGTTGAACTTGGTTCCCGCTAAATGATGCTCGAGAATGTCGCGCATCACAGGCATCAGCGCATCGAGCGTAGCGACGTCTCTGGTCACGTCGACATAGCGCTCGACTGCGTGGAAAAACCATAGCGTTGCGTCGGCGGTGTGATAAAGCCCGGCGTTCTCTCCTTCCGGAAACAAATTCGGAATGAGGCCGTCGCGTGTATGGCCGGCGAAGTTGCGCAGGATTGCGCCCGCTTCTTTCAGGCGGCCGGTCAGCAGGCACAAGCCCTCAAGGCTGATCATGGTGTCGCGGCCCCAGTCCGTAAACCAGGGATAGCCCGCAATGACCGTGCGCGCATCCGCCCGATCGCTGGTGCGCGTATGCGGCGCAATGACGAATTGATCGGCGGCGAGCACTAGTTGCGCGGCAGGTCCCTCACGCAACACCGAGTCCGCTGCCTGCAACAGTTCGCGGTGCCGACGGACCTCCGCATGAACCATGTCGGCCGCATCCTGAGGTTCAACCGAACCGTCAACGCTGATCAGCACGGTCACACTGTGCTCCTGCGTCAGCTTGATACGCAGGCAGCCGGGGGACTTCAATATGCCGGTATGATCGTACCCTCGTGCGCGCTCCACGCGATACAGCACATTGTCGATCGTGCGTTGTTCGCTGGTGAACGAGCCACTGTCCGGGCCCGCGCAGATCGTCAACGCCGGATACTGGTCGAGGGTAATCCGGCAGCCGCCGGCCAGTGTCTCTACGTTGTATTTCCTGGTGCCGGTCGCCACGCTCGCTTCATGCGGACGAATTTCAATGAAGGGGCGCAACTCGAGCTCAACGGCGGGATGCGCCGGTGAAGTGAGCCGGTACTGGATACAAGTCGCATTCCGCAGGTGCGGCATCGCAATGGTTTTTTCGATCTGCGTCGACCCGTTGCGATAACGCCAGACCGGCAAGCCGCATTCGAGGCCGATTTCCGAGATCCATTCACTGTCTGGCAGGCAGGTCTCGCTGGTGGTTTCGATTGCCGATAAGCGCACGGCATTTCGCCGCACAATTACCCGCTCATCGATGAAAGGCACGAATACGGTACGGCCCAGGGGCGCCGGCAATGCGGCAATCAATGCCCCGTGATAGCGGCGCGTGCAGCCCCCGGACAGGCTTCCGGATGCATAGCCGCCAAGACCGTTGGTCACGAGCCATTCACGCTCGAGAAGATGCTCGAGCGGATTGCCACGACGCCAGCCGATGATCGCAGGTGCGCCGGTCATAGGGAGCGGGCGCCGAGTACCACGGCGCTGCGACCGTGAAAATGCAGCCCCTCGCCGGTTACCGCAGGCGGCGCACCGTTACCACCGTAAATGATTGCCTCGCTCGACCATAGATCCTGCCATACCGCACCATCCGGCGGGGCCAACAAGGGCTCGGCGCACAGCGTGAGGTGAAGATCCAGTCCGAGGTTGATGACGAGCAGGCGTTCCTCTGCGCCGGGAATGGAAAAACGCAGTAGAAATGCGCGGTCCGCAAGGACGGCACCTTCGATGTCTTCGGGGCTCTGGGCCGCAAATGCGGGATCGGTTCTTCGCATGCGAAGCAAATCCTGATGCAAATGGAAATGCTCGTTGGGCATGAGTTCGGCGTCGCTCAATTTGCAGCTTTCGAATGTTGACAGGGCTTCGGGTGGGGGCGAGGCCCGGACCGCATCTGCAGTTGCGAGTGATGGAAACTGCGCGAGAAACTCCGTCCGGCCTTTGCGGGTTGCCACGCCTAATTCGCCGGCATGGTCGGCAAAAAAAACGAACGGCGTTGCCGTCCCGGTTTCCTGGCCCTGGAAGATCATCGGGGTCGCCGGACCGAGCAGGAGAAGGGCGGTCATAGCGCGCAACTCGGCAGGCGAGCAAATGGATGCAAGGCGCTTGCCGAATCCGCCGTTCGCAACCTGGTCGTGATTTTCGAGATAGGCGACGACCGCTCCGCCTGGAATGAACGGCATGCGCCGGCCGCGGGCTTTTTTTTGCCATGCGAAATATTGGCCCTGGTAAAGAAAACCGCAGCGCACGAGCGAAATAAACTCCTGGGCAGTGCCCTGATAGCCGCTCATGTAAGCCTCGTTGTGATTCGTCAACGCGACGCGCGCAGCATGATGGAAGTCGTCATTCCACAACGCGCATATGTCGCCGCCGCCCGCCTCGACGGGCCGCAGCAGCAGGCCGTCCTGCGGCTCGTTTTCGGCGACGATCAAGAGCGGCTCGGCAGACGCAGCCCGCGCGGCGCGCGTCAACTCCGCAATGATGTGAACGGCTGAGTGGTCGAACAGCGACTGCGTGGCGTCGATGCGCAAACCATCAAAGCGGTATTCGCGGATCCAGTAGGCGGCGTTGTGAATAAAAAATTCTCGTACACCCCGGCTGTTGGGCCCGTCGAAATTGATGGCGTCGCCCCACTCGGTGGTCTCACGCGAAAAATAATCGGCTGCGAATTTCGGAAGATGGTTCCCCTCCGGTCCCAAGTGGTTATAGACGACGTCGAGTATTACGGCGAGGCCATTGGCATGCGCGGCGTCGACGAAAGCGCGCGCATCGTCGGGCCGTCCGTAGAGATGACAAGGTGCGAAGAGGTCGACCCCGTCGTAACCCCAGTTGAACCGGCCCGGGAATTCATTGAGCGGCATCAATTCGATCACGGTGATTCCCAGCGAAGCGAGGCGTTCGAGCCTCTCCGATGCAGCGCGGAATGTGCCTTCCTGCGTGTAGGTGCCTATGTGCATCTCGTAAATGACCTGGTGTTGGCGGCTGGCGCCTCGCCGCGGGTGCCGCCAGGCATAGGTATCCGGACTTATCACCTCGGATGGACCTTCGGGGCCCGAGGGCTGAAACCGCGACGCCGGATCAGCGTAAAGGTTCGGTTGGCCGTCGAGTTGAAAGCTGTAAAGCGCGCCCGGGCCTACGTTATCGATGATGGCGGAAAAATAACCGTTGCCCTCGCCGTTGAGCGGCCGGGCTTCGGCACCGCTGAATTCGGAACCGATGACCACCGCAACCTCGCGATGATCGGGCGCCCACACTCGAAAACTAACGAAGTTCTCGCCGCATTCCGCGCCGATCGGCATGTGTCGTGCGAACTGGTGCATCGACAGTCATGCGTTCTGTTGGCGCTTCGACGCGCTTGCCGCGCTCCCGGCCGGCCAGCGCCGGGAACACCCGCATCGACTGCTATTCACCGCTGTCGGATTCGCGATGCAGGTCGAGAATCGCCTGCGCGGAGCATTCCTTGAGAATGCGCAAGCCTTTGGGTGTGAGCGTCGGCCATTGATGGGTCAACTCGATCAGTCCTTTCTTTTCGAGCTGCTTGCCGCGCGATTCCACCAGCCGGTCCTGAATTGTGGCGCGGCGGGCGATTGCCCATAGGCACTCCAGATCGTCTGCGGTGAGCGCATCGCGCTTCGGGGCCGCGCTCATTGCGTCGCCCGCCAGCGATCGCCGGGGTTGCAGCGCCGTCCGATGCTGATCGATTTTTGACGGTTCGCTGCGCTCATGGGCGATCGTCTCAATTTTCAAACGTCGACTACCCGCAGATCGCCGTTGCTGCCGGCGCGGGATTGCATTGCGCCGGCTACATCGCAGGAAAACGCGTTCTTGCAAATGCGAGCGAGCCTTTCGACTCTACTACCTGCGGTTCCCATGGATTTCCTTTGCGCGCTCTTTGTTAGTGAGCATCATTAAGGAAATCGTACAGGGCACATGAGAAGGCGCAAATAGGACGCCACTGAACCTGCTGTAGGCGAAAGCTTACGGCGCAGACAAACGCGCGTTAAATGGTCCTGGAACTCCACCAATGCCAGCCTGTGCCGAACAGTGCACTAAGCACGAAGGAGAGCACGGTTGCCACGATATACAAAATGATAACTGCGGGAATCGCCGCGATGGCCCATTTCACCAGCAGGATCACCATTGACCAGAAGTGAACCTTGATGTCGGTCACTACGACATCATGTCGTTCGCTTGCCATTGGAAGCCAGCGCTTTTAATGCAACGTCGTCGAATAATTGCTGAGCAGGCCAAAGCCGGCGAGGAATTCGTCGACGTGCTCTATCGAGGCGTCTTCCTGAATGGCACCGATCATCGAGCTGCGAAAACGATCCGCAACGGCGCCCAGCAGAAACGTACCGCGCCCGGCGTTCTTATCCATGACTTCATAGCCGTGCCCGTACAAGTATTCCAGCACGTAAAAATTGTCGCTGTTATAGAGAATGTCCATGTTCATATAGGTCCGTGCTGGTTAATGTGCTATAAAAAATTCAGACGTTACTTTCGTCACTATCTGTCTGTGCGAAACGCGACGACCCAAGATTCCAGCCAATGACCGCGAGGCCGATAATCGCGAGCAATTCGACGCCAAGCCAGCCGAAGTCGGTTTGTGTCGCTGCTCCCGACATCGGTGCGAACAGGTGCCCGGCATAGACGGTAAGACCGCTGCCCAGTGCAATCCGGCTCGGCGGAAACATGAGGTCCATCGCGATTGCGAAAGTGGTTACCGCTACTACGACGACCTGATACCAATTGATATCGGACAGACTTGAGGACCAGCGAGGGAAAAGCGCTGGATCCCCGCGCGCCGGCGCATTGCGCGCGTTACTCAGCGTAAATGTTTGCATTTGAATGCTCCTTTCGCTGCATCGGCAATGCCGGTTCAAAGGACTCCAGCCACTTCCATGCCGCATCGACACGGGCGAGAGAGAAGTGGCGGATGTCGGCTTGCACAAAGTGTTGCGCGATTCGCGGCACCACCGCCGCAGCCGCGCCGTCAGTAACGACCGCGATCTTTTCGATTTTTCGGTGATGCGCGCGAATGAACTTCAAGTGGGCGACGAGCGCACCGAAGTCTTGCCAGCCTGGAAATCCGTGCGCTTCGATCAGGACGCCGTGCAGCAGCCCTTTGCGCTTCAGATACGCATTGATCTGACGGGCCAGCCGGGTGAAATCCGCGACCTCGAGCGGGCCTTCAGGTTTCAATACCAGAATGCCATCGTCAAACCGCATGTCGTAGTTCAGCATGTGCGGACCTCAACTCAAAAGAGGGAACCGGTTTCAAACAGCCGCCAGCGGGCGACCGGGTCGCGGCGCGTCAAACACGGCGCGCGAAAGCAACCGTCCGGTTCGTGCGCAAACGACTCGCGATGCTTGCGCCGACCGCGTTTCAATGACTTTGCCAATCGCTTCGATTGTCGATCACGTGACATACGTTCTCCGCTGCAAACGAATGTGGATACATGCGCAATCGGCATGCCAGCCGAATTTTTTCGCCGCGGAAACAATACGTTGAGATACTGCGTGCAATATTCTGCAGTCCTTGAGGCCGTCGCCCTGACACGACGCCCGCCACCGGGGCGTCGACTAAGTCATTTAGTTCAGCGCTTTATGCTGTCGCCGTCGCACGACAGGCGAGGTTGCATCCCTGGCGGCTCAGTGCAAAAAACACAACGTCGTGCAAATCTGGTGTCGCGTTTGGAAGGCCGCAGGGCCGATTATGGCGGCGCAGGTCCGACTGGGTCGAAACGACTTGCAAGCGAAAGCTCGATTTCTGCGTCAGCAAATTCCGACGCGGGCGATTAGTGGGCGTTTTGGGCCCCGAACAACACGCCCACGGTTTTGGCAATGATGTACAGATCGAGCCGCAATGACCAGTTGCGCAGATATTCGAGATCGTGGTCAATACGGCCTTTCATTTTTTCAAGCCTTTCGGTTTCGCCCCGATAACCGTTGACCTGCGCCCACCCGGTAATGCCGGGTGCAACCTTATGACGCAGCATGTAACCTTTAATCAGCTTGCGATACATCTCGTTATGGGCAACGGCGTGCGGACGTGGTCCGACGATGCTCATGCGACCCTGCAGCACGTTAAAAAACTGCGGCAGCTCGTCGAGCGATGTCCTGCGCAGAATGGCACCAATCGGCGTAATGCGAGGGTCGTGTTTCTGGGCCTGCCGGATTTCATCTCCGTCATCCATCACGGTCATGGTGCGAAATTTGTAAACAATGATCTCGCTGCCATCGAGGCCGTATCGGCGCTGACGAAATATTACGGGGCCGCGGGAAGTCAGTTTTACGCATAGTGCAATAAGCAGCAGAATCGGTGAGATCAACAGCAAAATAAGCGCGGACAACACGATGTCGCTGCCACGTTTGATAACCCAGTTAAATCCGGTAAAAGGTGTTTCGCACACGGCTACCACGGGCATGCCGCCCACGGAATCGACGCGGCCCTGAATAAGGTCGGTCACGAATGTATCAGGCGCGAAATAAATCGAACTCGTCGTGTCGCGAAGCCCGTCGAGCAGCGCGAGAATGCGCTTTTGCGAGGCCATCGGCAAAGAGAGGTAGATCGTGTCGACACGATGACTCTTTACATAGTTCGGCAAATCCGTGATCGAGCCGAGCAACGGGTTTTCGTCGTAGTTTTTAAGCCGGTCGCGCGAGCGATCGTCGAAGAAGCCGAGGATTCGCACGTTGGCATAGGTGTCGCGCATAAGACGCCGCGCGAGTTCAATTCCCTGCTCATTGACGCCCGCCAGAACCACGCAGCGCGGCGGACCTTGCAGTTCGCGAATCGTCGGCGCTGCGGCTTTCAACAAGAAATGCGCGCCCAGCAGGCTGACCAGCGCCACCCACCACCACGTCAACAGAATGTGCGGGTCAAATTCCCACAGATAGCGGCTCGCATATCCAAACAGGAACAACAGCGCCGACAGCGTCGCCCAACTTACTGCAATGCTGCGGACCGCCCGGCCGGTCGTCATGGTCAGGCGGGCAGGGCCAGGAAACGTCAGCGAGAACACGACGACCGACAGGATCACGTCCTGCGGCGTCAAGCGTCCTTCGAGGGCCACCGCCACCGCCCATTGCGACAGTACCAGGACGAGCGGATCGAGCACGATTTCGATCAGATTGAGGATATGATCGCGGCCGACCGTAAAACGGCCGGGACTGCGAAACATGACTGGCATTGCCTGCGGGGTCATTGAAATTGTCGCCCTTGTGATAACACTGCGAAGTCTTAAAGCGGGAAGGGTCGCGCTTAGCGCGGCGCAACAGCGACGCGTGCTCGCTGCGGGCCTATGCCAATGTCAGATGGCGTTGTGTGATGCAGCAAGCGGAAGAGGCAGCTCGCCATCGCGGGGCTTGCAGCAATTCTCACCTGCCATTTTTGGTCAGGCAGCCGCTGCGAGCCGTGTTCCCCAGGGTGCTGCATACGTCTCTCCTTGATGCGCTCCCCCCGGCGGTTTGCCCCGCCAGCAATTATTCGCAATTGCATAAATTACAAACTCAGTTCGGGCGCCAGATTAGCGCTCGCAGATGCGGTGTTCTGTTCGATATCGCACACAACTTGACGGTTGATCATGATTTCATCCGGCGTGGGTTTGCAACCATGCAACAGTCCGAGCCAATATCGCCGTGACAGCCATCAAACTGGTGGCGCCGCGCTGTAACTTGATATTAAAATTTGGTGGGGACCGCCTGGCGCTTGCGTCGGTGGACCGTTTGCGCGTTGCATTTAGAGTTAACGCGACGAAGCACACGCAAAAGTGGAACAGATGACGGCCATAAAGCAATCGCCATTGCAGCTAACAAGAGCGATCAGCCTTCCTGACCCCGGCGGTCCGGATCGTTGTTGTATTGCGCGCGCCGTCCGGAGGCAGAAATCGGTACGGTAGTCGATAATGCGCCGGTCACGGGCCGGGTCTCACCGGCCGCGGCCCGCTGGATTCCATTCGCGGTATTCATCGGTTTCATCGTCCTGCAGTCTGTTACCGGCGAGCGCCTGGCAGATTGGGGGCTCAACGCGCCCTGGATGTATACAGCGCGAACCGCCGTCGTTACCTTTTTGCTGTGGGCCTTGTGGCGGCATTACACCGAATTGCACACGTTGTCGTCCGTAACGGCGCGTGGCATGGCGGCAGCAGCAGGCGTCGGGCTCCTTGTGTTCGTTGCCTGGATCAATCTCGATTTTGCGTGGGCCCGCATCGGCGACCCGGTTGCGTACGATCCAACCTTGCCGGACGGCTCCGGTTTCGCGTGGCAATTCGTGCTCGTGCGTTTGCTGGGCCTGGCACTGGTGGTGCCCATCATGGAGGAGCTGTTTTGGCGGTCCTTCCTGCTGCGGTGGCTCGAACGCACCGACTTTCTGAATCAGGAACCGGGCAAAGTCGGGTTGCGGGCGCTGGTGATCTGCGCGGCGATGTTCGCGCTCGAGCATACATTGTGGCTGGCTGGCCTCGTTGCTGGATTTGCTTACGCGCTGGTCTATATGAGAAGCGGGAATCTGTGGCTGGCCGTAGTGAGCCATGCAACTACGAACGCAGTACTAGGATGCTGGATTGTCGCTACCCGGAGCTGGCAGTTTTGGTAAAGCGGCGTACATTGCGGGTGCGCGTTGGTAGCGCAGCATTGACGGCTGCCATTTCGTTTGGAATTGCCGTTTCCGCGTCGCAGCGCGCCTGTGCTGACGAGTTCGATACCTTCAATGTTAAAGCTGGCAGCCTGCTGCGTTACGAGAGCAACGTCTTCAGGTTGCCCGACGGTTCGGCACCGTTTCCGGGGTCTTCGCAAGGCGACACTGCGAGTGTCAGTTATCTGGGCCTGCAACTTGACAAGCGGTATTCGTTGCAGCGCTTTCAGGCAAACGTCACGGACACCATCACGCGCTATAGCACGTTCGAATCGCTAAACAATGATGCGCTCAACTATACAACTGCCTGGCTTTGGGCGCTCACTCCGCATTTGACCGGGACGCTGAGCGCAGATCGAACACAATCTCAAGTGCCTTTTTCATTGGCTGGCGGCAATCAGCGCAACCTGCAGACCAACAACAACCGGAATTTCACGCTTGACTTCACGGTGTCCGGCGCGTGGCATTTACTCGGTGGAATGGGGCACTCGGAAACCTCCACCGAAATACCGACGTTGACCGTTCCGTCGTCGACAAGCGATCGGGCAGAAGCAGGCTTGAGGTATGTATCTCGAGCGGGCAACGCTGTCAGCTTTATCCACCGCTGGATCCCGACTAATCTGACGGTGCAGCCGCTCGATCCGGTCAACCTGATCGACACCAACTATCGCGATACGGAGAATGAACTTCGCGCTGACTGGATGTTGACTGGAAAATCGCAAATCTCGGCGAGGGCGGTTCATAAAGAGCGCGAAAATCTGCACTTCACGCAGCGCAACTTCTCCGGTGTCGGCGGAGAGTTGCGTTATCTCTGGACGCTAACCGGCAAGACGCGTCTTACGGCCGCTCTGGCGCGCAATGTTTCCCCGTACGCAGCGTTCGGCAACACGATTGAAAACTCGACCTATCGGGTGGATAACTCAGTGTCCTTACTGGGGGAGTGGCAGGCCACCGCAAAAATCACAGTATTCGCAAATGTCGGGCGTACTTACAGCGATTTTCGCGGTCCCGTGTTCGTGCTCACCGCGCCGCCCCGCGAAGATACTTTTACTACCGCCTCCCTGAGTGCGAACTGGGCGATCGCGCGCAGCGTCTCGCTCAACGCAGTACTCCAGCACGACCAGCGGTCGAGCAATACGCCGGGATTTCAGTTCAAAAATAATCTTTTCCTGATGGGCGCCTCGCTGCTGTTTTAGCCTGTCTTTAAACGCGGCAGCTTTCAATGGCCCGCGCACCTTCGTCGGAACTCCGAACTTTCCAAGTCGTCCAAGCGGGCTTACGCGTTGCGACGAAGCACGCTTCCAGGTTTTGTTCGGTAACGCACAAACGAGGGTGCATCCCGCTGGTATAAAACGGGCTGCACTGCGGCCACGCATGCGCGGAATAACGATTTATTTAGAGTCGTATCTAATTAATTTATAAACATAATCTGGGCTCATGAAACCAATCACCAGCCTGACTATCCCTGTACTGTTCGTAGCCTTGGCCATCGTTGCGGGGTGCAACAAAAGTGGCGAAACCAAGAAGCCCACGACACAGGTCGCAGCCAGGGTCAATTCGACGGAAATCACCATCTCACAGGTCAACAGCGTGCTTTCCCGTACGCCGAATGTCACGCCGGAGAATACGGAACGCGCTAAACGGGAAATCCTGGAGAAGCTCATCGACGCCGAGCTTGCAAAGGAAGAGGCGATCGCCAAAAAGCTGGATCGCACGCCCGCCGTCGTGCAAGCCCTGGAAGCGGCGAAAACGGAAGTACTCGCGCGTGCCTATGTCGAGCAATTCGCAGCACAAGTACCCAAGCCCACGCCGGAAGAAGTCAAAAAATACTTTGGGGAGCACCCGGAGTTTTTCAGCCAGCGGCGGGTTTTTAACGTCGAGGAGATTGCGCTGCCCGCGACGGAGGGCCTGGCCGCCAAACTGCGCGATCAGATCGCCAAGACACGCTCCATGGAAGCGATCGTGGCCTGGCTCAAGTCGCAGAATATCGAGTTCAAAGCGAACAGCGGCGTACGTTTTACCGAGCAGATCCCGGTTGAGTATGTGCAGCAAATGCAGTCGATGAAAGATGGCGAAATCCGGTTGATCGAGAATGCCGGCGCTTTGCTCGTTGTCCGTGTTGCCGCGAGCAAGACGGCGCCGGTCGATGAAGCCTACGCGGCGCCGCGCATCCAGGCTTATTTGTTCAATCAACGGTCGACGGCAGCCTTGCTGACGGACATGAAACAGCTCAAAGAGAAAGCCAAAATCGAATATGCCGGCGAATTCGCCAGCAGCGCCGCTGAAGCGCAGGCCAAGGCAAAAGCGGATGCCGAAGCGAAGGCAAAAGCGACCGCCGATGCGAAAGCAAAGGCAGATGCAGAGGCCCGCGCGAAGGAACAGCAGATCGCCGCTGCGCGAGCCGCCGCCGCCAAGGGCGACGCGGAGGCGCGGGCCAAAGCGGAAGAAGAGGCGAGCGCCCGCCGTGCCGCGGAAGCCAAAGAGCGCGCCGAAGCGGACGCCAAGCGTGCCGCTGCTACGAAACCCGGGCAGCCCCGGCCGGAAATTGAAAAAGGCGTCAGCGGTCTCATCAAATGACGCCGTGATTCATTCATTGACTTTACCGAGGGAAGCCAAATCATGAACCGGACACTCTTCGTGCGTGCGCTGTTGCTCGTCGTCGCGATGATCTGCGCATTTTGCGTCCACGCGCAGAACGCGCAGCCGGAATACGAGCTCGGCAAAGGCGACAGCATCCGCATCGTGATTTTCCAGAATCCGGACCTCACGGTCGAAACCCGGGTCACTGAAAACGGCACAATCAGTTACCCGCTTGTCGGCAGCATAAAAGTTGGCGGCCTCACGATACCGGCAGCGGAACGCGCAATCGCGAAGGCGCTTAGCGACGGCGGTTTCATCCAAAAACCCCAGGTCAATATCATATTGCTGGCCAATCGCGGCAATCAGGTTTCCGTGCTGGGTGCAGTCAACCGGCCCGGCCGCTTCCCGCTCGAAACTTTCAATACGCGCATTTCGGAGATGCTCGCCATTGCAGGGGGCACTTCACCCAATGGCGCAGACACCATCATCATCACCGGCATTCGCGATGGCAAGCCGCTGCGCCGGGAAATCGATATTCCGGCGATGTTTCTTGAAGACAAGCTCGAAAACGACCTCGTCGTGGCCGGTGGCGACGTAATTTTTGTTTATCGCATGCCCGTGTTCTATATCTATGGCGAAGTGCAACGTCCCGGGTCTTCCCGCGTAGAACGCGGCATGACAGTGCGCCAGGCCCTCGCGCAAAGCGGCGGTCCGACATTTCGCGGCACTGAAAAGCGCCTGCGCATCTACCGCCGCGGCGCCAGCGGTGCGGTCGAGCAACTGACGCCCAATCTGAACGACCTGGTGCATGCCGACGACGTGCTGTTCGTGAACGAAAGCCTGTTTTAAGGGAGAAAACATGAGTCCGCAGCAAATCCTCGCAGTCGTGAGGGCGCATTACAAAATTATGCTGGCGATTGCGCTTTGCACGATTGCTATTGCGCTCGGCGTGAACGAATTCCTGCCGAAGAAATATACGGCGACCACTTCGGTATTGGTCGACATCAAATCGCCCGATCCGGTGGCTGCGCTGTTTACGCCGGCGAGCCTCGCGACGCAGGTGGACATCATCAACAGCGAGCGGGTGTCGCAGCGTGTCGTGCGCATGCTGGGACTTGCGGAGGCACCCGGCGTCAGGGAGCAGTGGACCAACGCGACCGGGGGAAAAGGCACTCCGGAAACCTGGCTTTCTGCGTTGTTGCTGCGCGGACTCACCGTGGGGCCCGGACGTGAGAGCAATATCATATACATCGCGTACACCGGTTCGGATCCCGCATTCGCGGCGGCAATCGCAAATGGTTTCGCCCAGGCATACATCGATATTTCGATCGAGTTGAAGGTCGACCCGGCACGACAGTACGCGCGCTGGTTCGGCGACCAGGGCAAGGTGCTGCGAGATAATCTGGACAAAGCACAGGCGAAGCTTTTCGCGTTTCAGCGTGAGAAAGGGCTGATTTCGAGGGATGAACGGCTCGACACGGAAGCTGCCAAGCTGTCCGAACTCAGCACCCAGTTGATCAAAGTGCAGGAAGAAAACAATGATGCGCGCAGCAAGCAGAACGCCGGCAGCGCCGGCGACCGGTTGCCGGAGGTCATGCGCGATACGGTAATTGCTGGTTTGCGGAGCGACATCGTCCGGCAGGAGGCGAAGTTGCAGGAAGCCGGACTCAACCTGGGAGTCAACCACCCCCAGTACTTGCGCATGCAGTCTGAGCTTGCGGCGCTTCGGCAGAAGATGGAATCTGAAACGCGGCGCGTGACGAGCGGATTTTCAGCCCAGAGCACTGTGAGCACAGGCCGCGAGGCAAAGCTGCGCGCGGCAATCGAAGAGCAGAAGACGAAGCTGCTGCAGATCCGCAACGAGCGCGACCAGCTTTCCGTCCTGCAGCGCGATGTCGATGCTGCCAAAAGTGCCGATGATGCCGTAACCAAGCGGCTTACGGAACAAGAACTCGCGAGTCATGCCACCCAGGCCAACGTCGCCGTGCTGACGCCGGCGACCGCTCCGCTCGAGCCGTCGTTCCCCAAACCACTACCTAAGATTCTGGCTCTCGCGGCCGGATTGGCACTGGTTGCCGCCTGCGCAGCGGCGTTTTTGCTCGAAACGCTGAACCGGCGAATTCGCACGCCAGGGGATCTTGCTGCCGTGCTTCCCTTGCCCGTCCTTGGCGTGCTGACGCGGTCGGCCCGCTCCAGCCGGCTGCTGCAACTTCCGCGCAGTTCTCCAGTTTTGTTGGCGAGGTAACGCATGACCATAGGACGCAGCAACGTGGTGTCGAGCACGACCGTCAGTCACGCATCGCTTACGCGCAATGATCGATCGATCGGCGCCATTCTGATCGATGCCGGGCGCCTGAAGCCCGAATCGGCCGAAGCGATTCTGCGCCTGCAACGCGAGAAAAGCCTGCGTTTTGGAGAAGCCGCCATACAGCTCGGCCTGCTGACGCAGGCAGACATCGATTTCGCCATCGCTCTCCAGTTCGATTACCCCTACCTTCTTGACGGCGCGAGCAATCTGAGCGAATCGCTGGTGGCGGCTTACGCACCATTCACGCCCCAGGTAGAGATGCTGCGCGCGGTCCGCAGCCAGCTTATCCTGCGCTGGTTCGATACGGACGCGTCGCACAAAGCGCTTGCCATAGTCAGCCCCGAGCGCAATGAGGGTCGCAGCTTCGTCGCCGCGAACCTGGCCGTCGTTTTCTCGCAGCTCGGCGAACGCACGCTGCTCATCGATGCCGATTTGCGCAATCCTTCGCAGCACCGGATGTTCGGACTGGACAATCGCGTCGGGCTCTCGGCCATGCTCACCGGCCGGGCAGGCCATGAAGCAGTTCATCGTATCCCCGCGCTGCGCGATCTTTCAGTATTGACCGCTGGCGTGCAGCCTCCCAATCCGTCTGAATTGCTGGCGCGGCCGGAGTTTGCCCAACTGCTCAAAGATCTTGCGGGCCAATTCGATGTGTTGTTGCTGGATACCGCCGCGGCCTGCGACAGTACCGACGCGCAGACGGTTGCCATTTGCGCGCATGGCGCGCTCATCGTCGCGCGCAAGAATGCTTCGCGATTCGGTAACATTCGCGCGGTCGCCGAAACGGCGTTGCAGCCCAACGCGACGATCGTCGGTACCGTGCTCAACGATTTCTGATCGATGTCAGCATTGCTCGACATCAAGCGCTTGAGGGGCGGCGTCGTCGGGCTCGAATGGGCGCCGGTGGCCGCGGGGCTGCTGCTCCTATACGTGCCGACGTTCTACGACGCCGCGACGACGTTTTGGCAAACTGATGAGCATGCGCATGGCCCGATCATACTTGCCGTCATCCTGTGGCTGATCTGGAGCAAGCGTGCCCTGTTGCTGGATGCTCCCCCACTGCCGGCACCCGCTGCAGGAATCTCATTGCTCGTATTCGGGCTGCTGCTATACGTGCTCGGCCGTTCGCAGCAGATTGCTCTGTTCGAGATTGGGGCGCTGATTCCGGTGTTGGGCGGTTCGTTGCTCGCAATGCGCGGCTGGCACGTGCTGCGCGCATTTGCTTTCCCGTTGCTGTTTATCGTGTTTATGCTGCCGTTGCCCGGGGCCTTTACTGACGCGTTGACCGGTCCGCTCAAGCAACAGGTCTCCGCACTGGCTGAGCAGATTCTGTACGGCGCGGGTTATCCGATCGCGCGCAACGGCGTGGTCCTGACCGTGGGCCAGTACGAAATGCTGGTTGCTGATGCATGCTCCGGCCTGAATACGATGTACAGCCTTTCGGCGCTCGGGGTCCTGTTCATGTATCTGACGGCTCGCAAGAGCCTGCTGCACAACGCCATCATGCTCGCGAGCATCCTGCCCATCGCATTCATTGCGAACGTGGTGCGCGTGCTGGTCCTGATCCTTATCACCTACCACTACGGAGATGAGGCGGGGCAAGGGTATTTACACGGGTCGGCGGGCATTGTGCTGCTGTTGGCGGCGCTGGCTGCACTATTGCTTTTAGATGCCATCCTGGCGCGGCTGATCAAGCCGCGCGACCAGGCCGCGCGTCCCGGCCATGCCCGAAGTATATAGATCGCTCATCATAATCCTTCTGATGGCGACCGTTGTCTTCGCCATTGCGATGGTTCCCGCCTGTACGACTGCTATCGCGCGCGAAGATTTTGCGCGGCGGCGCAACTTGTGGTTCGCTATCACCGCGACGGCTTTCGTCGCGAATAACTTCTGGATCTATATCGTGGTCACCGGCATTCTGCTGCTGCTTGCCGTGCCGCGCGAACGCAACCTGCTGGCTATGTATTTTTTCCTGTTGTTTGCCGTGCCCCCTATCGGCGATGACATTTCCGGACTGGGCATCGTCAATTACTTTTTCCGGATCGATTATCTTCGGCTGCTTTCGCTTGCGGTTCTGCTGCCCGCGGCGCTTGTGCTGCGTGGACGGCCTGACACAGTGGGATTCGGGAAACTACTGCCCGATAAATTTCTGGCCGGTTTTATGATATTGCAATTTGCGCTGATCATGAATGTGAGTACTTTTACCAACACGTTGCGTGTAGGTGCGTTTTACACGTTCATCGACATCTTTTTGCCCTACTACGTTGGCAGCCGCATCCTGAAAAATCTGGATGGATTTCGCGATGCGATTATGGCTTTCGTTGTAGCTGCATTGCTTGTAAGCGTGATTGCAATGTTCGAGTTTGCATATCACTGGCTGCTTTACTCACGCGTGGATAAAGAGCTCGGCGCCCCGTGGTTGTACGGCGGCTATCTGACGCGGGGAATGACGACCGTGCGCGCTGTCGCTTCGACAGGACATTCGATTGCACTCGGTTATGTCATTGCAGTCGGGATGGGTTTGCTGCTTTACCTGCGCCCTCTGATCGTGAATGCCGCCGTATGGCGTCTCGCGATGCTTGCCTTTTGCGGGGGACTGATCGCCTCGCTATCGCGCGGCCCCTGGGTGGGCGCGGCAATCATGTTCATGCTGTTTGTAGTGCTCGGTCCTGCGCCGGGCAAATCCATGGCCAGGTTCGTATTGTTCGCTCTTATTGGCGTGCCCCTCATCGTGATTTCACCGTTCGGCAAGGACATCGTCGAACACTTGCCATTCATCGGTTCGGTCGATGCCTACAGCGTAAGTTACCGCCAGCGCCTGCTCGAAATATCCATCGAGGTCATCATGCAGCATCCAGTCTTTGGTGCCTTTGATTTCTTCTATTCGCCCGCGATGCAGGAATTGAAAAGTGGCAAGGAGGGGTTCATAGATCTTGTCAATACGTATCTGGGCGTTGGGCTGTCAAGCGGGCTCGTCGGGCTCTCGCTGTTTTGCAGCTTCTTTTTCGCGGTTGCGGCAGGTGTTTTCAAACGCATGCGACGTTTGCCCGACCGGGACGGCGAGCTATATTTGCTGGGTCGCACTTTGTTCGCGGTCGTGTTGGGCATCATGGTCATCATTTTTACCGTGAGCAGCATCACGGTCATCCCCGCCGTGTATTGGACCTTGACCGGAATGAGCGTCGCTTATGCGCGCATGCTGGCGATGCACTCTGCGCCCGTGCACGCACCCGTCGCAGCGGCAACCGCCGCACCTCAATCGGCGCTCAGAATCGCGCATCAAAGAAGCCACTAGTGGTGATGACCAGCATGGGCAAATGTCGTTTGGCAGCCAGTCCGGCTGTGCACGCTTCATCAGAGGCCAGTGGCCCGCGCGGCCTGCGCCATCGCATTCGCTCCTGCGGTGACTCGATGTCCCGTTTCGCCGGCCGGTGCGCCACCGTGCTCGGCCTGGTACTCGCTTGCGGAAACGCCGCCGACGCTGGCAGTTACAACTCGCCTGCGCGTTTTAAAATCACTGACGTCGTGATCAATAAGGACGTCGGTGCGTTCGCCGCGACGATGCCCGGGATAGGGAATAATCTGATTGATGAAGGGTCGGGATTCGAGCCGATCATTTACCGCAACAAATACCGCGCGCTGGAAAACTCGGCGGATCGCGTGGTCGTTTCCCCCGGCGCGCTGGCGTTTGCAGATACTTTGCGCGAGGGGTTCCTCGATGGCGCCGACGTAGCGGTCTATCGAATCGCCAGCGGCAAATTCGCTCTCGTTCGCGAGGATAAAGTGGCCGTCGGCGGCTTTCACGTCAGCGGCTGGTGGCGCGTGCTCGCCGACGACAAGATTGTCCCGTCGACCGCAACCCGCTACGCCTTTCGATGGGACCCGTGGAATCAACTGGGCGCAAAGTACTATTTTACGGTGCGTGCGATCGATCGCAGCGGCAATCTGTCGCCGCCGTCGCCGACGCTCGCGGTAGACAGACCCGAGAAAATCAGTAAGGACGCGCCGCCCGCAACGCCGGTGACCGAATTTAAGCCGGTTCGGCTTACGCTGGACAGGAGCGCGCCCGCGGCGCCTGCTAATCTGCGCGGAACGGTTGCGCCTGACGGCACACTCAACATGGAATGGGACGCGGTAACGGCAAGCGATCTCGCGGGCTACGTCGTGTTCCGTTCGGATTATCCGCCGGAGCGGCACCAGGGCTATTACCTGCAATTAAGCCGCGCACCGGCGGCAGCGGTCGAGCAGATAAAAACGGGCGACATGATCGTGGTCAGCAAGAAGTTCTATTCCACGTCACGCACCAGGCAACTGTCCAATCGCGTGTGGAACGCATGGCAGGAGTACCACATCCTGCAACCTGGCATGGTCGGCTTTTTTTCCGACGAGCACAGCGACAAGTCGTGGGAGCTCGTGCGTCATCAGTCCCGTAGTCCGGTTCAGGATCCCGGCGAAACGTATTTAAAGCTCGACCTCACAGGCGGTGTCACGGAGTCGATCGGAATCTGGAATCACAGCGGCATCGACCAGGATTTCTATGAGGTGCTGGAGAAGAAATCTTATACCGTCGAAGTATGGCTGCGGCGGGAAAGTGGCACTGGCACGGTTCGATTCAAGTTCCGTGGACCGTACGATCAGATGATCAAGCCAACGGTGTTTACCCTCGGTCCCGAATGGAAGAAATACGTCACGACGTTTACGCCACCGGAGGTCCTCGGCGGGGCGGTACCGGCTTTCATGGAACTCGAGTTCACCGGGCCGGGAACATTCAACGTCGATAATTTCAGGGTCTACCGCAGTGACACGGCGTATCTCGACTTATTCGCGCAGGAGTATCAGCAGCTGAAGGCGTCCGGAATCCGGGCATTGCGCACGCAAAGATTTGTCAATACGCGTTTTCGCACCTATGACATGGCGCAGATAACCAATAGCGCAGGCCTTACCAGCATGAGGCCGGAGGCACGTGCGAACACGTTGCCGCAAGTACTCAGGATCATGCGCAATGCAGGCGTGCGTCCGTGGCTGCAACTCGAGTTTCATATGAACCGACGCGAGTGGCTCGCGTTCGTTGAATACATGGCAGCGCCTTACGACCCGAAGTCCGACACGCCGGCTACCAAGCCATGGGCGTACAAACGCTTTGCGCAGGGCCAGCGCAAGCCGTGGGTGGATGAGTTCGACCGTATCTACTTTGAATTAGGGAACGAAACCTGGAATGGCCTTTTTTATCCGTGGAATTTCGACGGCATGCGCGATGCAGCTTCCGGCAAGGATTACTCGCCGGCCCAGGTTTATGGGCTGTTTCAGGAGTACGTGATCGGGACGATGCGCAGCAGCCCGTACTGGAGTCCAGCAAGTCTCGACCGGAAATTCGAGTTCGTGCTCGGCGGCTGGTCGGGACTGGATTACGGCCGCGACGCCGCTGCGATGTCGCCTTCGTCGCGCTATATGGCGATCGCGGCGTACAACGGCGGGTGGGACGAAGGCGAAGGGCCGCCCCGCGCCAACGCGGTGGGTGCATTCAATGTGCTCGCGCAAGCCTACCAGGCCGCGATTCCAGTCGCGGATGTGCAGGCGAAACAAGCCGCCGAACTTTCAAGCCGAAACCGCAGCAGCGTGCGTCCGGCGACTTATGAAGCCGGGCCTGGTTATGTGCTCGACGGGCTTAATGGCGACCGCGTAACGCCGGAGCAGGCGCGCGAACAGGAGGAGGTCATGAAAAGCCTCGCCGCCGGGACCGCAACGCTCGATACTTTTCTGGCACGTGCGGAACGCGGCTTCGAACTGCAGAATTTTTTCATGATGAAACCCGGTCTGTATTGGAGTTCGCATGCGAGGTGGTTTCGCGGCGGCCAGGCCTATCCATCCTGGAAACTGATTACGCTGTTCAACAATGAGGGAACCGGCGACATGTTGGGCGTCGAAACGTTGAGCGTGCCCGGCATCGATTTGCCCGCACATCATCGGCGGACGGCAGTGAAAGACGGACCTTTGACAGCCGTATACGCGACGCGCAGAGCGGGGCGCATGAATGTATTTGTCATCTCGCGCAAGCTTTCGAATTATCCCACCGCCGGCGATGACGGCTATACCCCGGTGACGATCGATCTGCCATTCAACGCGGCCAAATCGATCACGCTGTACCGCATGACCGGTGATCCGATGGCGAACAATCTTACCGGCGACAATGTGAAGATCGAAAAGGTGCACGTTGACGCCGCCCTCACCGATGGAAAACTTACGTTGAACGCAAGAGCAGGCGCGGACGATCGCGGACTGGCGCCGGCGTCTACGTTCCTTTACGTGTTCGATGGCATCACGGATGCGCGCAGTGGCAAGAGAGCCGCCGCGGCACGATGAAATTTTGCCGCCGCTGCCTATGGGTTTTTCCGTGATCACTCAGAATTTCTTTTCGTCGGTTACCGCCGGTAACCAATCATTGCGCAGCCGCGTAATGCGTGCGGGCGCGTGGACGCTCACGGGGCACGTGGCGAGTCAGATGCTGAGGCTCGGCAGCAACCTGATAATGACGCGCGTTCTAATGCCGGAAATGTTCGGCATTATGGCGCTCGCCACCGTCATCCTGATCGGTTTGCAACTGGTCTCCGACCTCGGCCTGGGGCTCAGTGTGGTGCAGAGCGGGCGCGGCAACGATCCTGTTTTTCTGAATACGGTGTGGACGGTGCAGATCATTCGCGGCGCGGTTATCTGGCTGGCAGCGCTCGCCCTGGCTGCTGCGTTCTATTGGGCTAAGGGCGCGCCGTGGTTTCCCGCTACGAGCGTCTATTCTGAAGCCGTCCTTCCCTACGTCATCGCAGTGCTTTCGTTTAATGCAGTCATCAGCGGTTTCGAGTCGACAAAGCTCGCAACTGCCGGCCGTAACCTCCTGATGGGCCGCGTCACCGCACTCGAATTGATTTGTCAGGTCACAGCGCTGGTTGTCATGGTCGCCTGGGTCCTCGTCGATCGCTCCATCTGGGCATTGGCGGTTGGTTCGCTCGTCTCCAGTCTGCTGCGTGTTGTGCTAAGCAATGCCATGCTGCCAGGAGCGCGTAACCGATTGCATTGGGATCCTGCGGCGTTTCGCGAGATTCTGCGCTTCGGCAAATGGATATTTGCCACTTCGATACTCGGCTTTCTCGCCGCCAACGGCGACCGTCTGATCCTCGGCAGTTTGACCGACGCGAAGATGCTGGGCATGTATTCAATCGCCTTCTTCATGGTGAGCGCTTTGCGCGACGTGTTTTCCAAGCTGATTCAGAACGTCGGGTTTCCCGCGTTAAGTGAAGTAGCCCGCGAGCGTCCGGCCATGATGAAGCAGATTTACTATAAGGTCCGTGCGCCGCTCGATGCCTTGACATTGCTCGCGACCGGCGTGCTTTTCACCGCCGGCCACCTGATCGTCCAGATTCTGTACGACCACCGCTATTATCCGGCCGGACACATGCTTGAAATTCTCAGCATCAGTTTGTTCGCTCTGCGCTACACCGTGGCCGGACAATGCTTTATGGCGCTCGGTAAACCGCAGCTGCTCGTGCCGGTGATCGGTATCCAGGCCGCGTCAATTTACTTTCTCATGCCGCTGGCGTTTGCAACATGGGGGTTCGACGGCGCCCTCTGGGTGGCTGGCGGCAGTATCCTGCTGACGCTGCCGCTTGTTTTGTACTTCAAGTTCAAGCTTGGCCTGTTTGATGGCCGGCGTGAACTGCTCACCTTGCCCTGGCTCGCCGCCGGTCTCGTGCTTGGTTGGGCGATCACCCACGTCGCCGGCTGGGTTGGGCTGAAATGATGAATCACGTCGCACCCAGGCCAGCCGCGAGCGTGCTATTACCGGTCTTTAACGCGGGCAAGTATCTCGCAGCGGCGCTCGAGTCCGTGTTGAATCAGCGATTCCGGGATTTCGAACTATTGCTGCTCAACGACGGCAGCACGGACGGATCCGCTAAGGTGCTGGAATCCTATGCCGCGCGTGATCAGCGCTGCCGGCTGTATACCTGGTCCAATCGCGGGTTGATCGCGACGCTCAATTCGGGAATTGAGCTGGCCGCCGCCGATATTCTGATCCGGATGGACGCCGATGACGTTTGTCGGCCGGACCGTTTTTCGCGGCAGATGGCCTATATGAATGCCCATCCGGAATGCGTCGCGCTCGGGTCGCGCGTCATGCTGATCGATGCCGAAGGCTGGCCCATTTCGGAATTTTTCGGTGTTGAGCTCACACACGACGCAATCGACGCAGCACACTTGGCAGGCCGCGGCGGCAGCGTCTGTCATCCAACAGCGATGATCCGCAAATCGGCGATGCTGCAGATCGGCGGCTATCGTCCGGATTATCCTCATTCGGAGGATTACGATCTCTTCCTGCGGCTCGCCGAGGTTGGTGCGCTTGCGAATTTGCCGGACGTCCTGCTCGACTATCGGCAACATGCAGACAGCGTTGGCTATCGTTACTCACGCGTCCAATGGGAATCGGCCCAGCGCGCTATTGCGGATGCGTGCGTGCGCAGGGGACTGCCGCCATCCGGCTTCGGGCCGCCCCGACTTGCACAAACAAATCCGTCGCGCGCCGACATTCATCGCAAATGGGGTTGGTGGGCGCTCAAGGCCGGCAATCGAAAAACGGCGAGAAAGCACGCGTGGAAGGCATGGTCGCACGGCCCGTTGGACCGGCAGAACCTTGAGCTTTGCGCGTGTGTGCTGCGTGGACACTGAACCATGAGCAGCCTCACGATGTCCATCGAAAAAAGCCCCGCGTCAATAACGCGCTGCCGGGGCCTTACTGCGCGCACGGCCCGACAGGCGATGCGTAGATGAAAATTACATTCGTGCTGCCGGTCGCCGACATGGGCGGCGGCGTCAGGGTGGTGGTGATTTATGGAAAGGCGTTGACTCGAATGGGCCATAGCGTGACGGTCGTTTCGGCGCCGCCGCCGCCGCCGCCATTGCGGCGTCGCATTAAGTCGCTGCTGAAAGGAACGGGATGGATGCGCACCGAGCGCGCATTTGCTTCTCATCTCGAAGGCAGCGGACTCGATCATCGGGTGCTCGAGCGCTGCAGGCCAGTGACGGACGCGGACGTGCCGGATGCGGACGTCGTGATTGCAACCTGGTGGGAAACGGCGGAGTGGGTCGCGGCCTTGAACGAACGCAAGGGGGCAAAAGTTTACTTTGTGCAAGGTCATGAAGTCTTTCCGCACTTGCCCGTCACGCGTTGCCACGCCACTTATCGCTTGCCGATGCACAAAATCGTAATTGCGCGCTGGCTGGCTGATGTTATGCGAGAGCAGTACGGTGACGGGCTCGTGGAAGTGGTGCCGAACAGCGCCGACCCTACCCAGTTTTTTGCTGACATGCGCGGCAAGCAGGCACTTCCCACGGTCGGGTTTTTGTACTCATCGCCACTGCTAAAAGGCGTCGACGTAGCGCTGCAGGCGATAAGCGCCGTCCGCAAAAAAATGCCAACGTTGAGGGTGCTTTCATTCGGCAGCGAATTCCCGACAGCGGAGCTGCCGCTGCCTGACTGGGTAGAGTTCGTTCACTCGCCTCCGCAGGATCAACTCAGAAACTGCTATGCGCAATGCGACGCATGGCTCAGCGCAAGCCGCAGCGAGGGATTCAATCTGACCGCGATGGAAGCGATGATGTGCCGCACGCCCGTTGTGGCGACGCGTACAGGCTGGCCGGCGGAAGCTATCCAATCAAAATGGAACGGGGTGCTGGTCGACATCGATGATGCAGCAGGACTTGCAAATGGCCTGGAGTGGATTCTGACGCTTCCGGAACCCGAGTGGCGCCACCTGTCTGAACGTGCTTATGCGACTGCCTCCGCGGGTTCATGGGATGAGTCGGCGCGCAAATTCGAGGCCGCGCTCAAACATGCGTGCTCCCGCGCGGCGCGTGGTGAGATCGCTGGCGGCGGGGTGGCGGCGTAAATGGCGGACCCGATGCTGGCGGTGCGCTTATGGATAGTGATCGTCAATTACCGCACCGCCGGTCTGGCCATCGATTGCCTGCACTCGCTAGCCAGTGAGCGTGCCCTCTATTCGGCATTTCGCGCCGTCGTCGTCGACAACGCGTCCGGTGACGGCTCTCCGCAACAATTGCTTGCTGCCATTGAGCGCAATGCGTGGGGCGCCTGGGCCGAAGTGATCGTTGCCGAGCGCAATGGGGGCTTCGCTTATGGCAACAATGTTGCCATCCGGCGCGCTATGCAGGCTGCACCCCGGCCGGATTATGTAATGCTGCTAAACCCGGACACCATTGTGCGTCCGGGTGCGATCGTAACGCTCGTCGACTTCCTGGACGGGCATCCGTGCGCGGGTATTGCCGGCAGTCTGCTCGAGAGTGCCGATGGCAGCATCGATTGCTCCGCACACAATGCGTTCTCGCCGCTCGGAGAACTAGTGGCGGGCGCAAGGCTTGGGGTGCTCTCTCGCGCGCTCGATCGATACGAAGTGTCGCCTCCGGTGAAAACCGCTGCGCATCGCTGCGAGTGGGTCTCGGGCGCCGGCCTGATGGCAAGAACGGAATTGTTCGAAAACATTGGTTTGCTCGACGACAATTATTTCTTGTATTTCGAAGAAGCGGATTTCTGTTTTCGCGCGCACCAGGCGAAGTGGGAAATCTGGTTCGTGCCTGAATCGCGCATAGTCCATCTCGAAGGCGCCGCCACCGGGATCCAGAACGTCGCCCGGCGTCGTCCCCGTTATTGGTACGAGTCCCGGCGGCGTTATTTCATCAAGCATTACGGTGTCGCGGGGTTGCTGCTCGCCGATGTGCTGTGGACCGTGGGGCGCATCACGCTCGAAATCCGCCGGCTCCTCCGGTTGGGAGGCGGCGGCAACGGGCACGATCCCAAGTGGTATGCGCGCGACCTGTTATGGGGCGACCTGCGCTCTTTTCTCGACGGCCGAACATGGCAAATCCGCTAGACTCACACGTCGGCGCGGTGCTCGGCGTAGTGGTCATCGGCCGCAACGAAGGCGAGCGCCTGCGCAAATGCCTTGCCTCCGTGCGCAAGGCGATTTATCCGATCGTGTATGTCGATTCTGGATCGGTCGATGCCAGCGTGGCCATCGCGCGCTCATTCGACGCGCTGGTGGTTGAGCTCGATCCATCGCGGCCTTTTTCCGCTGCCCGCGCGCGCAATGAAGGGCATGCGCGTCTGCTGCACCATTATCCGGCCATCCGCTTCGTGCAATTCATCGACGGCGACTGCACGCTGCTCGACGGCTGGCTCGATGCAGCGATCGTAGCATTGACGGCGGATCCCCGCCGCGCCGCCGTCATGGGCCATCTCATCGAGCGCAATGCGGACGCAAGCCAGTACAACCGCTTGTGCGCGCTGGAATGGAAATCGCGCGCCGGCGATTTGCAGAATTTCAGTTGCCTGATTGGCATTGCGGCTATCCGGTCCGACGTGTTGATCAAACTTGACGGCTATAACCCGGACGTGATCGCCGGCGAGGACTCGGAACTCGGTGTGCGCATGGGGTTGGCCGGCTATAAGGTCACGAAACTCGATCACCCGATGGCTACGCATGACGCCAACATAACCACGTTTTACCAGTGGTGGCGCCGCGCCGTCCGCGCGGGCCACGCGATAGGCCAGCGCGCGCATCTCAACGGTAAAACCGCGGCGAAGGATGCAATGCGCGAACGCAACAGCGCATTGTTCTGGGGTATCGCCCTGCCCGCGGCGATTCTCATGACGGCTATCCCTACGCATGGCTGGAGCCTGCTGGCGCTCAGCGCTTATGCGCTGCTCGGATGGCGAATCTGGAAGTGGCGCCGCAGCCAGGGTGACACGCGCGAAGACGCGGCGCTGTACACCCGTTTCGTGCTGCTCGCCAAGTTTGCGGAGGTCGTGGGACTCATGCGCTTTTTCGCCAACCGGCTTGTGCATCGCTATGAAATCATCGAATACAAATAAATCTTCATTGGGGCCGCGCTGTCCGGTCATAAACAAGCGCTGGAAAGTTGGCCTGCTGGGCGCCGGCTATATCTGCGACTGGCACGCGAAGTCGCTGCGCGGCATGGAAGACGTGGAACTGGTGGCCGTATGCGACCGCGCGCGGGACAAAGCGGCTCTGGCCGCGGCGAAATACGGCATCCCCGACGTTTACGCGTCGCTCGAAGAAATGCTGGAAAGCCCGCTTGATGCGGTGCATGTGCTCTTGCCGCCGGACCTGCACTTCGATGCGGCGCGCGTAATTCTGGCGTCAGGCCGGCATGTGTTTATTGAAAAACCGATGGCGCTATCAGCGGCGCAATGTGACGAACTCGACGCAATGGCCGCAAGCAGAGGCCTGCGGCTCGCGGTCAACCATAATTTTCTGTTCCTGCCTGCGTATGAGAAGCTGCGCCGCGAAGCGCGCGACGGCACGCTGGGCAAGCCGACGCGCATTTCGATCAACTGGCTCTTTCCCTTTGCACTCGTCAAGACGGGCCCGTTCAACAACTGGATTCTGCGCAAGCCCGAAAACATGTTCCTTGAATTAGGTCCCCATTTGATCGCTTTCATGATCGATCTGATGGGGCCGCTCGACCGCCTGCTTGTCGATGTGGCCCATCCGCTCGATTTGCCGGGCGGCAATCGCGTGTACCGCTATTGGCGCGTGATGGGCGACAGGGATGGCACCACGGTCGATCTGACGCTGTCGATATTGCCGGGTTTCGGCGATCGCAGCATTACCGTGTATGCGCACGGCGCAAACGCGCGGTGCGACTATGGACGTAACGTCTACTATCGCGACGAGCCGACCCGCTACGACTCGCGCACGGACGACGTGCTGTCCATGCTGCGAGTGGCAGCCCAGATCGCGGTTATGAGCTGCATGAATTTTTTCAAGGCGACAGCAGGTACGCTTTTGAAGAAGCCGTCCGCCAATCCATACGGCGAGTGCATCGAACGCAGCATCCGCGCGTTTTATCGCCCGGATACCGAGCCGCCGGACGAAAGGTTGACCGGCCGCTTCGGTGCAGAGGTCGTACGATCCTGCGAAGCGATCGTGCAGCAGCCGCCGTACGAGCCGGCCGAAAATGCGCAGGCTGAATGGACAGTCAAACCGCCCTTGCGAACGCCGACCGTGCTCGTCATTGGCGGTACCGGCTTCATCGGAAAATACCTCGTGAAAGTGCTGGTCGCGCGCGGTTACGGGGTGCGCGTAGTCACGCGCGGCATGAGCGCGGGTCAGCTTGCGCTCGCGGGTCTGCCGGTTGAACTCGTCGCCGGCGAACTTACCGATCCACTTTTCATCGACGACGCGCTCGCGGGAATTTCGGTGGTGTTCCACCTTGCCAAGGCGGCCGGCAGCAACTGGGCGGACTATTATCGCGACGATGTGCTCGTCACGCGCAATATTGCCGAACGCGCGCTCGCCAAAGGCATCAAGCGTTTTATTTATACGGGAACGATCGATTCCTATTACTCGGCCGATGCGAACAGCGTCATCACCGGCGATACGCCGCTCGACCCGCAAATCGAAAAGCGCAATCACTACGGACGCTCGAAAGCTGCATGCGAGGCGCTGTTGATGGACCTGCACCGTCAACGTGACTTTCCGCTGGTGATCGTGCGTCCCGGGATCGTGGTCGGTAAAGAATTTACGCCGGCGCACTGGGGCGTCGGCATGTTCAAGTCGCCAACCTCCGTGCAGTTCTGGGGCAGCGGGGACAGCAAGCTGCCGCTGGTGCTCGTCGAAGACGTCGCGGAAGCGCTGGTTCTGGCGATGGAGAAGGAGGGCATCGAGGGACAAACGTTCATCGCGACGGACGAGCCGCTGCTGACCGCGCGTGACTATGCGGAAATAGTGTCGCGCGAAAGCGGCACACGGGTGCGCGCATTGCCGACGCCGATCTGGAAATTTTATCTCGGCGATCTGGTCAAGGAAGCGGCCAAGCATGCTATCAAGCATCCGAACCGCCGGGTGCCCAGCTATCGCGACTGGGATTCGCGCAGCCATCGCGCACGCTACGACAACACCAAGACGCGGCAGGTACTGGGCTGGCAACCTGCCGCCACCCGAGAGTCGCTGATCGAGCGCGGCATTGCCGCTTCAGTGCGCGAATTCATGCGTTGAGCGCCGCGGGTACTCCATGATCGTAATCTCTGGATTGTTGCTTGCCGCGACCGTGGTGCTTGTCGTACCGGTCGCCGTATTCACGCTCGAGTGCCTGATGGCGGTTCGACATCCTCATTCGGCGCGCCGTCGAATCGCATTTGCCGCCGGTGTTCCGCGCCCGCGAATCGCCGTCGTCATACCGGCGCACAATGAAGAACTCGGCATTGGAGAAACGGTCGCTGCGCTCGCGCCGGAATTGATGCCTGCCGATACTGTGCTCGTAGTTGCCGATAATTGTACGGATGCGACTGCGGCAATTGCTCTGCGTGCCGGTGCACGGGTGCTTACGCGCAACGACCCGGATCGCCGCGGTAAGGGCTACGCGCTGGATTTTGCAGTACGTCATCTGCGGCAGGATCCGCCGGCGGTTGTCGTGTTTATCGACGCCGATTGCCGCCTTTCGGCCGGCGCGCTTAATTTGCTGGGCGGTATCGCGCTCGAGACCGGGCGGCCGGTTCAGTCACGCTATGAAATGATCGACCCCGCGGGCGCAGGGCGGCACAGTGTTGCCGCATTCGCGTGGCTCGTGCGCGGTACGGTGCGGCCAACTGGACTGGCAGCGATGGGTATGCCATGCCAGCTCTACGGCACCGGTATGGCGTTCCCGTGGCCTTTGTTGCAACAGTTGTCACTCGCCAGCGGCGATATTGTTGAAGACATGAAGCTCACGGTAGATCTGATCGGGCAAGGCAAGCTGCCAATTTTTTGCAGCAACGTGTCAGTGACCAGCTCGTTCGCCGCAGCGCCCGACTCGGCGCACGCGCAGCGACGACGCTGGGAACACGGCCATCTCGCGACCTTACTCAAATACGGTATTCCCGCGATCGCGCGCAGCATTGTCAGTCTTGATATTCGCGACACCATGCTCGCGCTCGATATCTGCGTGCCGCCTCTGTCCTTGCTGGTCCTGCTGCTGCTGGCGGCCACTGGCTTGTCGCTTGTCGCCATGCCGTTCGTGGACGCCGGCGCCTATGCGTTCGGTGTTTGCGTCGTCGCATGGGTGGGTCTATTCGTCAGCATCGGACTTGCGGCGCGGCGTTTCGCCCGCGGCTCATTCAATCTTCGGAGCCTGATGAGGATCCCTGCATATGTAGCTTCCAAGGTGCCGCTCTATCTCAAGTTCGTGACGGACCGGCAAAAAGCCTGGAACCGGGCAGATCGCAAATGATGCAGCGCTCCTATCATACGAAGCTCGCCGAAGAGCGTGCCCATCTGGTGCAGCAGCGCGATGTCGTCGAAGTGTCTTGCCTCCGTTCGCTGGTCGGCAAGTTGGCGTCACCGGACTCATTGCGGCAATCAAGCAGTTCCTCGATGAGCGGCCGTAAGCGGCGAGTCTGCAGCCGATGCGCATAGCTTATTTCATCAACCAGTATCCGAAGGTGAGCCATACTTTCATCCGGCGCGAAATTCTCGCTCTTGAGCGACAAGGTTTCGACGTCCTGCGCATCGCGCTCCGCGGCTGGAATGGTGAACTGGTCGACGCGGGCGACCTGGACGAACGCCGGCAGACGCGCTACGTGTTGCAAGAGGGTTTCCCGGCGCTGCTGATCGCCGCGCTGCGCACGCTGCTGACTGCGCCGTTGCGGTTCCTGGCCGCGCTGGTGCTGGCAATTCGCATGGGTCTCCATGCAGACCGCTCGCTGCCTTATCACATCGCTTACCTCGCCGAGGCCTGCCGCTTGCTGCCATGGTGCAAAGCGTTCGGGGCGACGCATATGCACGCGCATTTCGGCACCAATTCTGCCGAAGTCGCAATGCTCACCCACGCGCTAGGCGGACCGCGATACAGTTTCACAGTGCACGGTCCCGACGAATTCGACAAGCCGCAATTTCTCGGCATGGCAGAAAAAATCCAGCGCGCGGCATTCGTCGTCGCTGTCAGTTCTTACGGTCGCAGCCAGCTGTTCCGCTGGATTGATTTCACACAATGGCGCAAGGTCAAAGTCGTGCACTGCGGACTGGAGACGTCGTTCCATGCGGGGGCGGCGGAAGCGCCAGCGGCAGCCGCGCGCATGGTCTGCGTCGGTCGGCTATGCGCGCAAAAGGGCCAGTTGCTGCTTGTCGAAGCGGTCGCGCGGCTCGCAGCGAAAGGAGTGCCGCTGGAACTGGTGCTCGCCGGCGACGGTGAGATGCGCGACGAACTCGAAGCGTTGATTGAAGCTCACGGCCTTTCCAGGCAGGTGACGATTACCGGCTGGGTCAGCGCAGAAAGGGTGCGTGAGGAAATTCTCGCCGCGCGCTGCCTCGTGCTGCCCAGTTTTGCCGAAGGATTGCCGGTCGTGCTCATGGAGGCAATGGCATTGAAGCGCCCGGTGTTGACGACATTTGTTGCCGGCATTCCGGAGTTGGTTGTCCACGGCGAGAGCGGCTGGTTGTTTCCCCCGGGCGACATTGAAGCGCTGGCCGCTGTCATGGAGGACGCGCTGGCGCGCTCTCCCGGTGAATTGAAACGCATGGGCGAGGCGGCGCGCGCGCGCGTGCTTGAGCGCCATGCGATCGACACTGAGGCAGCCAAGCTCGCCGACTATTTTCGGCAGACGGACTCCCGCTCCTCTGACCCGGAAGGCGCGATTCCAGAGTCCAAGCGGCCGCAGATAAGTGGGGCGCCGGCTATTACGAACCGAATGCGCTGAACTTTTTTGGCGCGGAATTGCGACACGGTCGTGCAGTAAGCGAAGGTGCGCGAGTTTCGCTTCATGGAACGGCGCCTCGGCGCGCTGGCGGAAGCGTTTGTTTAAGAGTTCGTCGCTTATGGCATCGGCATTGGCAGGATTACGACCGGTTGCGTGCAGATTGCCCGCCTCAGGAAGCGCTGCGCCGGGTGTTAAGATATCGCTGCGCTGAATACCTGGATCTGAAATGAATCTGCAACCCGTGATTCTCTGCGGCGGCTCGGGCACGCGCCTGTGGCCGCTGTCACGAGAGCAATATCCGAAGCAGTTGCTCGCGCTGGTTGATGACGAGACACTGTTGCAGGCGACTGCTTGCCGGGTGGATGCGTCGCTTGCCACGGCCGCTACTGGCGTGCTGCCGCCAATCGTGGTGTCCAACGAGGACTACCGCTTCATCACCGCCGAGCAATTGCGTCAGGCTGGCCATGCGGACGCTGCGATCGTGCTCGAGCCCAAAGGCCGCAATACGGCACCGGCACTGACGCTTGCCGCGCTGGCTGCGCAGGATGCCGGCGATGACCCGGTGCTGCTGGTGATGCCGGCCGATCACATCATCACGAATGTCGGCGCTTTTCGCGCGGCGGTGGTCCGGGGACTCGCTCATGCGAAGGCCGGCAAACTCGTCACCTTCGGGATAGAGCCTACGCACGCCGAAACGGGTTTTGGCTACATCCGTGCGGGTACGCCGCTCGCAGACGAAAATGGAGCTCGTGGAATCATGGCTTTTGTCGAAAAGCCGAATGCTGCAACCGCCGAGCGCTATGTCGCTTCCGGCGAATATCTCTGGAACTCGGGCATTTTCATGATGCGTGCCTCGTCGTGGTTCGCGCAGCTGGGCGCTTCGCGGCCCGACATGCTGGATGCCTGCCGCGCGGCCTATGCCGCGCGGAGCAACGATCGGGATTTTGTGCGCGTGGGCGCAGAGGCATTCGCTGCCTGTCCCGCGGATTCGATCGACTACGCCGTGATGGAAAAATTGCCGGCGGGTCTCGGCGTAGTAATCCCGCTCGCGGCCGGGTGGTCGGACGTGGGCGCGTGGGATGCGTTGTGGCAGATCGGCAATAAGGATCGCGATGGCAATGTGCTGCGCGGCGACGTGATGGCCATGGGTTCGCGAAACACGCTCGCAATTTCACAGTCGCGCCTGGTGGCGTGTGTCGGGCTCGTCGATACCGTGGTGGTCGAAACGCCGGACGCCGTGCTGGTCGCGCACAAAAACGACATGCAGCAGGTAAAGGAAGTCGTGATGCGCTTAAAGCGCGAACGGCGCAGCGAGGCCGATGCCCACCGAAAAATTTATCGTCCCTGGGGCTATTACGACAGCATCGACGCCGGCAGCCGTTTTCAGGTGAAGCGCATCGTGGTCGATCCGGGGGCGGCACTTTCGATGCAGATGCATCACCATCGCGCCGAGCACTGGATCGTGGTCTGCGGGACGGCGCTGGTCACGCGCGGCGAAGAGACTTTTTTTGTCTCGGAGAACGAGTCCACCTACATTCCGATCGGCACCCGGCATCGTCTGCAGAACCCCGGCAAGCTGCCGCTGGAAATGATCGAGGTCCAGTCGGGTGCGTACCTTGGCGAGGATGACATCGTGCGCTTCGAGGATACCTACGGGCGGGCCTGAACTTGGGGCCGCGTGCTCGCCGAATCGACCGTGCGCGTCCCGTCGGCGGGCAATGTTCGGTAACGCACAAACCAACTTTCAAGCCGCTGATATAAAACGAGCTTGCAACGGGAATCGGCGGGGAATCGGCGGTTGGGCAGGCGCCATCAGTGAAAGAGTGTCCGGGGAGAACTACCCGACGCAATTGGCACCTAAACCTTATGCTGATGCAGTCGGGCATCGGGCCAAAACGCACGGGCGAACTCAGTGGGCCGTCCTAGCCAGGCGTCCGCCCGCGCATAACGAATATCGACACGGACCATCCGATGACTCAAGGTTTCGAAGCCAAAGCAACCGTCGGGCAATGGGACGACGATTACTACCATCCGATTGCGCTGAAGTTTTACGACAGCGCAATTTTGGACATGCTGCCGGATGATGTCCGTGCCGAAGGACAGCACGGTGCTCGATGGAGGCTGCGGCCCCGGCGAGCACAATATCGGGGTGGCCAAGGCCAGTCATCGAGTTTGCGGGAACTGAATTGGAAAGGATACAAACGATGCTCACTCACGCGCAATTGAAAACCGCCGGCGGTGACGCCGGACGTTGCGCGCGCTTAATGCGGAAAAACCAGGCTTCGCTCGTGACGGCGCTGATTGCAGGTACCGATGGGCCGCGCGAAAACCGCTTTAACGAACCGCCTGACGTATTCGAGCACCGCATAAACGAAGAACTTCAACTATTGATCAGTCATCTCGAAGGGCGCGCCGAAGCGGGGGCGTTATACGCAGGCCAGCGGTTGTTCGAGCTCTATCAGCCGGAGCGCGATCGCGCCGAAAATTATCGCGCAATCTGCAAAAGTGTCGCTGATGACCGGGCAATCCTTAGCGCATACCTCGCCCCGCTGTCAAATGCCGATGAGTTGGCGGGCTTTGAGCGCGCGTATGACAGTGCAACGGCGGGGATCGTCAGAGAAGCCGACAAGCACGTGCGGACCTTGTTCGTCGGCGACTGCCTGATGTCGGAAATCATGGCGTTCCTCGTCGGGCCGCTGCGTGCGGAAGGCATCTCGATCGATCCGTTTCCGATCAACTCACGTGATCCTGCGCAGCTCCGCAAGGTGCTCGACAGTCTTGCGCAGCAGGAGTACGACGTGATTTTTGTGAGCCCGTTCAGCCACGCGCGAGTGCCCGAGCTCGAATCTTTATTGAATCCCTCGCGCAACCTCGTACCGCAGGCCGAGCTCGAAGCGACCGTGCGTTCCGTGCTCGATCAGACCAAGGCGCTGCTCGATTACCTGAGCGCGCGCTTCGAGTGCCCGATCTTCGTGCACAACGCGGCGCTCGTGCACCGTTCCGACAGCATGGTCAAAGCGCTTACCCGTTCGCTGCTGACGCGCCGCGCGTGCGTGTACGCGAAGCGCCGCATCAATCAATGGATCGCGGATTATGTGAGCGAGCGCAATGCGGCGACATTCAGGCATTTGCACGTGCTGGACGAGGACGCGCTTGCGAAGCAGATTGGCCGCCACCATTCGGGGCGTTGCCTTCACACATCCGAATTTCAGCACGCTACGGTGCTCAGCCAGCGCCTCGCGGACGAGTACCACGCGCGTATTGGCGCCGTTGCGAGTCTGCTCGGCCGCAAGCTCATCGTGTGCGATCTCGACAACACGCTGTGGGACGGCGTGATCGGTGAAGGCGCCGTCGAACATTTCGCCGACCGCCAGCGCACATTGAAGAAACTGCAGGCGCACGGCGGCATCGTATTGTCGATTGCCTCGAAGAACGATCCGCGCAGCGTTCATTTCAGCGGCGGTCACTTGACGGCGGATGACTTCGTGGCGCCGCAGATCAGCTGGAATCACAAAGCCGGCGCGATAGAGAAAATAAAACTACAGTTGAACCTGCAGACCCGTCATATGGTGTTTCTCGACGATCGCGCGGACGAACGCGCGCTGGTTATGGAGAGGCATCCGGACATTCTGGCGCTCGACCCCTGCGATCCGGAGGTGTGGCAGCGAATGGAACATTGGGCGGAGCTCGTGTACGGGAGTTCGGATGTCGACCGCACCCGTCTTTATCAGGAACAGGCGGTGCGCGATGCGACGATCGGCCGGGACGTGAGCGGAGACGCCGAGCCGGATCGCGACTTTCTGAAAAAACTCGGGCTCGTTTTTACGATTCGCGCGGCGGACAAAAACGATTTGAAGCGTATCGCGGAACTGATCAACCGCACGAACCAATGGAACATGTGCGGCAGCCGCACGACGTTCGAGCAGGTGCGGGCGTGGCATGCATCCGACGCATCGCTCGTGCTGGTAGCGTCCGCGGCCGATCGATTCGGCGACATGGGAACCGTGTGTGTCGCCGTCGTGACGCTCGATTCTCAGCAAGCCGAGATTCCGGTTTTCGTTTTGAGCTGCCGCGTCTTCGGTTATGGCGTGGAGACGGCGATGCTGAGCGAGATCGCCCGCCGCAGCGGCATCGGCGGCAAACGCTCCAGATTAATCGGACGCTATCGGCAGACCAATCAGAACCACCCTGGAAAGAACATGTACACGGACCACGGATTTAGCTCTGACCATGACACTTTCGTGTGGACGGGCGAACCGTCGTTGCCGGTCGTGTCGTGGGCGGAAATCCGGGTGGCGTGACGTGCAGTGGCCGCATGAAACGGGTAATTAAGTTTGTCGCATCAAGCATCGGCGTCGATGCCTATCAGCGGTTGATGACGTACGCGATTCAGCGCACGGCGTTCAAGCCGCTCTGTCAAGTGCCGGTTTATGCGAAACGTGAAACATTGTGGGACGAGTGCATGAATCAACTTGGTGGCAATCAGGCACGGTTCACGTATGTCGAGTTCGGCGTGCACGCCGGATACTCGATCCAGTACTTTGCGCGAAAAAATCTGAACCCAGCATCGAATTTCATCGGTCTCGACAGTTTCGAGGGCTTGCCGGAAGCGTGGAAAGCGCTCCCGAAAGGAACGTTCAGCAAGATGGGCGAGCCGCCTCGCACCGACGACCCGCGCATCACCTTCATCAAGGGCTGGTTCCAGGACACGTGGCAGGAACTGCGCGCGCGACTCAGCGGCGCCGACAACCTGCTTGTTCACTATGACGCCGATCTCTATTCGTCGACTTTATTTGCACTGACCAAGATGGACATATTGAAAAAAAATTATTTTGCGATTTTCGATGAATTCACCGGCCACGAAACACGCGCGCTCTACAACTATACGCAGGCGTATCTCGCAAGCGTGTCTTTCCTCGGGAAGACACTGTGGGAGAAGGCGTGGGGGGACGACGTATATCCGAACCAGGTCCTGTGCCGCATTGCACCGCGTGTCGCAACCGTAATCTGATGACAAAGGGGGCAGTCGTGTTTACCAGTCGAATTGCAGTCCTGATCGCAGTCTTGATGGTGCTGGCAAGCATCGGTGCGGTGGTGGCGCGGCCCACCGTGAAAGCGGCGGACGAAGAGCCACCCATTTCGCTCGAGCAGATGATTCCGAAGCAATTCGGCGACTGGCGGGAAGAACCGCAACGTTACACGCAGGTGGTGAATCCGCAAACCCAGGAGCTGCTGGACAAACTGTACAGTCAGATATTGAGCCGCGTTTATGTGAACAGCGCCGGCTACCGTATCATGCTGTCCCTGGCATACGGGAGCAACCAGAGGGGCTCTCTGCAGGCGCACAAGCCCGAGGTTTGTTATCCCGCGCAAGGCTTTGCCATTGATAAAAACGTGGTAGCGCAGTTCGAGTCCCCGTTCGGTGAGATTCCGGTGCGCCGCTTATACAGCCATCTCGGCCAACGCTACGAACCGGTTACGTATTGGTTTACGGTCGGCAATACGGCAATCAAAAACCTGACGCAAAAACGCATCGTCGAGCTGCGCTTCGGCCTCACCGGACGCATTCCCGACGGCATGCTTTACCGGGTGTCTTCAATCGATCGCGACGAAACGCGCGCTTTCCAGATGCAGGACGATTTCAGCACCCAGTTATTGAAAGCAGTGGCACCGTCGGAGCGCCGGCGGTTAAGCGGCCTCGGCCTCACTTAACGGCTTACAGAGGAAGATTGATGACGATCGAACAGCCGGCAGACGACGAGTGGGGCGCCGAAGCAATGCCCGGTGGACTTGCGGAAATACAGCGTGCACTGCAACCGGCGGGTTTGGCAGAACTGACTGCACAGCCGCTCGCCGAGCGGCGCGAGTCCGACCGCAATGGGTATTCCGGCAGGCGCAAGCAGCCGGCCAATCCGCCGGACTGACGGCGGATTTTTTTGATGAATTCGGATGCATGTCAGCGGCCCGCCAGCGAACTGGCGACCCCAAAGCCCGCTGCGCTCACCAGGCTCAGGCTGCGCCGGTACTGGCTGGCAGTGGGTTGGTCACTCGTTCTCGTGATTATTTATCTTTCGTTGACGCCGGAGCCCATACAGTTGAATGTCGAGCAGGGCGACAAATACGGCCATGTGTTTGCCTATGCAGCGCTGATGTCATGGTTTGCCAATATTTACGACGCATCTATTCGCCGTCTGCAATTTGCGCTCGGTTTTGTCGCGCTCGGTGTTGCGCTTGAGTTCGTGCAGGGGTGGACCGGTTACCGGTCGTTCGAACTTGCCGACATGGCTGCGGATTCCGCCGGGGTCGCCGCGGGCTGGCTGTGCGCTGCTCCGCGCATCCCCAATTATTTGCGCTGGACCGAGCGCATGCTTGGCCGCAATTAGTGTGCAGGATCGCAGGTAAACCGGCATGAGCAGTCTATCGCCAATTCTTGTCACCGGCGGCGCTGGCTTCATTGGTGCCAACTTCGTGCTCGACTGGCTGCAGACGAGCCGCGAACCGGTCATCAATCTCGACAAGCTGACTTACGCAGGTAACCTCGAAAATCTCGCCACGCTCGAAGGCGAAGGCCGTCATGCGTTCGTCCGCGGCGATATATGCGACCGGGCGCTGGTCGATCGTTTGCTGACCGCGCACCAACCGCGTGCGATCGTGCATTTCGCCGCGGAGAGCCACGTCGATCGCTCGATCCACGGACCCGGTGAATTTGTCCGTACCAACATCAGCGGCACATTCACGCTGCTGGAGGCAGCCCGCGGGTATTGGGAAAGCCTGGCGGGCTCCGCGCGCGACGAATTTCGCTTCGTTCAGGTGTCGACCGACGAAGTTTACGGATCATTGCAAACCACGGACGCGCCGTTCAGCGAATCGCATGCTTACGCGCCCAACAGTCCTTACTCCGCATCAAAAGCCGCGGCCGATCATCTCGTGCGCGCTTATCACCATACGTACGGCTTGCCGGTGCTGACTACGAACTGCTCCAACAACTACGGGCCTTATCAGTTTCCCGAAAAGTTGATTCCGTTGGTGATCGCCAATGCGCTCGCCGGCAAAGCACTGCCCGTGTATGGCGATGGACTGCACGTGCGCGACTGGCTCTATGTGAGCGATCATTGCGAGGCGATTCGCGCTGTGCTGGGCCGGGGCACGCCCGGCGAGGTTTACAACATCGGCGGCTGGAACGAGATGACGAACCTCGACATCGTGAAAACCATTTGTGCGCTGCTCGATGAGTTAAAGCCGGCGCGCAGCCGCAATTACGCGGAACAGATCACGTTCGTCAAGGACCGGGCCGGCCATGACCGCCGCTATGCGATCGACGCGCGGAAAATCGAGCGTGAACTCGGCTGGCGGCCGGCGGAAACATTTGCGACGGGAATTCGCAAAACGTTGCAGTGGTATCTCGCGCACCAGGAATGGGTACGCCACGTGCAAAGCGGTCAATACCAGGAATGGATCGCGCTCAATTACGGAGCCGTGGCATGACCGCGCGCAAGGGCATCATTCTCGCGGGCGGCTCGGGCACGCGATTGCACCCGGTGACGATCGCCGTCTCGAAGCAGTTGCTGCCGATTTACGACAAACCGATGATTTACTATCCGCTGTCGACGCTGATGCTGGCAGGCATTCGGGACATTTTGATCATCTCGACGCCGCAGGACACGCCGCGCTTCTCGCAGCTGCTGGGTGACGGCCGTCAATGGGGCGTCAATCTCAATTACGCGGTGCAGCCCAATCCTGAAGGGCTCGCGCAGGCGTTTATCATCGGCCGCGATTTCGTCGGCAGCGGCAACCCCGCGCTGGTGCTCGGCGACAATATTTTTTACGGGCACAATTTCACCGAAGACATGCGCAACGCCGCTGCGCGCGAAAAGGGGGCGACCGTGTTCGCTTATCCCGTGCACGATCCCGAGCGCTACGGCGTGGTTGAATTCGACCATGCCGGCAAAGCGATCAGCCTCGAGGAAAAGCCGCGGCAGCCGAAATCGCGTTACGCGGTCACGGGCCTTTATTTTTACGATAATGACGTGCTCAATATTGCGGCGGCGCTCAAACCGTCGGCCCGCGGCGAACTGGAAATCACCGACGTCAATCGCGCTTATCTCGAGCGCGGCGCGCTTGAAGTCAAAGTCATGGGCCGCGGCCACGCCTGGCTCGATACCGGCACGCACGAGTCGTTGATCGACGCCGCGCTCTTTATCTCGACCATCGAAAAACGGCAAGGTCTCAAAGTCGCATGCCCCGAAGAAATCGCATGGCGCATGGGCTGGGTTGATGACGCCGGGCTCGAGCGGCTTGCGCAGCCGCTCATCAAGAGCGGTTATGGTCAGCACCTGCTCGATCTGCTGCGCGAAAGGGTTTACTGATATGGACACAGTGAGTATCGAAGTGCCCGGGGTGGTCGTCATGGAGCCCAAAGTATTCGGCGACGAGCGCGGGTTCTTTTTCGAAAGCTTCAATGCGCGCCGGTTTCGCGAGGCAACCGGCATCGATGCGAATTTCGTTCAGGACAATCACTCGCGCTCATCCAGAAACGTGTTGCGCGGGCTGCATTATCAGATCCGCCAGCCGCAGGGCAAGCTCGTGCGAGTGATTGCCGGAGAAGTGCTCGACGTGGCGGTCGATCTAAGGCGGTCCTCCCCCAACTTCGGGCGCTGGACCGCAATCCTGCTGTCCGGTGACAACAAGCGCCAGGCGTGGATTCCCGAAGGCTTCGCTCACGGTTTCGTCGTGCTTTCGGACGCCGCCGAATTTCTCTACAAAACGACCGACTACTGGGCACCCGAGCATGAGCGCTGCATTCGGTGGGACGATCCTGAACTCGCTATCGACTGGAGACTCGAAGGATCGCCGAACGTGTCCGCCAAGGACGCAAAAGGCTGCTCGTTCGCCGCTGCGGAGGTGTTTCCATGAGCCGAATCTTATTGACCGGCGCCACTGGCCAGGTCGGGTGGGAACTGGCCCGCGCGCTGGTTCCCCTCGCGGGGGTTGTGATCAGTCCCGGGCGCACGGAACTGGATCTCGCGAAACCCGAAACGCTGGCCGCCGCGGTAGATGCGGCGCAGCCTGATGTGATCATCAATGCCGCGGCATATACCGCAGTGGATAAGGCGGAAAGCGATGCCGCCGTGGCGCAAAGCGTGAATGCGGATGCGCCGCTGGAGCTCGCAAAATCAGCGCGCAAGCGCAATGCCCTGTTGATCCACTATTCGACGGATTATGTATTCGATGGACGCAAAGAGGGCGAGTACGCCGAAGACGACACGCCGAATCCGCTCAGCGTTTATGGACGAACGAAGCTTGCGGGCGACATGGCGATTCGCGAATCCGGTGCGGATCACCTGATTTTTCGCACGAGCTGGGTCTACGCGGCGCGCGGCAGGAACTTCCTGCTCACGATGCTGCGCCTCGCGACGGAGCGCGAAGAGTTGCGCATTGTCGACGATCAGTGCGGAGCGCCCACGTGGTCGCGTCTGATCGCCGTGTCCACGGTGCTGGCATTGCGGCAGGACCTGGCGAGCCGCGAGCAAGGCAAGTTCGACAGCGCCGTTATCAACCTCGCCACCGGCGGTGCGGTGACCTGGTTCGGATTCGCAAGCGCGATCATCGCCGCGGCGCGCGCGCATGGAATGCCGATGAAATGCCGCGAGGTGTTGCCCATTACGACCGCCGATTATCCGCTGCCGGCACAACGTCCCGCCAATTCGCGCCTGGCATGCGCCAGGCTCGCGAAGCGCTATGGCGTGCAATTGCCGGAATGGAATCGTTGCATGAATCTGTGCCTCGCCGAGGTGATCGCCGATCACTCATTCCCGATCATGGCGGCTGCCTGAAAAAATCGTTCGTCTTATGAATTCATACCATTCGATCCTCGTCACCGGCGGCGCCGGCTATATCGGCTCGCATACCGTGGTCGAATTGATGGCGAGCGGACGCGAAGTGTTTATCGTGGACAGCCTGTGCAACAGCAAAGCATCCGTAATCGATCGCATCGAACGCATTGCGGGAAGACGCCCCGGGTTCGCGCAGATCGACGTGCGCGACCGCGCTGCGCTTAGCCGCCATTTGTCATTGCACCGGCCGGACGCCGTCATTCACTTCGCCGGATTGAAAGCGGTTGGCGAGTCCGTAGCCAAGCCGCTCATGTACTATGACGCCAACGTCAACGGCAGCATTGCGTTGGCCGAGTGCATGCTCGAAGCAGGTGTCAACACCATTGTGTTTTCCTCGTCGGCGACGGTCTACGGTGAGCCCGGCGCAGTCCAGTTTCGCGAAGACTTTCCACTGGCGCCGATCAATCCGTATGGCAGGACCAAACTGATGGTCGAGGAGATCCTGCGCGACGTGGCGAGCGCGAACGCTGACTGGCGCGTCGCGCTCCTGCGCTATTTCAACCCCGTCGGCGCGCATCCGTCGGGCCTGATCGGCGAAGATCCCAATGGCATCCCGAATAATCTGATGCCGTATATTGCGCAGGTCGCCATGGGAAAGCTGAAAGAGCTGTCAGTCTACGGCAATGATTATCCGACGCCCGACGGCACCGGTCTGCGCGACTACATTCACGTGGTCGATCTCGCCCGCGGCCACCTGGCAGCTCTCATCGCGATGCAGCAGCGCGCAGGCGTGCTGGCGGTGAACCTCGGCACCGGCCGCCCCTACAGCGTGCTCGAAATGGTGCGCGCCTTCAGCGCTGCAAGCGGCCGGGAAGTGCCTTATCGCTTTACCGCGCGGCGGCCGGGCGATCTCGCGGAATATTATGCGGATCCGGCTCTGGCGCGCGAATTGCTCGGCTGGCAGGCGCAGCACGGAATCGATGCGATGTGCGCCGACGTCTGGCGCTGGCAGCAGCGCGCGGCGACGAATTCGTTGTAAACGCCTTGATGATCAATCCGATAAATGGAGTAACAGAACCGATGAAGCCGATTACTAAAGCTGTTTTTCCGGTGGCCGGGCTCGGCACGCGATTTTTGCCGGCAACCAAGGCCAGTCCCAAGGAGATGATGCCCATCGTCGACAAGCCGCTCATTCAGTTTGCCGTGGAAGAGGCGGTTGCGGCAGGCATCACCGATATGATTTTCGTTACCGGCCGCAGCAAGCGCGCAATCGAAGACCATTTCGACAAGGCTTACGAGCTTGAAACCGAGCTCGACTTGCGCGGCAAAACCGCTACGCTCGAATTGCTGCGCAGCGTGATGCCGAAAAACATCAATTGCATTTTCATTCGTCAGACCCAGGCTTTGGGGTTGGGGCATGCAGTGCTGTGCGCGAAGCCGATCGTCGGCGACGAAGCGTTCGCCGTGCTGCTCGCGGACGATCTCATCGACGGTGAACCGCCGGTACTGCGTCAAATGGTGGATGCATACGGCTTTTACAATTGCTCGCTGCTTGGCGTGCAGGATGTGGACCGCGAGGACACCGCCAGTTACGGTATCGTCGCCACGCGACCGGTCGCCGAACGTATTGAACAGGTCAGCGCGATCGTCGAGAAACCGAAGCCCGCGCAAGCCCCCTCAACGCTCGCAGTGGTTGGCCGCTATATTTTGACGCCGAGGATTTTTCATTATCTGGAAAGTGCGCGGCCAGGTTCCGGCGGTGAGATTCAGTTAACGGATGGCATTGCGGCGTTGCTGAAGGAGCAACAAGTGCTCGCCTACCGTTATCAGGGTGTACGCTACGATTGTGGATCCAAGCTCGGCTACCTGCAGGCGACCGTTGAGTTCGGCTCGCGGCATTCCGAAGTAGGCGATCAATTTCGCGATTACCTGGCGAAGCGTGAATCGACGCCCACGGCAAAAGCGGCCAGCGTTGCGCCGCTTACGCGGCTGCGTGCCGACGCCCGCTGACGTAAACGGCCGTCAGCGATAACTGGTCGACAGGTGAGGCAAATCGGTTTCGAGCACGGTGCCCGGCATGTAGGTCACCCGGGTTCGGGCGGTGGCGGGGGCGATAACCTTTTCAATTTTCGGTTGCGCTGGCCGCCACTCGCGGTATCGGGCAAGCACTGCAGGCACATATTGCTGCGTCTCGCGAAACGGCGGAATGCGCTGTCCGTAGCGCAGCACCGCGCCTTCGCCGGCGTTGTATGCGGCGAGTACAAGCTCGAGCCGGTTATCAAACATGATCATGAGGTCGCTCAGGTAACGGGTGCCGGCGCGCAAGTTGGCGGCGGGCGACTTGGCGGCGTTGCGTATGCCGTACCGCAGCGCCGTTTCCGGCAGCACCTGCATCAGGCCCAGTGCGCCTTTGGGAGACCGGGCGGCGGGGTTATAGCCCGATTCGACAGAGATTACTGCATGGACAAGCGCAGGATCGAGCGACGCTTCTCGCGCCGCACCCTCGATCAGTTTCGCGAAGGGCATGCCGGCCAGGCGTGGAGAAACTTTGTAGTCCTGATTCGCCGCGGGCACCGGCGTTTGAGCGGTTTCGCGCGCTACGGGCAACACGGTGACGTCAGAACTGAGACGGTATGCGGAATAATCCACCGGTTCGGCGGCATTTGCGGCGGCGCTGGCGGCGACGATCAGCGGGCAGGCAAGCATAAGGGTGCGGCGGATGAGTGTCGGACGAGGCATAGACGATTCCGTGAAAAAATTACAAAAAGCCGGCACACAAGATCCCATGATGTACCCCGGCACTCGTTTTTTCGACGATGAACGTTGCGCGAAGTTCCCTCTTGCCGCGACCTTACGATTGCCCACGCTTGACGTCGCTTGAAACGTTGCTATGGTTTTACCGCGCGTGGCGAAAGAAAATGCGCTTTGCCGCGCTGATTTTTGTCGCCGGCATCGTCTTGCCGGCGCCCGTCAGCGCGCTCGACCACACACAACTGGCGGTCATCATCAACACGCGCGATCCGCTCAGCGTTGAGATCGGCGAGTACTATGCGGCGCAACGTCGTATTCTTTTTCAAAACATCATAAGGATCGGCTTTGCGCCTGGAAAATTCGCAATGACGGCGCCGGAGTTCAACGCGCTGAAAGCGTGGGTCGATGAAAAAACTCTGCCGGGCGTCGAAGCTTATGTGCTGACCTGGGCGTTGCCGTTTAGCGTTGACTGCATGTCAATCACGTCCGCATTTGCGTTTGGCTTCTCGTCCGCTTATTGCGCGGAAGGCTGCAAGACCACGCAAATCAGCCGTTATTTCGATTCGCCGGCCCGCTTGCCGTTTACACAGTTGGGGATGCGGCCGACCATGTCGATTGCGGCCGGATCTTTCGAGCAGGCAAAGGCGTTGATCGATCGCGGCGTAGCGTCCGATGGCACCATGCCAAAAGGTACCGCCTATCTATTGTCTACCTACGATGGCAATCGCAGCGTTCGCGCGGCATTCTATCCACTGGTCGGCAAAATCGCAAAAGGACGGGTGCGCGTTCAGCACCTCAATCAGGAATCGCTGAAGAACGCGCAGGATGTGCTGTTCTATTTCATCGGCCGTCAGTGGGTCGACGATCTCGATACGCTGAAGTTTTTGCCGGGCGCAATTGCCGATCATCTTACTTCGCTGGGCGGCTATCTTTCTGAAAGCGGCCAGATGAGTGCAATGCGGTGGCTGGAGGCCGGTGCGACGGGCAGCTATGGGACTGTTGTGGAGCCCTGCAATATCGTGCAGAAATTTCCGAATCCTCCCATAGCGATCAGTCATTACCTTCAGGGCGAAACGCTGATCGAAGCCTATTGGAAGAGCGTGCAGATGCCGGGGCAGGGTATCTTCATTGGCGAGCCGCTCGCGGCGCCGTTCCTGCGCCAACGGAAGCAGTGACATGACGCGCCCGGCAGTGGATTTGAGATGCCACACATTAAGCGTTAGACTCGACTCAACCTCAAAACTATTCAGTAGCCGAGTGCCTGTTGCCCCGGGCATAAGCGCTTCTGCCTGCACGGCTATCCATGACTGACGCGACCCGCGGCTACCTCGATCTGCACCAGCATCTCGAGGCCTTACGACAGCAAGGCTTGCTGCTGACGATCGATCGCGCCGTCGATAAAGATGCCGAGCTGCATCCGCTGGTGCGCTGGCAATTCGTCGGCGGCATCGACGACGCCGAGCGCAGGGCGTTTCTTTTTACCAACGTAGTCGACGGTCGCGGCCGCAGATACACATTTCCCGTCGTAGTTGGCGCGTTGGCGGCCAATCGCCAAATCTATTGTCTGGGCATGCGCTGCAAAGCCGAAGAGGTGCAGCAACGTTGGGACCATGCAATTTCGAATCCGATCGATCCTCTGACCGTCGATACGGCCGCCTGTCAGGAAGTCGTGATTCAGGGTTCTGCGTTGCAAGGCGAAGGCCAGGGACTCGACAGTCTGCCGATTCCGATTTCAACGCCGGGTTTTGACGCGGCGCCGACGCTGACTGCAACCAACGTGATCACGCGCGATCCCGAAACGCTCGTGCAGAATCACGGCACTTACCGCGCCGCATTGAAGGCGTCGGACCGGCTTGTCGTGCGCATGGCAACGCGGGTGGGCGGCGCCGGCGGCTATCGGCATTATGTGAAGCATCAGCGGCGCGGAGACAAAGAAATGCCGTGCGTGATTGTGCTCGGCGCGCCACCGTGCGTAGCATTCGTCGCACCGCAAAAAATGCCGATCGACGTCGACGAGATTGCAGTCGCCGGCGGGCTTGCCGGCGCACCCATTAACGTCGTTAAGGCGAAGACGGTCGATCTGATGGTGCCCGCTGAAGCGGAAATTGTGATCGAAGGCTGGCTGGACACGGTCAACGTCGAGCCGGAAGGCCCTTTTGGCGAATCGCATGGTCATATTGCGCTGGAAGAATTCAATATTCCTATGCGCGTCACGGCAATCACTCATCGAAAAGATGCGATCGTCGCTTCTTATCTGAGCCAGGTGACGCCCAGTGAATCGAGCGCGATGAAACGCGTCGCATACGAACCGATGTTTTTGTCGCATCTCAGGAATACGCTCGGCATCCGCGGCGTCAAGCGCGTGACGCTGCATGAACGTATGACCGCGTTGCGGCGCATCTGTATCGTGACGCTCGAGAAAAACACGCCGCGCACGGAAGTCTGGCGCGCGCTGTATGGCGCGACGTCGCTGCGCGCGGACTGCGGCAAGATCTGCGTCGCCGTCAACGACGACATCGATCCCGATAACTCGGATGCGCTGTTGTGGGCAATCGCGTTCCGCATGAATCCAGCCGACGACTTGCAAGTGGTGCCGCATCGGAGTCCCGGCCATGGCCCAGAGCGCGAGCACGAAGCCGGGCGCGAAGACGCGACATTGTTGATGGACGCGACAATGAAAGAAGATTTACCGCCGCTCGCGCTGCCGCGTGAGGAATATATGACGCGAGCAGGCAAATTATGGGAAGAACTCGGCTTGCCGAAGCTGCGTCCGCAGTCGCCCTGGTTCGGTTCCCCTGATGGCGACTGGACGCCGGAGTGGGAAGCCGCCGCGAAGCGCGCAGTCGCGGGTGATTATCTGGAGAACGGTCGGGTATCGAAAAACCGGCAGCGCCGCGGAGTGAAACCCGAAACGAAATTCCGGCCCGAGTGATTATGGGGGAACTCGCGAGGGAAATTCTTATCCAACTTCCGGCGATTTCCTGCACTGTGAGACATGCAATGCCGTCGCGGCTTGTAAATACAGCTCTTTAACTGGAACCATCAGGATATGGGCAAATCCAGACCGCTCGCTGCGAGGCCGCCAGACGCCCAACATCACGAGGAATTCATGACTCCAACTTCTACTGTAACCGGACCCGTGCTATCAGCTAATGGCGAGCACTACGGAGATGATTTCTACGCGGGGCAGGTGGCGGACTCGGAGCGTTCAGCACGTGAATATGTCGGGTATTTACTGACGCTGCTCGAGCCGCGTTCAGTGGCCGACTTCGGCTGTGGCCGCGGCGCCTGGTTAAAGGTATTCGCCGAGAAAGGGGTCGGTCAGGTGATCGGATATGACGGCCCATGGAACAGTCAGGACAAGATGATCGATCCCCGTATCCAATTCCGGCCGATCGATCTGCAGCGTCCCTTTGCTGGCGAACGCGTGGACCTGGCAATGTCGCTCGAAGTTGCTGAGCATCTCGCGCCGGAAGCAGCAGCGACGTTCATCGATTCGCTGGTCGCCGCCTCAGATTGCGTGATGTTCGCAGCGGCGTTTTCGCAGCAAGGCGGCACCAATCACATCAACGAGCAGCCCCACTCGTACTGGGGCCGGAAGTTCGCTGATGCGGGGTACGACGCATTCGACGCGTTTCGCCCGCGCTTTTGGGACAATGGATCTGTCTGCTTTTGGTACCGGCAGAACACCTTCCTGTATGCGGCGCGGGACTCGGCGGTCGCCGCCTCGCTTCGGACGGCCGGCCTGCAGCCCGTGGCCAACCTGGCATTTCTGGATTGCGTCCATCCAGACCTGTTTTTCACCAAGACTATGCCAAGCCGCTCGGAGCCGGGAGTGAGGGAGGTTGCGAGGCAGTTCCTGCCCGCGGTACGGCGTGCCTTGTCGAGGCGCTTCTCCTAGCGCTCACATCGCGCGTGATTGTGATTGGTGAACGGCTCGCGATGGACACATCCCGAGCTACATCGTCAGCGGAACGTGAGGCGTCTGCACGAACTCGAGGCACTCGCGGCTTAACTCGGAAATATTCCGACAGCCAAGATACGCCAGCGTGCGGCTGATTTCTTCCCGATAAAAATTGATTGCCCGCGCGGCGCCGGCTTCGCCTGCCACGGTCGTTCCCCACAGCGTCGTGCGGCCGACCATCACGAGCCTGGCGCCAATCGCAAGCGCCTTCACGACGTCGCTGCCGCGGCGAAATCCGCTGTCGACGATGACGGTAGTGCGATTACCGACCGCATCGACGATAGGCGCCAACGCTTCGATCGGCGCCATCGAGCTGTCGAAATTGCGGCCGCCGTGGTTCGATACGATGATGCCATCGACGCCGCGCTGGATCGCCCGCTCCGCGTCGAGCGGCGTGAGGATTCCTTTTACGAGCAGTTTGCCCGGCCACATGTCGCGCAGCACGCTCAAATCGTCCCAAGAGAGCGAATCGTTCTTGGTTTTGCGTTCAGCGGTGGAAACGTGCGTAAACTTTTCCGCCATTCCTTCCGGATAGTTCGCACGCGTCGGCATGCCGCCCGACATCCAGTAGCGCATGATCACGCTGAAGAGCCATCCGGGATGAGCGAGCACCGCCGCGGTATTCTTCCTGGTATAGCGGAATGGAACCGTGTAGCCGTTGCGAACGTTGTATTCGCGGTTCGTGCCCACAGGACCATCCAAAGTGACGACAAGCGCTTCGAAGCCGGCGTTCTTCGCCCGCTCGACCAGGATATGCGACATCCGCACGTCGGACCACATGTAGAGCTGGAACCAGAGCGTGCCGCCGACGATTTTGGCGACATCTTCCATGCTCGTCTGGGAACCGGTCGCCAGGGTGAAGGGGATGTTGGCCGCTTTTGCCGCACGCGCAAGTTCGATTTCGCCCTGATACCACAACATGCCCGCCGGCCCCGTCGGCGCGATGCCGAGCGGCATGCCGTGTTTTTTTCCGAACAGCGTGATTTCCTGATTGCGCTTCGAAACGTCGATCAGGACCTGCGTCTTCAGCTTGATTCGTTCAAATGCAGCGCGGTTGTTGCGCAAGGCGACTTCATCCTCGGTGCCGCGATCGACGAACTCGAACAACCATTTCGGCAGGCGCTTCTTCGCCATTTCACGCATGTCGTGATTGTTGAGCGCGTCGTTTACGTCGTCGTTAAACATTGCACTCCCTTTTTTTTAAGCGTGTGCCTTGCCGGCATTCTGGAGCTGCAAGCGTATCACTGCGGACCGGATCCAGAAAGATATAGAATCAAACGAAGGTAGTACTAAATATAACGATGACGATCGAACGATTACTTTGCGGTTTGTTATGCAGTTTCGCGGCAGGCGGCGCATTTGCTCAGGCGCAATATCCATTTAAGCCGTTGCGCATAGTAGTGGGCTTTCCTCCCGGCGGGAATTCGGATTTCGTCGCGCGCGCGGTCGGTCGCGGACTCGGCGATTTGTGGAGCCAGCAGGTGCTGATCGACAATCGCCCCGGCGCCGGCGGCAACATTGCCGCGGAGATTGTGGCCAAGTCGCCAGCTGACGGGCACACACTATTGCTCGGTGTATTCGCGCACGCCGTAAATCCGAGCCTCTACGCGGGCAAGCTGCCGTTCGACGCCTTGAAGGATTTCACGCCGGTCATTCTGTGCGCAAGCTCCGCCAACATACTGGTGGTGCATCCGTCGTTGCCCGTGAAGACGGTGAAGGAATTGATCGCGCTTGCGAAAGCGAGGCCGGGCGCGATTGCCTATGCATCGGCGGGCAACGGGACTGCCAGTCATCTCGCGGGTGAGCTTTTGAAAATGCAGACCGGCATCGACATCGTGCACGTCCCGTACCGAGGCACCGGCCTCGCGCATACGGATCTCATGGGCGGCCGCGTCACCATGTTCTTCGCCGCTATGGCGGGGACGCTGTCGAATGTGCAGGCCGGGCGGTTGCGCGCGCTCGGCGTCACCACGGTCAAGCGCTGGCCGGGCGCGACGAATGTGCCCACGATGATAGAGGCAGGCGTTCCGGAATTCGAGGTCAATTCGTGGTCGGGGCTGCTCGTTCCGGCAGGTACGCCAAAAGAAATTGTCGACCGGCTCAATGTCGAAGTTGCGCGCATCCTGCGTTCGCCCGATACACGCGAACGTCTGTATTCGTTTGGCGCGGAGCCGATCGACAATACGCCGGAGCAGTTCGCGACTTATATAAATGCCGAGTTCGTGAAGTGGGCCAAGGTCGTGAAGTCCGCCGGACTCAAAGCCGACTGACGCGATAAGCCTAAGCCCCTTCGGCCGCGCCCGGATTGAACTGCCCCTTGTTCATGCGCGTAATTGTGACCTTGGTGAACATGCCGGCTTTCGTAAACGGGTCGCCGTCGACAAAGGCCTGAGCTTCAGCGCGCGTCTTCACATTTACGATCAAGAGACTGCCGACGAACTCTTTGCCGTCGTCGCTCGTCGTCGCGCCGGAAATCACCAGGATATTTTTCTGGCTGAGCAGATAGTCCCTGTGGGGCTGCATGCCCTTTTCACGTTTTGCGGCGAAATCGGGTGCGGCTACGCGGGAGATTGCCCAAAGCATAATCGGCTCCTGTTAGTTGAGTGTTGGTGACGCCGGCATTTTCGATTGTCCACCGTCAATTATCAATTGGCTTTAATCCCTGCTGCCTTAACGACCTTCATCCAGCGCGCAACTTCCGTTTTGACGATCGCCTCGAATTGCTGCGGCGAATTGCCGACGGCTTCCGACGCTTCGGCAGCGAGGATCGATTTCATATCCGTAGAGTGAACCGCCTTAACGGCTTCGCTATTGACGCGTGCGACGATTGCGGGCGGGGTGCCAGCGGGTGCCATTAAGCCGATCCATGACGAATAGTCATAATCCCTGACGCCGCTTTCGGCGATTGTGGGCACTTCAGGCGCCGATGTAGAGCGTTTCGCGGTGGAGACGGCCAGCGCGCGCAGGCGGCCGCTTTTGACATGCGGCAGCGCAGTCGACATCGTCGAGAAATTCACCTGCGTTTCGCCGGCGATCAACGCGTTGACGTTCAGCGAGCCGCCTTTATAGGGCACATGCGTCAGGCGAATGCCGGTCATGTACATAAGCAATTCCATCGACAGATGCGTGCCCGTTGCAACGCCGCTCGAGCCGTAGTTGAGCTGGTTCGGCCTCGCCCTGGCGTAGGCAATGAGTTCGCCCACCGAATTGATCGGCAGCGACGGATTCACGACGAGTATGTTCGGCAGCGATGTCAACTGGCTGATCGCGGCAAGATCGCGCACCGGATCGAACGGCAGCTTGTAAAGGCTTGGACTCATCGTGACCGAGGCGGCGACTGCGAGCAGCGTGTAACCATCGGGTGCGGCCTTTGCCACGAGATCGGTGCCGATAACGCTGCCGGCGCCGGGACGGTTATCGACGACGACGGATTGGCCGAGCGCGTCGGCCAGCTTTTTCGCGAGAGGGCGCGCGACGAGATCCGTCGAGCCGCCGGCGCTTTGCGGCACGATGATGCGCAGCGGACGTGCGGGATAGGTCTGGGCAACGGCATTGCACGCCGCAGCCAATGCGAGCGCGGCCAGCAGCGTCGCGCGCGTCACTCGATGCGCGCGCCGGAGCGCTTGATGACGTCCGCCCATTTCACCAGTTCCGCCTTGATGTAGGCCGAGAATTGCTGGCGCGAATTGCCGACTGGCACGATGCCGTCGTCGATGAGCCGCTGCTTCATGTCCGCGCCATGCACGATCTTCGCGACCTGCGCGTTCAGCACAGTCAGGATGTCGTCGGGCGTGCCCGCCGGCGCGAGCACGCCGTACCACTGGCTGGATTCGTAGCCCTTGAGTCCGGCTTCCGCGACGGTGGGCAACTCCGGCATCGAGCCGAGCCGCGAAGGGCTCGTCACCGCAATTGCCCGCAGGCGCCCTGATTTGATATGCGGCCCCGCGTTGATTGCCGGCAGGAACATGACGGGCGTTTCACCACTCAACAAGCCGATCATCGCGGGACCGGTGCCGCGATAAGGGACATGAATCATCTTCACACCGGCGAGGGTGTTAAAAAGCTCGCCGGCGAGATGCGGCGTGCTGCCGCTGCCGGAGCCCGCAAACCCGATCGCGCCCGGCTGCGCCTTCGCGAGAGCGATCAGATCTTTCACCGATTTCACCGGTAGCGAAGGATGCACGACGAGCACGTTGGGGCCGAATGCCATCAGGCTGATCGGATCGAAATCGTGCACCGCGTCGTACGGCACTTTCGCGTAGAGGCTCGGGTTGGTAACGAAACCCGCGCCGGTAAAGAGCAGCGTGTAACCGTCTTTCGGCGACTTGGCGACGACCTCCGATCCGATGTTGCCATTGGCGCCGCCGCGATTCTCGACGACGAACGATTTCCCGAACGCTTCGGTCAGCCTGACGGTGAGCAGCCGCCCTGCTGCATCGACGCCGCCGCCGGCGGGAAAGGGCACGACGACGCGCACAGGGCCGGCCGGATAGTTCTGCGCCAACGCGTCGGCCCACAGAAGCCCGATCCAGACGATGGCGAAGATTCGCACGTTTCAGGCGCCGATCAGCTTTTTCAATTCGCGCGCGATCTCGTGCGGACATTCGACTGGCGTGATGTGGCGCCCGTGCCCGATCACCGTAAGTGTCGACTGCGCAATAGCCCGATGCAGCGATTCGGCCATGGCGACCGGTGTTGCGTAATCTTCCCGGCCGACGACGACCGCAACAGGTGCCTTGATCGAAGGCAGCAGCGCGCGCAAATCTTCGGTGCCCAGCATTTCGCAGGTCTGCTCGTAGCAGCGCACGTCGTTCGCGAGAAAAACTTTCGTCAGCGCGGCTATCGTTGCTGCATTCCCGGGTGACGTGCGGTATACGTCGGTAAACCAGCGCGTGAGCTGAAAGTCGATCAACGCGCCCATCCCTTTCGTGAGCGCGGTCTGCGCTCGCTCGCGCCACTTCTGCGGTGCGTCGGCGCCGTACCACGCCGTCGTATCGATGAGGCATGCGCCTCTCGTCCGCGGCGCGTAACTCGCGGCGAACGCCTGCGCGACGCAGCCGCCCATTGAGCAGCCTGCGACCACCGCATCGCGCCACCCGACATGATCCATCAATTGCGCGAGGTCATCCGCGAATCGTGCGGCCGTATAGCGCATTACGACCGGCGAACTCGCGCCATGGCCGCGGCAGTCGTAGGCGAGAATCGCCGCGTGCGGCGCGAGTTCGGTCACCACGCCATCCCAGATCGTGCGGTCGAGCGCAAGCGAATGGACGAGTGCAATGCGCGGTGCGTTTATATTTGCATGCGGATGCAGCGTATAGGAGATCGTGCAGCCGTCTCGCGTGTCGAACCTGCCGTGCGTTGAACTCATGTCGTCCGCCTCTCAATTCTCCAACGCGCGCCGCCACGCCGTGACGATGGCGCGCGTCGCAAACTCGACGGCCATTTCGCGCTTATAGGCAACGGAGCCGCGCACATCCGCCTGCGGCTGCGCGAGGGTGCGCACCGATTGCACGGCCCGGCGCACGAGCGCTTCGTCGATTGCCTGACCGATCAGGTCACCTGGCTCAATGACTATTGGTTTCCAGCTCACCGAACCCACGACGACGCGCGCGCTGACGCAATCTCCATTTGCATCGACGGTGACTGCGGCAGCGGTGTTGACCGTCGGAATTTCCAGCACGTTGCGTGCCATGTATTTGAAGAAGGACGAGCCGCTGCGCGGGGGCAGGGGATCGACTTCGATGCCGACCACCATTTCATCCCTGGCCAAACGGTTTTCAAAAAGATTCGAAAGGCTCGCTACGCGTCGTGCGCCGGGGCCTGCGATTGTCACGCGGCAAGTCAGGGCGAGCAGCGCGACGGGCAGATCGAAGCCGCCGATCAGCGGCCCAATGCTGCCGCCGATCGTGATCATGCGGCGCAGGCGAACGATGCCGACTGCTTCGAGCGACTCGTCGAGCGCCTGCCAGCTTTTGCGAATACGCTGGTCATCGTAAAGCGCCTGCAACGGCACGGCGGCATTGGCTTTCAATACGCCGCCTGCTTCCAGCGACAATGTTTTCAGCTCAGGCACGCGCGCGACTGCGATCAGGCGCTTGGCCTGCGCGAATCCCGTGCGCTCGCGGCGCACCGCATGCGACATGCCGCCTGCGACGATTGCGGCGTCGCCTGCCGCAAGGGCGGCAACAATTTCTTCGACGGTTTGCGCGAATATGAACTCGGCTGCCGGCGGACGTGCGCCCGACGGCTTGCCGGCCATCAAGCGGGTCCACACCGAACCCTTTGGCGCTGCCGGCGCAGCTTGCGGTTCATTGGCAAACAACTCGGGGTGGAGCGCACGGTAAATCTTTTCCGCGGTGATCGGCAACTCGGTTATGCGCACGCCAACCGCGTCGGCAATTGCGTTCGCGATGGCCGCCGGCACGGCATCGAGCCCGATTTCGCCAAGACCTTTTGCGCCATAAGGTCCCGATGGTTCATAAGACTCGGCAAAGGCGACGTGAATCTTCGGCATCATGGCTGCCGACGGCAATGGATAGTCCTTGAGATTTGGGTCGGTCGGCACGCCGTTGTGCCAGTCGAAATATTCGGTGACGGCAAGTCCCAAACCTTGGGTTACGGCGCCAGTAACCTGACCTTCAGCCGCGGCGGGATGGATGACCGTTCCGCAATCGACTGCGCAGGCAATTTCCAGCACGGTGACTTTGCCGGTTGCGGGATCGACTTCGACTTCGGCCGCTTGGGCCGCGAAGTTGTATGCACCCGACTCGTTGCCGTAGCGGCTGTGATCGGGAAATTCCGACGGATTGTCGAAATTGCCGACGCCGATAATCGGCTGGCCGTTCGGTTGATAAATATGCGCTCGCACGACCGCCGCCACCGGCTTGTAATCGGTTTCACGGCCGCGCCGCGGTCCGACTTCGCCGTTGATGACCGTGAGTTCGTCCGGCGGCAACTTGAATTGCGCGGATGCAGCCTCGAGCAATTGCTTCAAGGCAGCCGCCGCCGCGCGCTTGACTGCATTGCCCGCGACATACGTGACGCGGCTCGCGAGCGCACCCAGCGCGTAAGGCTGAACGTCGGTGTCCGGACGTGTTATATCGACGTCATCGTAGGGTAGTCCGAGCTCCTCGGCCGCGATCTGGCGCAGCACGGTGAGCGTACCCTGGCCGATTTCGCCTTCGCCGGTGATGATCGTCGCGCGGCCGTCGTCGTTGATGCGAACGATCGCGGAACTGCCGTCCCAGTCGCCGAAGCTGCGGCGACCGTTGACGTGGACGCTGCAGCCAATGCCGAGCCCGCGATTTTTCGTCGGCTGCGACCGCTTTGTTTTCCAGCCGATGAGCTGCGCGGATTTATCGATGCACTGCTTCAGTTCGCAGCTCGTGATCCGGTGGTTGTGCGGGGAAACGTCACCCGGCTCAACCGCGTTCAGCCGGAGGAGGTCGACCACATCCATGCCGAGTTTCCCGGCAGCGAGGTCCCAGCATTGCTCGACCGCCCAATCGGCCGAAGGATTGCCGAAACCGCGAAACGCGCCCGTCGGCACGAGATTCGTGTACACGAGTGTGGAATCAGCGCGCGCGCATGGATACTTGTACAGCGCGTCATGGCGCACTGTTGCCGCGCCGAGGATGGCCTGCGACTTGCCCGTGTACGCGCCGTTATCGGCGAGCATCTTTATTTCTTTGGCCTTGATATGGCCGTCGCGCGAAAAACCGAGGCGCACCCAGTAACGCATCGGCATGCGCGGATGGCTCGCCAGAAATTCCTCTTCGCGCGTGTGGATCAGTTTGACCGGCTTGCCGGCTTTTTTCGCGAGAAGCGCGCAGACTACGGACGCATTGTCGTCGCCGGATTTGCCGCCGAACCCGCCGCCCACTTCCGTCTGGATGACGCGAATTTTACTTTCCGGCAGTCCGAGCGCACTGGCATAGCGACCGCGCGCGAGATAGGGCGTCTGGGTATTGCACCAGAGCGAAACGCGATCACCGCTCCACTGGGCGACGCAGCCGATGGTTTCGAGCGATGTGTGCCATTGGCGGCCGCTTTGCCAGGTGCCTTCAACGATCACATCGCTCGCTTTGAAGCCGGCGTCGACATCGCCGCGCTCGAACGCAAAATGATGCGCTACGTTGCTTTCCGCATCGTCGTGCACGCGCGGCGCGCCGGACGCAAGCGCGGCGTCGAGCGACAATACCGCCGGCAACACTTCGTACTCGACTTTGATGAGATCGATCGCTCCGCGCGCGGTTTCAGGATCGCGCGCCGCCACCGCGGCAACTTCATCGCCGACGTAACGCACCTTCTCGATGGCGAGCGGGTAGAGATCCGGACGGAAGCAGCCCCATTTTTTGCGCGCCGTATCCGCGCCCGTGACGACCGCTTTGACGCCGGCCAAGGCTGTTGCCGCCGTGGTATCGATGCTTATGATGCGCGCGTGGGCATGCGGGCTGCGCAATACGGCCGCGTGCAGCATCCCGGGCAGGTGCATGTCCGCTACATATTGGGCTGCGCCGGTAACTTTGGGAATTGCATCGGTCCGCGGCACACTCTTGCCGATAATGACCAGGCTCGCGGCCGGGCGCAGATCCGGAGCACGCTGGTTCATGGCCGCGCTTTCCGCGCGAGCTCGATCGCTTCGCGGTACGCCGCCTCGATCCGAACGTAGCCGGTACAGCGGCAGTACACGCTTTCGACGCTGGTGCGAATTTGTTCGTCCGTCGGGGCCGGCGTTTTATCGAGCAATGCGCAAGCCGCCATGACGTGGCCGGGTGTGCAGATGCCGCATTGCATCGCCGCCTGATTGATAAAAGCCTGCTGCACGACGTGCAGCGCATTGCTGTCGCCGAGACCCTCGATCGTTCGCACATCCGCGCCGTCTACGAGTGCTGCGAGTTGCAGGCACGACGCTACCGGCAGGCCATCGACAATCACCGTGCAGGTGCCGCAGGCGCCGATGCCGCAGCCGTGCTTGGTACCGGTTAATTGCAGGTCCTCACGCAACACATCCACGAGCAGTCGGTCGCCGCTCTTCAATTGCGTCTTGACCGCTTCCCCATTAAGCGTAAATTTGATTTGCACTTCGAAATTTGTCTCTCGCCGCAGGTGACGAATTATAAGCCATCGCGAGTGCTGCTCAGCGCTTGAAGGCGCGCACGGTCGACGGGCTTGCCGAAATTCCGCCATCGAATGCGCCGGCGCGCAGAATGAGCGGTTTATAATCGACGCCTTCGATCATCCGACGGGAACCCACCGCATGCCGAACACCGCCAGCAGCACACCGAGCGAGGGACAGTTGCTCGACGCCGACACGGCAGACACAGTCCGCATGTCGCCGGCGGCTGCAATGAAAGTCGGCAAGCGGGCGCTCATGCAAATCGGCTATTCCGACGAGGATGCGCAAATCATCGTCGATCAGCTGATCGACAACGCTTTGTGCGGATACCGGTTCGCGAGCCTGCCGCGGATTCTCGCGATCGCGGGCAACAACAAAACCGCCAATGCGCGCACGCCGTTAAAAATCGTCCACGAGACGCCGATGTCGGCGCTGATCGACGGCGGCAATAACCTGGGTTACGTCTCCGTCTACCGGGCGACGGAGATCGCCATCCAGAAAGCGCAGGAGCGCGGATTTGCGATGGTCGGCGTTTACGACAGTTATTACAGCGGTCGCAGCGCTTACTTCATGGAAAAGATTGCGAATGCCGGCCTGGTCGGAATCCATGCCGCAAGCACGCGGCCCCACGTGCTCCCGATTGGCGGCATCAAGCCGGTTTTTGGCACGAACCCGTTGTGCATTGGCTTCCCGTCTGCGAAGGGGCCGGTCGTTTACGACATTGGCACGGCCTCGATCATGGTCGGCGAAGTGCAGCTTGCCGCCCATATCGGCGAGGAACTGCCGGAAGGCATTGCTTTCGACGAGAACGGCACCGCAACCCGCGACCCCAATGCTGCCTTGCGCGGCGGCTGGGTTCCGTTCGGGGGGCACAAGGGCTACGGCTTGTCATTCGCGGTGCAGGCGCTCGGATTGCTCGCGGGCGCCGCGCTGCCGCAGGGCAAAGTCAAGGATTACGGCTTCCTGCTCCTGGTGATCGATCCGAAGCTGACGCTCCCGGGCGGGGAGTTTCCGGATTGCATGGCGGAACTCGTCGACAAAATCAAAGCGACGCCACGGCGGCCCGGTGTCGACGAAATCCGGATTCCGTCCGAACGCTCCTTTCGCGAACGCGAGCGGCGGCGCGCCGAAGGTCTCGTGTTCGACCGCAAAGTGATCGATTCGCTGAATGCGCTGTAACGGCGCCGTTCCTCGCCTGACGAGTGCAATCAGGCTGACGGTTACATATCGCTGCAGGTTCGCGAGCATCGGGATAGCGCTGTTGGCGATGATCGCTGTCCCGATCGGCTACGCGCAAAGCGCTGGGATCGCTCCGGATTCCGAAGTCGCCGCTTTCATCGTGGAATTTTCCGCCGAGCACAAGTACGACCGTCGCAAGCTCGAGCGCTGGTTCAGCCAGGCTCGTGTTCAATACGGCATCCTGAAAGCCATGTCGAATCCATCGACCGCCGCGCCGTGGCACGTGTTCCGCGCGAGCCACGTCAATCCGGCGCGCATCAATGGCGGTCTTGCCTACTGGCAGCGTTATGCGCCCGTGCTCGCGCAAGTGTCGGCAGCCACCGGCGTGCCGGAAGAATTGCTCGTGGCGACTGTCGGGATCGAGTCGTTTTACGGGCGCGTGATCGGCACGAGCAATGTATTCAATGCGCTTTACACGCTCGCCTTCAACTATCCGCCGCGCGCTCAACGTTTTCGCGGGGAGCTTGCAGAGTTTCTGCTGCTCACGCGTGAGTTGAACATGGATCCTCTGCAGATCAAGGGCTCATACGCGGGCGCGCTCGGCGTGCCGCAGTTTCTGCCCAGCAGTTACCGTCGCTATGCGGTCGATGCCGATGGCGATGGCAGGCGCGATTTGTGGAATCATGCCGACGCCATTGGCAGCATCGCCAACTATTACAAGGAATACGGCTGGCAGGCGGGCGAGCCGGTGGTGGCCCAGATCGAACAGGGCACCGAGCCGGTGACGGATGAATTCAAGGCCCTGCTCGAGCGCGGCATCGATCCGCAACTGACCGTCGGCGCAATCAAGCGCGCAGGCGCGTCTCCGGCTTATGTTGTCGACGATGACGTGAAGGCGGCTGTATTCGGCGCCGAGACGGAGGCCGGCACGCGCTACTGGATCGGATTCAAGAATTTTTACGTCATCACACGCTACAACCGCAGCGTCAATTATGCGTTGGCCGTCTATGAGCTCGCCCAGGAATTGCGCGGACTGCGCAGCGCCCAGCGATCCGAGTAGGCAAACGCTGCCATAGCGGCCGGAATGCCACGCAGCAGCGCGACTGGCGATACAATCGCGACCTCGCAAGTTTCGTCGATAAAGGTCAATCCAGTGCGTCTCATCGTAGTTTTGCTGATAGGTGCGCTTACGGGCTGTGGTGTACTGCCGACGTTGCCGGGACCCGGATCGAAGCCCGCTCCCGTCATCGAACCGCCGCGGCCGGAAGTGCAACTGGTTCCGCCGAAGATCGCACTGGCGCTGGGCGGCGGCGCCGCACGCGGCTTCGCGCATATCGGCGTGATCAAGGCGCTCGAAGCTCACGGCATCGTCCCGGACATTGTGATCGGGACCAGCGCGGGCAGTCTCGTGGGCGCCCTCTATGCCAGCGGCTATGGCGGTTTCGATCTGCAACGCACTGCTTTGCAACTCGACGATGCGATCATCGCTGACTGGTCGGTGCCGGACCGCGGTTTCATCAAGGGCGAGGCGCTGCAAAATTTCGTCAACCAGGCCGTGCAAAACCGCCCGCTCGAAAAATTGAACAAGCCGTTCGCCGCCGTGGCGACAGATCTGCAAAGCGGCGAGCCTGTCGTATTTCGCACCGGCAACACCGGGATGGCGGTTCGCGCATCAAGCAGCGTGCCGGGCGTCTTTCAGCCGGTCACGATCAATGGCCATGAATACGTCGACGGCGGTCTGGTAAGTCCGGTTCCAGTGCGCGCGGCGCGCGCCATGGGCGCCGACCTCGTCATCGCGGTTTACATCTCGAATAATCCGCGCCTCGGTAAAACCAAAGACAGTGTCGATGTAATGCTGCAGACGTTTGCGATCATGGGACAGAGTATCGCGGGCTATGAGCTGCCAGAAGCGGACATCGTGATCCGTCCCGATACCGGACGCATCCGCAGCACCGGTTTCGAAGACCGGCACATTGCGATCATCGAAGGTGAAAAAGCGGGATTGGCGGCAATCGCCGCCATCAGACAGAAAATCGCCGAGAAGACGGTCAGCGTCAGTCGCTGAGCAGCATGCGGCGTGCGCCGTTAAAGCGTTTCTTCCAATAGCCTTCCTGCATGTCGGAAACTTCGACTTCGCCGCCGCGGCTAGGCGCGTGCACAAAGCGTTCATCGCCAATATAGATGCCGACATGGGAATTGGGTTGCCTACGGGTATTGAAAAATACGAGATCGCCCGGCTGCAGATCGGACTTGTCCACTTTTTCGCCCACCTTGCTCATCGCCTGAGAATTGCGCGGAAGAATGACGCCCGAGACTTGTTGAAACACATGGCTTACAAGGCCGCTGCAATCGAAGCCGCGCTCGGGATTTGCGCTGCCCCACTTATAATTGACGCCCAGAAACGACAGCGCTTGCAGAGTGATTTCGCGCGCGTGATCTAAATACGTGTCGGGGGCGGAATGGCGTGTGGAATCCGCGGAGTAGGCGGGTGCTGCGAAGAGGACAACAGTGAGTGTGGCAATGCGCGTGAAGTTTTTCATCGGGGCGGACTATAGGCGATGTGACTTCGAATGTAAATCCTTCATTTCACATCGCGAAATTAAAATGTCGGCCGAAGCTTACGCACCGAGCCGGCGAGAAGGTGAATGCATTATTCAATGACCGCAAATACCAGCGAGCAGTTGCATCGCGCATTGCCTTTGCGCTCGCCAGTTGGTGCGGCGGCGGCAACGAACAGCAATCTGTGCAGATTAGATCTGCAGCGTCTGCAACCGGGCGGAAAGCCTGCCCGAAATTACTTCGAGAAAGCCTACAGACACGGGCAAGGTAAAGCGCCGCGGACCTGCGCTGCCCGGATTCACGAACAGTATGCCGTCACGCTCTTCGATGCGCGGCTTGTGTGAATGGCCGGATATGACCGCTTGCACGCCGGCTGCGCGGGGCTCGATATCGAGATCGGATAAATCGTGCACCATGTAAATCGAACAGCCGCCGAGTTCGATCAGTTCAGTCGTGTGCAACGTGCGTGCCCAGACGCCGCGGTCATTGTTGCCGCGCACCGCAGTGACGGGCGCAATTGCGGAGAGCCCGGTCAAAACGTCCACACTGCAGATGTCGCCGGCGTGCAATATATGCGCGACACCGGTCAGCGCTTCGCGTGCCTCAGGACGCAGCAAATCGTGCGTGTCGGAAATCAGGCCGATTTTGAGGGATGACGCGGCGTTCGACATAGTGAATCGATTATACTCACGCGCTTTGAACGCGCGCAGCCGCTTACGCAGGGCGACGCCGATCAGCCGGGATTCCGCTTGCCAGTTCTGGATGAAATTTTCTCCGCCGATGGCGCGCTCGCGGTGGCCGTTGACGGCTTTCGCGTGCGCGAAGGCCAGCTTGAAATGGCGCGGGCCGTCGCCGAAGCGATCGAAAACAATACGGTGCTGATTGCCGAAGCCGGTACCGGCACGGGAAAAACGTTCGCTTATCTCGTTCCGGCATTGTTGTCGGGTGGTAAGGTGATCATTTCCACAGGCACGAAAACGCTCCAGGACCAGTTATTCGACCGCGACATCCGGGTAGTTCGCGAAGCCCTGAAAGTCCCGGTGACCGTGGCGCTGCTCAAAGGTCGCGCCAATTACGTGTGCCACTACTATGTGGCGCGCGCCCAGCACGAAGGCAGATTTCCGACGCGGGACGACGCGCGTTATCTGCCGATCATTGCGAGTTTTGCGCAGAACAGTGCGACCGGCGACAAAAGCGACTTGCCGGCAGTGCCGGAGAACGCGGCGATCTGGTCATACGTGACGTCGACTCGCGAAAACTGCCTGGGGTCCGATTGCGAGCATTACGCAAAATGTTTCGTCATGGAGGCGCGCAAGCAGGCGCTCGCCGCGGACGTCGTGGTTGTCAACCATCATCTTTTTTTTGCCGACGTGGTGCTGCGCGACGAAGGCGTGTCCGAGCTGTTGCCGGCGTCGAACACGATCATTTTCGACGAGGCGCACCAGCTGCCGGAAACGGCCAGTCTCTTCTTTGGCCAGACCGTCTCCACCGTCCAGCTCATCGAGCTCGCGCGGGATACGCGCATTGAAGCCGCGGCATCGGCGAAGGACTTCGCGCCGTTGCCTGAGGCTACGCATGCGCTCGACAAGGCGGCGCGCGATCTGCGCATTGCGTTTCGCGAAGAGAGCGGCCGCTTTCCGTTCCAGGCGCTCGCACGCAACCGCGAATTCGAGCCGGCGCTCAAAATCGTAGGTCAAACGCTCGATGCTCTGGTCGCGACGCTCGAAACCCAGGCCTCGCGCAGCGAAGGGCTCGAGAAATGCTGGCAACGCAGTCAGCAACTCGCGGTCGCCCTGCGCCGCTGGCGCGATCAGGACGATCCGGAATTCGTGCGCTGGCTCGAGCTTTTTCATCATGCAGTGCATTTAAATGCGACGCCACTGTCGATCGCCGAAGTTTTCAAGGGCCAGATAGACGAGCGCGCACGGTCGTGGATATTCACCTCTGCGACGCTGTCCGTAGGCGGCGACTTCAGCCATTACCGCTCGCAACTGGGCCTGGCGGAGGCGGTCAGCCAGTCATGGGAAAGTCCATTCGATTATTCCGCCCATGCTTTGCTCTACGTGCCCAAAGGCATGCCGGAGCCGAACACGCCCGACTATACGAAGGCAGTAGTCGCCGCGGCTTTGCCGGTCATCGAGGCGAGCGGAGGCCGGGCATTCATGCTGTTCACGAGCCTGCGCGCCATGCGTGAAGGGTATGACCTGTTGCGGGACGCATTCGAGCGGCGCGGGCTCGATTATCCTTTGCTCATGCAAGGCGAAGGCTCGCGCACGGAATTGCTCGAACGGTTTCGCCGCATCGGCAACGCGGTGCTGGTCGGCAGTCAGTCGTTCTGGGAAGGCGTTGACGTGCGTGGCGAGGCGCTGTCACTGGTCGTCATCGATAAGCTGCCATTCGCGCCACCCGATGATCCGCTGCTGGCGGCGCGCATCGAGCGCATCAATCGCGATGGCCGCAATGCATTCGTCGAGTTCCAGCTGCCGCAAGCCGTGATTACGCTCAAGCAGGGGGCGGGGCGGCTGATTCGTGATGAAACGGATCGCGGCGTCCTGATGATCTGCGATCCCCGATTGTTCAGCAAAGGCTACGGCCGGCGCATCCTGCGCAGCCTGCCCTCGATGAAAGGCACGCGCGACGTGGCCGAAGTCATCGCATTTTTCGAACGCGAATAGGGCAGCGGGGCGCGGTGACCTAGTCCGCCGGGCTCAACCAGCGCCACGCCCACCAGGCGGCGGCGAGCCATACGCAAACAATCAAAGCGGCAGCGACATAATTGCGCGGTTTAGCTTCGTTCGCCGCGAGCCACGCGCGCGCCTGGCCGCGGCATTCGTCGATGACCGGCGGCGGAATGAGCTTCAACGTGAGATAAATGCCGATTGGAATGAGGATTACGTCGTCGAGATAGCCGATGACGGGAATGAAGTCGGGTATCAGGTCGATCGGCGACAGCGCATAGGCGACGACCAGCGTCGCGAGGATCTTTGCCGACCAGGGCGTTGCGGGATGCTTGCAGCAAAACCACAGTGCAATGGTCTCTGCTTTGAGCTGGCGTGCCCAGTTGCGCAGGCGTTGCCACATTGCCTAGGACGCGCGGGTCCGCCGGTTCAAACCACGACGCCCCATAAGTCGTGCTCGTCCGAGCGCGTGATGCGAACGTTCGCGAATTCGCCAGCGGCGAGCCTGGGCGACGGTGCAATGTGGACGACGCCGTCGATGTCGGGCGCATCCGCGCTGCTGCGCGCAATAACCGCCTGCGCATCCGATTGATCGATCAGCACGCGTTGCGTCGTGCCGATCTTGCGTTCGAGCCGCGCCGTGCTGACGAGCGCCTGCGCGGCCATGAAACGTGCCTTGCGTTCTTCCTTGAGCTCGTCCGGTACAGGATTCGCAAGCGCGTTGGCCGTCGCACCTTCGACGGGAGAGTAGGTAAAGCAGCCAACCCGGTCCAGCTGCGCGTCTTCGATGAATTCGAGCAGTTGCTCGAACTCTTCGTCGGTTTCACCCGGAAATCCCACGATGAAGGTGCTGCGGATGGTGAGGTCGGGGCAGGTTTCCCGCCAGCGCCGGATGCGTGCCAGATTATTTTCCGAATTGGCGGGGCGTTTCATCGCTTTCAGGATGCGCGGACTCGCGTGCTGAAAGGGCACGTCGAGATAAGGCAGGATCTTTCCCGCCCGCATCAGGGGAAGCACTTCATCGACATGCGGATAAGGGTAGACATAATGCAGGCGCACCCATGCACCCAGTTCGCCGAGCGCCGCCGCAAGTTCTGTCATGCGCGTCTTAAGCGGCCGCCCGCCCCAGAAGCCGGTGCGGTATTTGACGTCGACACCGTAGGCGCTCGTGTCCTGGGAAATCACGAGCAGCTCTTTCACGCCGGCTTTAACGAGATTCTCGGCTTCCTGCATCACGTCGCCGACCGGGCGGCTCACCAGATCGCCGCGCATCGACGGGATGATGCAGAAGGTGCACCGGTGGTTGCAGCCCTCGGCGATTTTCAAATAAGCATAATGCCGCGGCGTGAGCTTGATGCCTTGCGGTGGAATGAGGTCAATGTGCGGGTCGTGCGGTTGCGGCAGGTGTTCGTGCACCGCGCGCATTACTTCGTCGGTCGCATGCGGCCCGGTGACGGCCAGCACGCGCGGATGGGTGTCGATGACCACGCTGCCCTTGGCACCCAGGCAGCCGGTGACGATGACTTTGCCATTTTCATCCAGTGCTTCGCCGATGGCGTCCAGCGATTCTGCAACGGCGGTGTCGATGAAACCGCAGGTGTTGACGACGACGAGATCGGCGTCCTTGTAGCTGGGCGCGACAAGATAACCCTCGGCGCGCAGCTGGGTGAGAATGCGCTCGGAATCGACGAGTGCTTTAGGGCAACCGAGTGAAACGAAACCGACTTTCGGCGCCGTCCCGCGCCGTTTGGGCTTAGCCGCCTTTTTTATCGCCGTCTTCATCCTTGGGCGCGGCAGATCCTGCGGGTGGGCTCGCGCCGTCTGCGCTGTCGCGCGGCGGCGCGAATGGGTTGTTGGCGGCGAAGTTCGGAAACGGGAAGTTGCCGAACAGGTTACGGGACTGCTTTTGCATTTGTTGCTGCATCTCCAGGAAGGCGTTGGCGCTCTGCTCGAGGTAGCTGCCCATCAAACCCTGAATTGCGGGCCCCTGCATTTTCAGGAATTCGCTCCAGGCGTCCGCGTTCGGCATCGCGGTGCCGCCGTAAATCGCGCTCGACTGCGCCTGCAGCTTTTTCTGGATCTCGATAAAGGTCTGGATATTTTTTTCCAGGTAGTTGCCCATCATGCCCTGCATCGCATTGCCGTAGAAGCGGATGATCTTGGACAGGACGTCGGAGGAGAACATCGGCACGCCGTCTCCGCTTTCTTCCTCGAGGATGATTTGCAGCAGGATGCTGCGCGTCAGGTCTTCCTTGCTCTTCGCGTCTTCGACCTTGAAGTCGATATTTTCGAGGACCAGTTTTTTAACGTCCGCCAGCGTGATGTAAATGCTGGTCGTCGTGTCGTAAAGCCGCCGATTGGGATACTTTTTGATTATTCTGACAGCTTCACTCATCTCCGTCCCCCGGTGTGCACTGCAGTGACGAAATCATAATCGCAATCATACCGTGTTGGCGTCGCGCCTCCTAGCGCGACGCGCAACCGGCAGCGCCGAGGCCTGACGCTTCAGGCCATGTGCTGGCCGCCGTTGATTGCAATGTTTGCGCCGGTCACAAAGGCGGCTTCATCCGAGCACAAGTAAGCCACCAGACCGGCGATTTCCTCGGGCTTGCCGAGCCGGCCGACCGGAATCTGCGGAATGATCTTGGAATCGAGCACTTCCTTCGGAATTGCAAGGACCATCTTGGTGCCGATGTAACCGGGCGAGATAGTGTTCACCGTGACGCCTTTGCGCGCGACTTCGAGCGCGAGCGCCTTGGTGAAGCCATGCATCCCGGCCTTGGCGGCGGAGTAATTCGTCTGGCCGAACGCGCCTTTCTGGCCATTGATCGACGACACGTTGATCACGCGGCCCCAGCCGCGGTCGACCATGTCGTCGAGGACTGCTTTGGTCATGTTGAATACGCTGTCGAGATTCGTGCGCATGACGGCGTCCCAATTAGGCTTGTCCATTTTCTTGAAGGTCATGTCGCGCGTGATGCCCGCGTTGTTGACCAGCACGTCGACCTGGCCGAAATCCTTTTCCACCTGCTGGATTGCTTTTGCGCACGACTCATAATCCGTGACGTCGGCCGGCACCGCCTGGAAGGTATAGCCTTCTTTTTTCATTTCCGCGAGCCACTCCGCCGATTTCTTGTTGGTTGGCGAATACGTGGTCACGACCGTGTAACCCATTTTGAACAGCTTGATGCAGATTGCTTCGCCCAGACCGCCCATGCCGCCGGTGACGACCGCTACTCGTTGTGCCATGACATCTCCTCGATGATGAAATTCGACTGCAGAAAATCAGCCTATCATGAACTCGCGGCGGGCGCTCAGGACTCGGAGCCCGTAACATGATGAAACGCGCGATGTGCTGTCACGATTTTCGCTCAGGGCTAGAAGAAAGGCTCGCGGCTTAGTCATTCTAAGCAAGGGACTTTCGACAACGCCATGGGCGAAAACTCGTGCCAGCCCGAAGGGTTGCAGCCAGAATCGGCGATGGCCGCGTTGCTCGTCTTGGCCATAGAATGACTATGGCCTTCACAGGCGCTTTGCCCTCACCAATTCTGGCTGCAACGCACGCGTGTTTAATCATGTTACGGGCTCCTAATCGCAACGCTCCCGCACATAGCGTCCCGGCGCCGGTTCGATCGGCGGATAGTTTTCGTTGCCTTGTGCGGGCGGCGCGGGCGTTTGTGCGCCGCCATATCCGGCCAGCCAGTTGATCCAGTCCGGCCACCAGCTGCCCGCGTGCGAGGTCGCGCCCGTGAGCCAGGCCTCGGCGTCTTTCGGCAAGGCCGGATTCGTCCAGTGATTACGGCGTTTTTTCGCGGGCGGATTGACGACTCCCGCGATATGACCGCTGCCGGCGAGCACGAATTTAAGATCGCCTCCCAGGAGCTGCGTGCTCTCGTACGCGGTTTTCCACGGGACGATGTGATCTTCACGGCTGGCAAGTATGTAAGTCGGCAGCTTCACGCTCGACAGGTCGACCGGCTCGCCGCACATCGTCAGCTTGCCGGGCTGACGCAGATTATTTTCAAGATAAGTATTGCGGATGTAGTAAGTAAACATTTTGCCGGGCAGATTCGTGCTGTCGCTGTTCCAGTACAGCAGATCAAAGGCCTGCGGCGAGCCGCCTTTAAGATAATTGTTGACGACGTAATTCCAGATAAGATCGTTCGGCCGCAGGCTCGAAAAGGTGAGCGCCAGTTCCTTGCCGCGCAAAACGCCGCCCTGCGCGAAGTCCCGCTCGCGCTGGCGCACATAGGCTTCGTCTATATACACCGCAAGGTCGCCCGGGTCCGTAAAATCGAGCATCGTGGTGAGCAGCGTCACGCTCGCCGCCGCCGGATTTCCCTGCGCTTCGAGCACTGCCAGAGCGGCGCCGACGAGCGTGCCGCCGACGCAGAAGCCGAGCACATTGACCTGCGCTACACCGCAAACATCGCGCGCGACGTCCATTGCTTTGATCACGCCGTCCTGCAAATACTGGTCCCAGGTGATGTGGCCCATGGTCGCCGGCACGTTGCGCCACGACACCATGAACACCGTGTGGCCCTCGCTGACCGCATAGGCCGCAAACGAATTCTCAGGTTGCAGGTCGAGGATGTAATACTTGTTGATGCACGGCGGAACCATCACCAGCGGCCGTGAATAGACGGTCGGCGTGGACGGCGCGTACTGGATCAGCTGCATGACGTCGTTCTCATAAACGATCGTGCCGGGCGTCACCGCGATATTGCGGCCAATTTCGAATGCCGACTCGTCGGTCATCGAGATCCGGCCCTTCTTGGCGTCGTTGCTCAGGTGCTCGAGTCCCCGGGCGAGACTTTCGCCTTTGGTTTCCGCCGCCAGCTTGATCACTTCGGGATTGGTCGGGGCAAAATTGACGGGCGCCGCCGCGTCGATCAACTGGCGCGTAAAAAAGCGCAGCTTGTTTTTTGCCGCCGGCGCGAGCTGCGTGGCTTCGACGATATCGGACAGCCAGCGCGAATTAATCAAATACGCCTGCTTCAGATAATCGAAGTAGGGCAGCTTGTTCCATTCAGGGGCATGAAAACGGCGATCGCCTTTGTCGGGTACTGCGACCGGCGGCGTTGCAGCGGCTTGGTCGCCGGTGCGCGCGAGATTCGCCCATAGTTCCAGGTGCTGACGGTAATAGCGCTGCTGCAGTTCGGCGAGATGCTCGGTGTCCGCCTGCATGCCGGCAGTGAGAGCCCGCAATATTTCCGAGCTGTCCGAACGCTGCGCCGGCGTCAATGAGTTGACGATGCTTTCAATCATCTGGCGGCTTGCCGCCGACATGCCGTCGAACAACGCCTGGGTGGAGTCGGACGGCGGATTATTTTTGTTGTTTTTGCCGTCTTGTTCCATGTCGAGTCGAGTGCGAGGGTTGAAGTTGATTCTGCGGGGCGGTATGCGCAGTGTCAAGCGCGGCGCGACGCTTGCAGAACAATGTTCGGCTCAATGCAGCAACGCGCCGACGCCCCAGATCGTGGCGATGCCCGTAGAGATCAGGCCGACCTGCTGTATCGACGCCTGAATCTCCGGACGTTTATGCAGACCCGGAATAAGATCGGCAACCGCGACATAGAGCATGCTCGCCGCCGCCAGCGCCAGCAGCGTCGGGATCGAATTCTGCATGCTCTGCAATGCGAAATAGGCCAGCACGCCGCCGGCGAGCATGGCAAGACTCGAGAGCGCGTTGAACAAAAGGGCCGCGCGCTTGCTGTAACCGGAATGCAATAGCACCAGGAAATCGCCGACCTCCTGGGGAATTTCATGAGCGACGATGGCAATCCCGGTAACGAGGCCAAGCTTGACGTCAGCCAGAAACGCCGCCGCGATCAGAATGCCGTCGACGAAGTTATGAAACGTGTCGCCGACCATGATCATCATGCCGCTGCGGCCGTGATCGTGCTGTGCCGGTTGTGCGTCATGCGCTTCGCACTGATCTTCATGGCAGTGCCGCCACAAGACGAGTTTTTCGAGCACGAAAAAGAGCAGGATGCCCCCCAGTATGGTGGCCGCCGTCTGCGCCGCATTACCGGACATTTCAAACGCGTGCGGAAGGATATCGAGGAATACAGCGCCCAGCAGCGCGCCGACTGCATAGCTGATGAGCATCGGGACATGCGCAGTGCGCGCATTGAGCGCGAAGGCCGCCGCTGCAGCGACACTTAAAATGCCGCCGGCAAAACTGGTGACAATGATCCAGGCAAGAACGGACATGACCGCAATGGCGCCAAACGGGAAGGCGCGCATTATAAACGACGGTTCGACTTTCCCCCGCTATTTATCGAGCCAGATCAGCGCGCCCATGCGGCCTGTGGTCTTATCGCGCCGATAAGAATAAAAGCGGGCAGCGTCGCGCACCGTGCATAATCCGCCGCCATAAATCCGGGTAACGCCCTGGCGGATGAGGCGCTGGCGCCCGAGCTGGAAAAGATCGGCGAGCCACTTGCCTTCGCGCTGTGGCGTGAAAGCTGAATCCGCCGCGGGATCTGAAGCAATAAATGCATCGCGCACGTCGGCGCCGACCTGGAACGATTCAGGTCCGATTGCCGGACCGAGAAATGCCAGCAATTCCGTTGTAGGAACCTGCATCGCGGCAATGGTGTTTTCAATGACGCCCGAGCTCAAGCCGCGCCAGCCCGCATGGGCGACGCCTACTACGGTCGCGCGGGCGTCGCATAACAGCACCGGCATGCAATCGGCGACCATAACCGCGCACACCGTGCCGGGTTCGCGCGTGTACGCCCCGTCCGCTTCTGGAGAATCTCCGGTTTCGTCGGCGCGCACCACGCGCGAACCATGCACTTGCTTCAACCAGACAGGATCGCGCGGCAGGTGTTTGCGCAACAAGCGGCGATTCGCTTCGACGGCAGCGGGGTCGTCTCCGGCGCGAAGCCCCAGGTTGAAGCTCGCATGCGGGCCGCGACTGGTGCCGCCGTTGCGCGTGGTGATCAGGCTATGCACGCGCGCCGGCGCAGGCCAGCCGGGCGTAATCCAGTCATGAGGCGCGCTCATTTCGCAGTTCGCGCTTCGAGCGCCCCGATCAGCGCGCCCAGATCGCCGGGCGGCGGCGTCTGCCAGGCGACGGTCTGATGAGTGACGGGATGGATCAATTCGAGACGTTCGGCGTGCAGCGCCTGGCGCTTGAACGCGCCGAGCAGCGGATCGCTGCAGCGTTTTTTTCCGTACACCGGATCGCCGACCAGCGGATGTCCGATCGACTGCATGTGAACGCGGATCTGATGAGTGCGCCCGGTTTCGAGCCGGCAGCGCAGCAGTGTTGCCGCTTCAAAACTGCTCAAGACCTCGTAATGGGTGGTGGACGGCCGGCCGCGCGCGGCGATGGCCATGCGGGTGCGCTGCACCGGGTGGCGGCCGATCGGCGCCTCGATGGTACCGCCGCCGCTCACCTGGCCGTGCACGAGCGCCAGATATTCACGCTTCACCGTGCGTGCCTGCAATTGGCGCACTAAACCGGTTTGCGCTTCGAGCGTTTTGGCAACCACCAGCAGGCCGCTCGTCTCCTTGTCCAGACGGTGGACGATGCCCGCGCGCGGCAAAGTCGCGAGCTGCGGCGCGTGGGCAAGCAAGGCATTGAGCAGCGTGCCGCTCCAGTTGCCGCGGCCCGGATGCACGACCAGCCCGGCGGGTTTGGCGATGACAAGTACGGCGTCGTCTTCATGCACGACGTCCAGCGCGATGGCTTCAGCGAGCGCCGGGCCGGTAGAAAGATCGGCGACCGGTTGCACCAGGACCTGCTCGCCGCCCCACACTTTGGTCTTGGGCTGCGCCGCCGCGCCATCCAGTTCGACCCTGAGGTCGAGAATCCACCGGGCAAGCCGCGTGCGTGAGAATTGCGGCAACAAAATCGACAAAGCCTGGTCCAAACGTTGGCCGGCACACGTCGCCGGCACCACTAACCGCACTGAATCGACGGTTTGGGATGCGTTATAATTTGTCGATTTCCGCGCAAGGATCATGGTTATGCGTTCAAGTTTAGCGTTAATTCTCGCGCTGTGCCTTGCAGGCTGCGGCTTGCTGCCGGCGCAAAACGACGATGAAACGAAGGGCTGGTCCGCGAACAAGCTGTACTCCGAAGCCAAGTCCAATCTGAACGAAGGCAACTACGAGAAAGCCGTCAAGCTTTACGAAAAACTCGAGGCGCGTTATCCCTATGGCCGCTTCGCCCAGCAGGCACAGCTCGAAATTGCATACGCGTATTACAAAGACAAGGACGTCACCTCTGCGATCGCGGCGGCCGACCGCTTCATCAAGCTGCACCCCAACCATCCGAGCGTCGACTACGCGTATTACCTGAAGGGGCTAGCGAACTTCAACGACGACCTCGGCATTCTCGGCAAACTCGCCAGCCAGTTTTCGGGGCAGGACATGACCGAACGCGATCCCAAGTCGTCGCGTGAATCGTTCGACGCCTTTCGCGACCTGGTCGCGCGCTTTCCGGACAGCAAGTACGCGCCGGACTCGATCGAGCGCATGAATTACCTGGTCAACTCGCTGGCGTCGCACGAAGTGCACGTCGCCAAGTACTATATGAAGCGGGGCGCATTCGTCGCGGCGGCCAACCGCGTACAGTACTCGCTCAAGACTTATCCGAAAGCGCCCGCCAATGAAGAAGGCCTCCTGATACTCGTGCAGGCCTACGACAAATTGGGTATGACCGATTTGCGCAACGACGCCGAGCGCGTGATGAAGACCAACTTTCCGGACAGCAAGTATCTGAGCGGCAAGGCGGTGAAAAGTACGCCGTGGTGGCAGCTGTGGAACATCAACTAGGCGCAAAGTTGCGCGCGACGCAGTCAGCTCAAGCCGGCCCTAGCTCCGGGTCAGGCGGCCGTCCACTAAGCGCACCTTGTCGCCGGCGCGAAACCCGGGTTCGATGTCGTACGTGATCGTGCGCACGCTGCCATCGTCCATTCGCACCGTCACGTCGTACTGCACCGTCTTCTTCGCATTCTTCTCGACCTGATTGCCGGCGTACGCGCCGCCCGCCGCGCCGAGGATGGTGGCTGCCGTGTTGCCGCGTCCCTGGCCGACCTGATGCCCCAATAGCCCGCCGAGCAGGCCTCCGGCGATTAAGCCAACCGGGCTGCCTTCACCGGCCTTTTGGGTCACGCGAATGGAATCGACTGTGCCGCAATTCGGGCAGGCTTGCTGAGCCGGCGCTGGACTGACAACCGGCGCCTGCGCCTGTTGGGGTTGGTCCGGTTGAGCCGGTTGGCTGTTTTGCCGGCTCGCGTCCTGCGGGGCAGGGTAACGATAGTCGTTTCGGTACTCCTGCGCAGGGGCGCCTGACACCCACCAACCCGCGACGACAGCGATCAACAGCGCGCGATTGCAATGCATGGATTCCCCCTTTGCGCAAAGCGTGAGGCGAGTTTAGTTCAACCGCCGCCGCCGCCATATGAGCTAATTCACGACGTCACGTTTGCAATTCAGCGCGGTCGCGAAACATCTGCAATGCTTCCGGATTCGCCAGTGCCTCGATATTTTTTACCGGCCGGTTGTGCACAACGTGGCGCACCGCCAACTCGACGATTTTGCCGCTCTTGGTGCGGGGAATATCGGCGACTTGTACGACCTTGGCGGGCACGTGCCGGGGCGTCGTGTTGGCGCGGATGTGCTGTTTGATGCGCTCGGTTAGCGCGGCGTCGAGTGTCAGCCCCTCGCGCAGGCGCACGAAGAGAACCACCCGCACGTCACCCGGCCGGTCCGGCGGCCAGTCCTGACCGATCACCAGGCTTTCGACGATTTCGTCGAGTTGCTCGACCTGCCGGTAGATCTCCGCAGTGCCGATTCGCACGCCGCCGGGATTGAGCACCGCATCGGAACGTCCGTAGATAATCATGCCGCCGTGTTCCGTCAACTCGACGTAATCGCCATGACACCAGACGTTCGGGTATTTTTCGAAATAGGCGGCGCGGTATTTTTTTCCTTCCGGATCGTTCCAGAATCCGACCGGCATGGACGGAAACGGCGCAGTGCAGACAAGTTCGCCTTTCTCTCCGCGCAGGGAACGGCCTTCGTCGTCAAACACATCGACCCGCATGCCAAGCGTCGCGCACTGGATTTCTCCGCGCCAGACGGGCAGCAGCGGATTGCCCGACACGAACGTTCCCATGATGTCGGTGCCGCCCGACATCGAGGCCAGGTTGATATCGCGCTTGATGTGCGCGTAGACATAATCGAAACCTTCGGGCGCGAGCGGTGAACCGGTCGACAGCAGCACGCGCACGGTATCGAGTTTGTGCGTTTGCGCGGGGCGCAGGCCGGCCTTCGCCAGGGCATCGATAAACTTGGCCGAGGTGCCGAATACGGTCATGCCCGTCGCGTCGGCGAAGTCGAACAGGATTTTGCCGTTGTCGAGAAACGGCGAACCGTCGTACAGGAGCAGGGTAGCGCCCGAGGCAAGGCCGGACACGAGCCAGTTCCACATCATCCAGCCGCAGGTCGTGAAAAAGAACAGGCGGTCGTCGCGTTTCAAGTCGACATGCATGGCCTGTTCTTTGAGGTGCTGCAGCAGCGTGCCGCCCGCACCGTGCACGATGCATTTGGGCACGCCGGTGGTGCCGGACGAATACATGATGTAGAGCGGATGATTGAACGGCAGCGGTGTGAACTCCATCGCGCGCGCCCGGTACGGCGCCATGTAGTCGTGCACGTCGATCACGCGCGGCACCAACGCAATATCCGGTGAGCGCTGGGTGTAAGGGACGATGATGACCTTTTCGACCGACGGCAGCGCTTGCGCAATTTCCTTGAGGCGCGGCAGCACGTCGATGGTCTTGCCGTTGTAGAAATAGCCGTCCGCGCTGAACAAGATGCGCGGCTCGATTTGCCCGAAGCGGTCGAGCACGCCCTGCACACCAAAATCCGGCGAGCACGATGACCAGATGGCGCCGATGCTGGTGGCAGCGAGCATTGCGATGACGGCGCCCGGGATATTCGGCATGTAGGCCGCGACGCGGTCGCCGGGCTTGACGCCGCTCGCGCGCAGCGCTTGCGCAAGGCGCGATACTTCGTGATAAAGCTCCGCAAACGTCACGCTGCTTTTGACGCGGTCTTCACCCCAGAAAACAAGGGCAGTGCCGTTATCACGGCGGCGCAGCAGGTTCTCGGCGAAATTCAGGCGCGCCTGTGGAAACCAGCGCGCTCCGGGCATGCGGTCGCGGTGCTCAAGCGCGATGTCGCCCTGGCGCTCGGCCACAACGCCGCAAAAATCCCACAGCAGGCGGTTAAATTTTTCGTGCTCGTCCACCGACCACGCATGGAACGCTGCGTAGTCGGTGAAGCTGACGCCATGCTTGCGTTCGGCAGCGCGCATCAATGCCGTCATATTGCTGGCAGCGATCGCCGCCGGGGAAGGCTGCCACATGGGAGTTGTCATGACGACATTCGAATCGATTTATTCAGGACGCATCTGCGGAAACAATATGACGTCGCGAATGCTCGGGCTATCGGTGAGCAGCATGACGAAACGGTCGATGCCGATGCCGGCGCCCGCGGTGGGCGGCAGCCCGTATTCGAGCGCGCGTATGTAATCCGCATCGTAATGCATCGCTTCCTGGTCCCCGGCTTCCTTTTGTTTCGCCTGCTCCAGAAAGCGCTGTGCCTGATCTTCCGGATCGTTGAGCTCGGAAAAGCCGTTCGCGAGCTCGCGTCCCGCCACATACAGTTCGAAGCGCTCGGTGAATTCCGGATTGTCGTCATCGCGGCGGGCGAGCGGCGAAACCTCTGCCGGATAATGATAAATAAACGTAGGCTCGAAGAGTTGCGATTCCACGGTGTTCTCGAACAGCGTCAGCTGGAGTCCGTAAATGCCGTCCTGCGGGCGGAATGCGATTTTCAATTCGTTCAATTTGGCAATCAGCGATTCGCGGTTGCCGAGGACATCATCCGTGACCCCCGGAAGATATTTTTTGATCGCGTCGGTAATGGTGATGCGCGCGAACGGTTTCATGAGATCGATCTCGCGGCCCTGGTAGGTGATCGTGGTCACGCCAAGCGCCTTGCTGGTGACCACGCGGAACATCTGCTCGATGCAGGCCATCAGGTAATGATAATCCCGGTGCGCGCAATAAAATTCGAGCATCGTGAATTCGGGATTATGGCGCGTCGATATGCCTTCGTTCCGGAAGTTGCGGTTTATTTCGAAGACTTTCTCGAAGCCGCCAACCACCAGCCGCTTTAGATAGAGCTCCGGCGCGATGCGCAGATAGAGCTGCATGTCCAGCGCATTGTGATGGGTTACGAAAGGGCGTGCCGAAGCGCCGCCGGGGATCGGATGCATCATCGGCGTTTCAACTTCGAGGTAGCGCTTGGCCAGGAAGAAGTCGCGGGTCGCCTGGATGATGCGCGAGCGCTGGATGAAGCGCAGCCGGGTTTCCTCGTTGGCAATCAGATCGAGGTAGCGCTGGCGATAGCGCTGTTCCTGGTCGGTCAGGCCATGAAATTTTTCGGGCAGCGGCCGCAACGACTTGGCCAGCATCACGATGTTCTTGACGCGCACCGTCAATTCGTTGGTCCTGGTCTTGAAGAGGACGCCGTCGATGCCCAGCGTATCGCCCGTGTCGAAATGCTTGAATTCCGCGTGCTGCTCCTTGCCTGGATAGCTGTCGGTGATGTAGAGCTGCAGGCTGCCGCTCGAATCCTGCAACTGGGCGAAGCTCGCTTTGCCCATGACACGCTTTAACATCATGCGGCCGGCAATTTTGACGACCACCGGATTCACATCCAGCCAGTCGCGGTCGCGATCCTCGTATTTCTCCGCGAGATCTCCCATCAGATTCTGGCGCCAGAACTTGTTCGGATACGCATTCCCCTTGGCGCGCAGCGCCTGCAGTTTCGCGCGCCGCTCGGCGACGATCTGGTTTTCGTCGACTTCCGGCGCGGCCGGCGTTTCCGTGTTAACGGGTTGATCGCTCATGAGGTTCCTTCCCTATATGCCCTGCTTTAAGCTCGCGGTGATGAAGTCGTCGAGATTGCCGTCGAGCACCGATTGCGTATTGCCGATTTCGACGTTGGTGCGCAAGTCCTTGATGCGCGACTGGTCGAGCACGTATGAACGGATCTGGTGACCCCAGCCTATATCCGTCTTGGTGTCTTCGAGCGCCTGTTTTTCTTCGTTGCGTTTCCTGATTTCCATTTCATACAGGCGCGCCTTCAACATTGCCATGGCTTCCGCGCGATTGCGGTGCTGGGAGCGGTCGCTCTGGCACTGCACGACGATGCCGGATGGCGCATGCGTGATCCGGATCGCGGAATCGGTCTTGTTGATGTGCTGCCCGCCGGCGCCGGACGCGCGAAACGTGTCGATGCGCAAATCGGCCGGGTTGATTTCGATTTCGATCGTGTCGTCGATTTCGGGATACACGAACACGCTGGCGAAAGAAGTGTGGCGCCGGTTGTTCGAATCGAAGGGCGATTTGCGCACGAGGCGGTGCACGCCGGTTTCAGTGCGCAAATGTCCGAATGCGTAATCGCCGGTCACTTTCAGGGCTGCGCTCTTGAGGCCCGCGACGTCGCCCGGTGATTCTTCCAGCAGCTCGACGCGAAAGCCTTTGCGCTCCGCGTAGCGCATGTACATGCGCTCGAGCGTTTGCGTCCAGTCCTGCGCTTCCGTGCCGCCCTGGCCCGCCTGGATGTCGACGAAACAGTTGTTCGGATCCATCGGATTGGCAAACATGCGCCGGAATTCGACGTCGGCGACGGTTTTTTCGAGCCCGCGCGCATCGGCGTCGATGGTCCTCAGCGTTGCGTCATCGTTCTCGCTGCGCGCCATTGCAAAAAGCTCAGCGGTGTCGCGCAGATCCTGATCGAGCTTGGCCATGGTCGTGACCAGCGACTCGAGGGTTTTGCGCTCGCGCCCGAGTTCCTGCGCCCGCTTCGGGTCGTTCCAGACGGCGGGATCTTCCGCCAGCTTTACGACTTCAGTTAAGCGAAGTTGCTTTGCGTCGAAGTCAAAGATACCTCCGCAGCTCGGCGTTACGCTGGGACAGGTCCGTGAGCCGACGATTGATGGCGTTGAGTTGTTCGGCTTCCATGGCGGTATCTAAAGCGAGAGTCCGGCGAAAAAAGCGCGATTATACAGGACGCAGTGCCTGCTCCCGCGACTTTCTCGGCGTTATTCAGCAGCGCTTTGCCAGTGCTCGATGGTGAGTTGCAGTGTTTGCGCGCCATTCCATTCATTGACTGCCAGGCGGTAAACCGCATGAATGCGTGGGGGCAACGGGGCTGCGTGCGAGAACAGCATTGCTTCGACTTCGACATTACCTTTCATGAGCCGCAGCTTTAAATGCCGTTCCCCCACCACGCGCTGGCGCGCGACCGTGAATTCGTCGTCGAATGTCGGCGCCGCAAACCCCTGGCCCCAGACCTGGTGCTCGAGTACGCGCGCGGCTTCCAGCGTGCAATGCTCGACGGGCAAGCCGCCGTCGGTTTCAATGACGCGCGCGAGATCGGCGGGCGACAACAGCGTTTGCGCGACGGTTTCGAATGCAGCACGAAATCGCGCAAATTCACTTTCGCGCAGCGTGAGCCCGGCGGCGGCTGCATGTCCGCCAAAACGCAGAATGAGATCGGGCTCCCGTTTCGCGACGAGGTCGAGCGCGTCGCGCAAATGCAGCGCGCTGATCGAGCGGCCCGAGCCCTTGATCTCGCCGTCGATCCCACGCGCGAAGGCGACGACCGGGCGATGGAAGCGCTCCTTCAGGCGCGAGGCCACGATGCCGATGACGCCCTGGTGCCAGGTGGGCTCGAAGAGGCTCAGGCTGTAACTCTCCTCCGGAACAACGGATGGCAGCGAGGCAAGCGCGTTATCGTGCATATCCGACTCAATGGCGCGCCGCTGGCGGTTCAATTCATCGAGCTGGCGCGCGATGCGCTCGGCGGTGCCGTGGTCGTTGGTAACCAGGCATTCGATACCGATTGCCATGTCGTCGAGACGTCCCGCGGCATTGAGGCGCGGGCCGACCACGAAACCGAGGTCGTAGGTCGAGGCGCGCGCCGCGTCGCGCCCCGAAATGCGCAGCAAAGCCGCAATGCCCGGCCAGGTTCTGCCGCTGCGGATACGCTGCAAACCCTGCTGCACCAGGATGCGATTGTTATCGTCAAGCTTGACGACGTCGGCAACGGTGCCCAGTGCCACGAGGTCGAGCAGGGCGCCGAGATTGGGGCCGGAGCCATCGCCAAACGTGCCGCGCTTGCGCAACTCCGCACGCAGGGCGAGCATCAGATAGAACATCACGCCGACACCGGCGAGATGCTTGCTTGGGAAGCCGCAACCCGGTTGATTGGGATTTATGATGCACCATGCATCCGGCAGGACGGTGCCGGGCAAGTGATGATCCGTAACCAGCACTCGCATGCCCAGCGCATTCGCCGCCGCCACGCCTTCGACGCTTGCAATACCGTTGTCTACCGTAATCAGGATGTCCGGATTTTTGAGCTTTTTGGCGAGCGCCACGATTTCCGGCGTCAATCCATAGCCGTATTCGAAGCGATTCGGCACCAGAAAATCGACCACCGCCCCGAATTCCCGCAACGCGCGCATGCCGACTGCGCAAGCAGTGGCGCCGTCCGAATCGTAATCGGCAACGATCAGCAATTTCTGTTTTGCGGCGATCGCATCGGCGAGCAGCCCGGCCATGCGTTCGACATTGCGCAACTGCGCGACCGGCGAGAGGCCCGTGGTATCCGCGGCCAGTTGCTGCGCTGAAATGATTCCCCGCGCGGCATAGATTTGCGCGAGCAGCGGATGAAAGCCGGCCGCGACCAGCGCCGACGCGGGCTCGGATGGCGCTCTACGCCTGAGCACATTCAAACGCGTAGCACCTTCACTCATGGCCGGCATAAGCCTCGATGCTTCGGGCGCGTCGCCAGAATCTGCGCAGATCTGCGCGCGTGGCCGTCGCCTCGAGCAAATTGTCGCGGTTGCAGCCGACCAGGGTCAGCATGGCGATGGATTGGTCGCTCACCGCATGCAACACCGGTTCTATCCATTGTTGGTCTAGTTCGGTGCTTTTCGCGTGCCACGCCGCCGCATCGCCTTCACGCAATGCGTCGGCAAGTGCATCGAAGGCAATCAAATGTGCGCCCTTGGGGCGCGTAGCCGCCCACCTGCTGCTATGCGACGGCAATTCGTGATGCGTGATGCCGGCGCCGCCGGCAAGCGCGCGCAGCACTGCGCCGCCGCCCCAGGCATCTGTATAGCGAACTCGCGAAATTTCAGGCAGCGTGCCGCCGCCCCATAACCAGATACTGTTGGCAACAATCGCACCTTGTGCTTCGCGTGCTGCATTGACCTCATGCGTGTGCAATATCATTTGGGCCTCGTTCATCACGCGATGCCATTGGAGCGCATCGCCGCCTTGGGGCAGATGGTGCTTGACACTGCGGTTCAGCGCCTGGCTGAGCGGCGTCGTCGTCAAAGCCGGCACTCGCTGCGTGCGCACATACCAGCGAGCTGGGGTGTGTGCGCGAAACTCGAGACCGTCGGTACTGAAATGCGAATTGAGCGCCGCGATTAATTGATCGGTTTCCCCAGCGGTGTAATCACTAATGCGCGTCGCCACAATCAGCCGGTTGCGGTCGACGCGCAGCTGGATCGGTTCCGCGCAGAACCAATAATCGCCTTGCGGATCGCTGCCGTCGGCTTTCAGCATGAGCGCCGCGAGCGGGCGATCCTGCTGGCGCGCGACGCCGAACGCCTCGCATAGCCAGTCTTCGACGGGCAACGCCGGTTTCAGCACGGTGTTGCCGCGCGCCAGCAGCTTGTTCAAGTGAGGCGTGCGCAAATTTACAAGCGGCTCGGCGCCCAGCTCGGCGGGCGGGAGCAAATCGGAAATCAGCAGCGTGCAATTCATGGGCGGCGCATCATCGCGGCTGAGTTTAGCATTCGCGTTGCCTCGCGCGATGTGCGAGCGGGTCGGCGATGTGGCACACTTGCGCCCTCAACCGCGGACTTAAATTTGCAACCCTACGAACTTTTTATCGGCCTGCGCTATACGCGCGCGCGTCAGCGCAGCCGCTTCATTTCCTTTATTTCGCTGGTCTCGGTGATCGGCATTGCGCTCGGTATCACGGTCCTCATCACGGTCCTGTCGGTGATGAACGGCTTTCAGCGTGAAGTGCGCACCCGGATTCTCAGCGTCGCCTCGCATATCCAGATTACCGGGCCTTCGAATGCGCTCGCCGATTGGCATGCGGTTGCGGACAAGGCGGCGCAGAACCCCGAAGTCGTCGCGGCTGCGCCTTACGTGTCCGCACAGGGCCTGTTGTCGAGCGGCGCGACGGTGCGCGGCGCTTACGTGCGCGGCATTCTGCCGGAAGCCGAAGAAAAAGTCGCCGATCTTGCACGCCACATGGTGGCCGGCAGCCTCGGCGCGTTAAAACCCGGCGAATTCGGCATCGTGCTCGGTATAGAGCTGGCGCGCGCGTTGAGCGTCGCCGCCGGGGACAAGGTCGTGCTGATCGCGCCGCAGGGGCAGGTAACGCCGGCGGGCATCATGCCGCGCCTGCGGCAATTCACGGTCGTGGGAATTTTTTCGGTCGATCATTACGAATACGATTCGGGTCTGGGCCTCGTCGATATGCAGGATGCGCAAACGCTCTATCGCATGGGCGAGCAGGTGAGCGGGGTGCGTCTGAAGCTCAAAGATTTGTTTCAGGCCGGCCGCGTGTCGCGTGAATTGTCGCGCAGCCTCGGCCCCGATGCCTACATCACGGACTGGACGCGTCTGAATGCCAATTTTTTCCGGGCCGTCGATATCGAGAAGCGCATGATGTTTCTGATCGTGTTTCTGATCATCGCGGTCGCTGCTTTCAACATCGTCTCGAGTCTTTTCATGGCGGTCAAGGACAAGCAGGCCGACATCGCGATTTTGCGCACGCTGGGCGCAAGTCCGGGCAGCGTCATGAAAATTTTCCTGATCCAGGGCACGTTGATTGGCCTGATGGGAACTTTGGCGGGCGTTGCATGTGGCATAGCGCTCGCCGTCAATGTCGATGTCGTCGTGCCGTTTATCGAGCACGTGTTCGGTTTCAAATTCCTGTCCAAAGACGTCTACCAGATCAGCGATCTGCCGTCGGAACTGCGCGCTGCGGACGTGCTGCTGACCGCATTTTTTTCGTTCGTCGTGAGCCTGCTCGCGACGATTTATCCGAGCTACCGCGCCGCAAAAATAAATCCGGCGGAGGCGCTGCGCTATGAGTGACGCCGCGCTGGCATGCCGCGATTTGCGCAAGATTTATCTGCAGGGAAGGGTAGAGGTGCGCGTATTGCTCGGCGTAAATCTCGAAATTGCGAAGGGCGAGCATGTCGCGATAGTCGGCGCTTCGGGTTCGGGCAAAAGCACTTTGCTGCACTTACTGGGCGGGCTCGATGCCGCGACCGGCGGCGCTGTCCTCATCGGCGGGCGCGACATTCAGGCGCTCGATGAAGCGGGGCGCGGTGAGTTGCGCAACCGTCAGCTCGGCTTCGTCTATCAGTTTCATCATTTGCTGCCGGAATTTTCCGCGATCGAAAACGTCGCGATGCCGCTCCTGATCCGGCGCATGCCGCCGGCCGAGGCCAGTGCGCGCGCCGTCGAGATGCTCGGCAAAGTGGGGCTAAGCCATCGACTCGAGCACGCGCCGTCCGAGTTGTCGGGCGGGGAGCGCCAGCGCGTTGCCATCGCGCGCGCGCTGATCACCAATCCGTCCTGCGTGCTGGCCGACGAGCCCACGGGAAATCTTGACCGCCAGACCGCCCAGGATGTTTTCGAGTTGATGCTCGAACTCAATCGCGCTTTCAACACGAGCCTGGTCATCGCGACTCACGACAGCCTGATCGCCGCGCGCGCGAGCCGCATTCTGCGGCTGGTCGACGGCGTGCTGAGCGACGCCTAGCTATTTTTCATTGCGCCGCCGCGCAGTCGTCGTGACGCGCAGCGTTTTTTCGTCGAACAGCGGCTCGTCCTGGCCCACCCGCACGAACAGGATTTTGTGCGCGCTTTGATTCGCCGGCGCTTCGTAATACTGAATGCCGTCGGGCGCATCGCCCCATTCGCCGCAGGGTGGATCGCCGACTTCATCGGGTTTTGCCTTGCGGCGCAATTCCTGGCGAAAGGTCGCATCGGGCACAAACGCATAGCGCAGCACGCCGGGCCGCGGAGCAACGCCGCGATAAGGCGCGAGCACGCATCGGCGCGCGATCGCCGCAGGCGTATGAGCGACAAAGTGGCGCTTCATGGCAGCGAGCGGCATCTCGTCTTTGTGGACGTCGATCACGTCGATCACGGGGTCGGGCTCGCCCGCATCCGAATAACGGATGGCGAGGGATTTGCCCCGCTTCAGGAAATCGATTTTTCGAAAGCCGAAATCGCAGCGTTGCACCCAGGCATGGAGTCCCAAGCCGGCGTCTGCGAACTTTTCCCAAACACAGCCTTTGACCGGCGGGCGCGAAGGCCGATCGTCGCGGGCGGCATCGGCCGTCAGCGCAAGCCACGACAGCGCCAACACCAGCACGACTGCGCCGGTGTGGGGTGTCGTATTACGCATCGATTTGTTGGCCGAAAGCCGCGATCACCGTAGCGACGGGCGCATCCGGCAATACGGTGAGCAATGCGCCGTAAGCGGTGAGATTGGTGCGCGCTGCGTCGAGCGGCGAGGTTGCCGGCGTGCCGAGCGTTGCGGCGGGCACATTGCCCTCGAGCCACTCCTGTTCAATGCGCTCCGCATCGAGCTCGATGCGCTTGATTGCGCTGCGCAGCGTTTCAGAAGCGCTGACGGCGATCGGCTCGATGCCGCTTTTAAGGCGGCGTCTCAAAGTGCGTAGGGGGACCACGGCAATTTCCCGCCATGCCTTGATCGACGCATCGATATGGGCGGCATCCACGCGGTCGATTTGCCGCAGCTGTCGGGCTAAATACAACACATAGAACATTACGTTGACATCGACGCCTGCGTCATCCTGCAGTTCAATGCATGCCGCGGCGACGCCGGGCCGCGCATACAGGGCGAGCGAAAATTGCCAAAATGGTGAGTTGCGGTCACCCGCAGCAACGGCGTCGGACGTCATTCGCAGCCCGTCAGGTGTTGCGGCGTTTCTTCTCGGTCGTGGCGGCCGGCGCCGATTCCGTCCAGCGCTTGACCACGTGCGCATCGATATCGAAGAGATCGAGCGCACGGCCGACAGTTTGCAGCACCAGGTCGTCGACCGTTTTGGGACGGCTGTAGAACGCGGGAACCGGCGGCATGACGATTGCGCCGTTGCGCGTTGCCTGGTCCATCAGCGCGATATGGCCGGCGTGCAGCGGTGTCTCGCGGAACAGCAGCACGACGCGGCGGCGCTCTTTCAAGCAGACATCGGCCGCGCGCACCACCAGCTCGTCGTTGTAGCAATGCGCGATGCCCGACAGTGATTTGACCGAGCAGGGCGCGACCAGCATGCCGGCGGTCTTGAACGAGCCGCTGGAAACCGCGGCGCCGATGTCCTTGTAGTTGTATTCGTGATGCGCGAGCTTCCTGACTTTGTCGACGCTGTATGACGTCTCTTCGACGATCGTGCGCGCGCCGGAGGGCGTCAGAATCAGATGCGTCTCGAGGCCGGCGACGTTGCGCAACACTTCCAGCGTGCGGATGCCGTAGATGACGCCGGATGCACCGGTGATGGCGACGATGAGCCGTTTCATGGCGTGGACCTTGCAATCTTCCTGACGACGGCCGCTCAATTGCCCGGTGCTGCGTCATCGTGTACAGTTTCCGCCGATTGTAGCAGAACCGGTTTTCGAGTCTGTCAGGCGCCGGTGGACAAATAAAAAGATTCTTGATGCCCAATTTTCCGTTTCGCTTGGCGCGCCCGCTGCTGCATAGTCTCGATCCCGAGACCGCACACGGGGCGACGCTGTGGGCGTTGAAATGCGGGCTCGCCGGAACCGCCGACGCGCTCGACGATCCGATCCTCGCGACGCGCGTGTGGAATCTGGAATTCGAAAACCCGCTGGGGCTCGCGGCGGGCTTCGACAAGGATGCGGAAGTGATGGACGCGATGCTTGCGCTCGGTTTCGGTTTTGTCGAAGCCGGAACCGTGACCCCGCAGCCGCAACCGGGGAATCCGAAACCGCGTTTGTTTCGCCTCGACGAAGACAGAGGCGTAATCAACCGCTACGGCTTCAACAGCAAAGGCCTTGCCGCATTCGTCGCGAAGCTGCAGGAACGGCGCCGGCGCGGTTCCGCGCGCGGCATCGTCGGCGCGAACGTCGGCAAGAACCGCGACGTGACCGATGCGGCAGGCGATTACGCGAAAGGCATCGCGGCGGTTTCCGCCTTCGCCGATTATCTGGTGTGCAATCTGTCGTCGCCGAATACGCCCGGGTTGCGCAACTTGCAGGCGCGCGGGGAAATGCAGGAACTGATCGGCCGTGTGCTCGCCGCGCGCGCTTTCCAGCACATTGGGATCCTAAGCTTAGAATTCCACGTGGACAAGTTGTCGCG
>JADMIO010812802.1_pt1 | contig 98204 bp, 68 predicted proteins | sample 8958161 | NCBI WGS metagenome assembly JADMIO01 (sample SAMN16585339, study PRJNA669376) | soil metagenome | isolation source: Crop rotation soil | place: USA: Cullars Rotation, Alabama | collected 2011
CGCGACAACTTGTCCACGTGGAATTCTAAGCTTAGGATCCCAATGTGCTGGAAAGCCTCACGTCATAATAGGTCTTGCCCTTCTCATAGAGCTCTTGAGCCTTCTTCTCGTTAGCGGCCTCTTGCGGAGTCTTCTTAGGACCTGCGTACACAGGAGCGATACAGAAGCCCAAGGCCAACACCAACGAGAGCATCCTAAGACGTTTCATAGTCTCCCCTTTTTAGATATGAGATAGTAAAGCACATAATGTGCCCATGTTTAGAGCCGTTTATCAGGGGATGCACACCCCCAACCCCCAAAGATGTTCTCAAAGATTAGACTTTTACTGAGAACAAAGTTGGTAGATACCGTAAAAAAGCATTGGTGGTGTAGGGCTCGCTACCAACAAAGTTGGCGTTTACGAAGGAGGAGGCAGTGCGCGGTCTACAAAAGACAAGGGATCAAGCAGGAGACACCGAGAAGCTCTTAGAACTCGCGCAAGATCTTTTGCAGATCGAAGAGTACGAGGAGCTTTTAAATGCCATTGTCCAGCGCGCGATGGAGATATTAGGCGCTGATCGAGGTTTTTTAGTTCTCACAGAAGGAGAGGGCCTCGCGTTTAGGGTCATCCGGAATTGGAGCGAGGAAGAGTACGAAGGCAGCAAAGAGCCCGTGAGCCGCTCGATCTTGCAAGAGGTCTTCTCTTCTCAAAAGCCAATGCTCATTGAAGACGCCTCTTTAGATAAGCGCTTTAATAGAAAAGAGAGCGTACGAGAACTCTTCATCCGCTCTGTGCTCGCTGCTCCGATCTCAATAGAGGGCCAGGTGTTGGGCGCTCTTTATTTAGAGAGCCGGGCGATGCAGCACTTCTTTGGACAAGAGGAGCTTACGCTCTTCTCTCGTATCTTAAAGTTGTCTTCTAAGGCCTTGGCATCTTGCATGAAGCGCCTCTTATTAGAGCAAAGGAACGCCTCATTAGAGAGAGACCTATTAGCGCGTCACGAGTTCCCTGGGATCATCACCAAAGATCCAGCCTTTCTAAGGGTGCTCGAGACGGTTACTTCAGCGGCTAGCTCTGAGTTGACGGTCTTGCTCCAAGGAGAGAGCGGCACCGGAAAAGAGTTAATTGCTCGGGCGCTGCATTTAAATAGCCCGCGAAGAAAGAAGCCCTTCTTAGCCATCAACTGTGGGGCGCTCTCTCCTACGCTTCTTGAGAGCGAACTCTTTGGCCACACCAAAGGTGCCTTTACAGGAGCGACCAACACAAAGACAGGGCTCATCCAAGAAGCTCACGGCGGCAGCCTCTTTTTAGATGAGATCAGCGAGCTTCCGAAAGAGCTACAAGTGAAGCTATTGCGGACATTGCAATTTGGGGAAGTGCAGCCTGTTGGATCTTCTAAGGTACAAATCTTTGATGTGCGTTTTGTGGCAGCTACCAACAGAGAGATAGAAGCGGAAGTCAAGGAGGGACGCTTTCGGCAAGACCTTTATTATCGATTAAACACGATTACATTGACATTGCCACCCTTAAAAGATCGCCCCTCTGATATCTTGTTGCTCTTTTATTATTTTTTAAAAGGTGCGGCAGAGAAGATGGGGAGAGAGCTTCCAGAAGTGACCCCGAGGCTTGAGCGGGTCTTACAGAGCTACTCTTGGCCAGGCAATGTGCGTGAGTTGGAGAATGAAGCAAAGAGGCTCTTGGCATTAACGCCTCCCAGGGTACCTCTCACAGCAGATCGACTCTCCCCTCGCCTGATAGAGCCTAGCCCAAGCCAAGCGCCCACACTACAAAGCCTGGCAGACACAGAGAGGGAGCTTGTTGAGCTTCATCTACGCTCAGCCAGCGGCAACCTCACCCACGCGGCCAAGAGCCTAGGCATTACCCGAGAGGGCCTTAGAAAAATGCTGAAGCGCTTCAATGACGAAAGCGATGAAAGTGCCTAGGCGACAGGCTCAGCAGTGTATGCTATCATGAGGCCATGACCTGCCCTCAGTGCGAACGCGCCATCGAAGATAGCTCACTCTGCGTCTATTGCAGCGAACAAGGCGCCGATCCACTCCTGGGCCGCACTCTCCTCGGGAGATATCAAATCGTAAAGAGGCTCGGCAGCGGTGGGAGCGCGGTTGTTTATGAAGCGCGGCACCTCTCTCTGGATTGCATCATAGCGCTTAAGGTCTTAGCTCCCGATCAAAGGCATAAACCCGAAGACCTCGCCCGCTTTCGTAGAGAAGCCAAAGCACTTAGCCAACTAAAACACCCCTACGCAGTAAGAGTTTACGACCAAGGAGAAGACGATGGGCTCTGGTGGATCGCGATAGAGCACCTAGAAGGCGAGAGCCTCGCTGACCGCCTCTCCAGAGAAAAATTTTTACAAGAAGCAGAGGCCGTTGAGGTCATCTGCTCGGCGCTTGAGGTCTTAGCAGAAGCCCACGAGAAAGGAATCTACCATCGGGATCTAAAGCCCGAGAACTTAATGCTCACCCGCATCCCCAACGGCAAGGGTATTGCGAAGGTGATCGACTTCGGGATGTCTACCTTACAAGGAGCAGACCCGCTCACCCGTGCCAAGCTCGTCAGCGGAACACCCGCGTATATGGCCCCTGAACAATGGGAGGGTCTAAGATTCGCCGATGCCAAGAGCGATATTTACTCATTGGGGGTAATCCTTTACCAGAGCCTCTCGGGTTCTCTGCCTCTTGAAGCAGATAGCCCTATGGCGTGGTTAAAGAAGCACTACGCAGAAGAGCCTCGCCCCTTGCAAGAGGTGATGGCAGGGAGAGAGCTCTCTAAAGAGCTTTGTCGCGTCGTGATGAGGGCCCTCTCTAAAGACCCCAAAGGCCGACAAGAGAGCGCCCTCTCCTTTAAAAAAGAACTTGAAGACGCGATACAAAACAAAGAGCACCCCACGATAACACCCACAGGCTCTGTTGTGCGCCCGACTCAAACAAAGAGGAGCCTCTGGATCTCCTTCTCTTTGCTCTTGTTGGCTGGGTTCTGGTGGTTCGCCTTCAAGAACGAAAGCTCTAAGGCGCAGACAACAAAGCCTCTAAAGGCAACGCAAGAAGAGCCTCCAAAAATTGTCGAATCCCCGGAGAGAATAGAGCCAACAGAGCCTCATGCCTCGCTTCTTTCACCAACGACCCAAGAGGCCCCAAGCACCGCGCCAACACCAAAACAAACAGAAGTTAAGCTAAGCAAAGCAAAACCAGAGAAGCCCCAAGCAAGCCCAAGCTCAAGACCTCAAGGCAAACCCGATGTCGTCGGAGGGGAGTTAATGAGCCCGTTCCCTTCGAAAGAACATTAATGTCCGAGGCAACTGCGAGAGTGCGCTCTTTGGTCGATTCATACCTACAGCGCGTTGATACCTTGTACCCTGGGCTTGTGATTGGTGTTTGGTTGGGAGGCTCTATTGCCCTTAAAGACTTTCATGATGGCGTGAGTGACATCGATCTCTTCTTGCTGACTCGTCATAAAATCAAAAATATAATTAAACCTTCTTGGTTCTCTTCGATACAGGTAGAGTGGCTCTCTCAAGAAGAGCTTTCTGGTTACTCACAGAGCGGAGATATACAGGCTATCACCGCCGCGACCTTGTATCGTCATGGCATTACGCTGCGAGGACCTGAGCCTAAATCAATGATTTCAGATGTTGAGAGTTCTCGGCTCTCGGCTTGTACCTTATCAAACTTGCGCGCCTATTGGATACCTTGGTTAAAGAGAGCGAGAGAAAATACAATCGAGCATTTAATCGCGCTTCACCCAATGCGAGTTCAATGGGGCGTCTTTGGGGTACCTCGTCAATATATCACCATCAAAGAAGGCCGGATCGTCTCTAAGTCAGAGGGCGTAAGGCTTATTCGGGATATCTTTGAGCCAAGGTGGCACCGTATGATTGATGAGGCTCTACGGCTTCGGCACAAACAAAGAGGCGGTTTGTATGGGTCTCCTTTTTTGCGCCGCCAAGAGATGCTTGATTTTTTGGAGTACTCGATTGAACAGAGCTTGAGACTTTCATAAAATTATTTTTTTTTAATCTTGCTTTTGAAGATCTTCGATTTAGCTTAGCAAGAATCTGCTTGGCCTCCGCACAGCACTAGGTTTTTGTGTGGCCGTGAAGTCTCATGGCGCAACAGGTATAGCTTTATCTTGGGGGCAGAGAGGTTGGTTGTATGTCTCGCTCTGCTCTCTTCTCATTACCACTTCGGGTCGAGCCTATCCCAAGGATACCCGAGCGGCACCTCATCGAAGAAGCCAAAGACCCAAAGACAGACCCAGCTCGCCTGGAAGAGCTCTCTACGCATCCAAGCAGCAAAAAGTTTGTCGCCCAAAACCCAAATACGCCTTTTGCTACTTTACTTCGGCTGTGGGGAGAGTTCCCGGAGGCGATGCTAGAGAACCCTGCGACAGACTTATTGCTCTTAGAGAACCCTGAGGCCTTCGCGAGAGCGGCGTCTTATATTTTAAAGGCCATCTTCTCTTTGCCTAACACCCCTGTCTCGTTCTACTACATAGCCTGGGACACAACTCCCAGCTACCGCGAGCTTATGGCGTCTAGCGCTTCGCTGCCTCCTGACTTGGCTTTACTGTTATCGAAGAGCCTAAACCCAAACTGCCGAAGCGCCCTCGCCTCAAACACTGCTCTGTCCAAAATCCCGGAGGTCTTTGCGATCTTAGAGGATGATCTCTTTCCATTTGTTCGAAGGAACGTCGCCAAGAACACAGCGCTGCCCTTTATCTATTTTGAGAAGTTGAGCGTCGATTGGGACAGCGAGGTCAGGGAAAATATTGGAGCGAACCCGAGCACCCCTGTACACATTTTAGAACAACTCTCACGCGATCGAATCAAGGATGTAAGGCTCGCTGTTAAAGCAAATGCGTCTACTCCACTTAGCATCAAGGCGCGCCTGGTAAATGACGTACCCGCCGAAAAGAAGGTCATACTCTGGCCTCGACCCATTCACATTGGAGACTCTGGGAAGCTCTGGAGGCTGCCTGATAAATCGAGCGCCACCTTTGGGCCTATGGTGCTCTTCGCAAAACCAAAAAACAGCCCATGAAACCAAACGAAGCGCTCTTATTGTTGCAATTATTAGGAGCCCCCGATCGCTTGTTAAGACACATACAGCTTGTCTCTGAAGCCGGAGAGATGCTGCTTCGCTATACAGAGAAGAAGAAGATTTCGCTTGACGCCGACTGGGTGAGAAGCGGAATTTTATTGCACGACGCGGGCAAGATTAAATTCCCAAAAGAGCTTTACGAGAAAGGCGCAGAGCACGAGCCCGCTGGAGAGAAGCTACTCCTTGAGCATAAAGTGCCGGCGCATTTAGCCAGGTGTTGCGTCTCTCATGCGCAATGGGCGGCCTTATCTTGCTCCCTTGAAGAGTTACTCGTAGCCTTAGCTGACACGCTCTGGAAGGGCATTCGAAAGCAAGAGCTAGAGTTAAAGGTCATCGATGAGCTTGCAGGGCGTTTAAAGAAACAGCGCTGGGATATCTTTATGGAGCTTGACGATCTCTTTGAAAAAATCGCAGCTGGTGGGCACGAACGATTAGAGCGAAGTTAAGATGCGAAAGCCTTTTTGACGATCTCTTCTAAGTTTTTTCTTTGTGATTCAATCGAACGAGCTAAGGTCAACTGCGATTGTGCCCTCACCAAGTTATGCTCGCCTCTCGTAGCAAAGCGGCTTTGATCCCAGCCAAAGTAGTTTTCATGTAAAGCATCTGCACAAAAGCGCGCGGAGAGTTCTAAAGAGATTGTCTGAGTTCCTAGAACAAGTGCCTCTCTCTCTTCTGACGTTAAAAAATGGCGCGCTTCGTCGGCGTAGCCCTTGAGTGAAGCCTCCAAAAACTCCGGAAGAAAGACAACAGCGCCAACATCTTCGCCTCCAGGGTTACACCATGAACGAAAGGCGTCTCCGAGTTCGATGGGGATGGTCGAGTGCGCCATTGTATCTAAATCAAGGATCGCGGTGGCTTGTTTTAAGTCAGGAGAGAACAGTAAGTTTGAGATCTTTAAGTCTCCGTGAATAATACGCTGCGGCTCTTTGGGCAAAGAACTTAGCCGAGACGCCATCGATAAGATCTCTTCTGACATCTTAGCGGCGCGCTCGTAGTTTTGATGTTTTTGGTGGCTTTGTACGGCATCTTGTAAGCGCTTTAAGTGCATCGGAGTGTCGTGCGCTCCGGGGCGGCTAAAGTAAAATTGATGCTCTAGCGTTGAGACGGCGCGATGAAACTTTGCGACCAAGGCTCCGGCGGCGAAGGCGATTCCGGGCTCGCTTACTTTTTGAATGGTTATGCCTTCAAGATAACTTAGCTGGCGCCAGACTCCGCCCTCTGAGTCAATCGAGTATAATTCGCCTTTTTTGTTGGGGATGATACGCGTTGTTAACATCCCCTGGCTCGCCATATGAGAGGTGATGGCCTCAATGTCTTTATGAACCGAAGGGGCAAAGATAGGGTTTACCTTTTGTAAAATACTCTTGTACCCAGCATGCTCGATTAGGTACGTGCGGTTTATCAGCCCAACAGTAACAGGGGTGATCGCTGCCGAGGTCTCTATACCAAAGGAGGCGAGGATACCCTCAGCGATAGGAAGTGATTCGCTCATAAAAAGAACATACCAAACCAAAGCTAAAAAGAGTAGAATTCACAGGCCGCCCCTGTTTACCAAACAACACAGAAAACCCCACCATTGTTAGTCGCGCCTGGACGAGAGAAGACACAGAAAGAGGCTCAGATGGCTATCAACACAAAACTCAAACGCAATATTGGGTTTATATCAGACCGCGGTGCTGGAAAGACAACGCTGATTGAGGCAGTGACTCACCCCATCGAGATGCGCTGGAAGAAGTATGAGGTAACCACCCGTAACCCTCCGACTCCTGGCTGGGTTGCGCCGCCCAAAGAGAACAAGACGGTTGTTTTACCAAACCCCCTATACACTCCGGATGATATGCCTGGGATCAATAAAGATATCAACCTCTTCGAGTTCCCATATCGCCGCAGTTTTAGAGGCGAGGGGTTTAGTTTGCGTGTGGTTGATGGTGCTGTTCTAGTGCTCGACTCTTTAACGGGTGTTTGTCCTGTGTTGCTCAAGTGTGCTCGTCAATTACAGCACGCCCAAATGCCGTACCTGGCTTTTTGCAATAAACTGGATTTGATCGGTAACTACCAACGAGCAGCGACCGCTATAAAAGAGCTGGGACGCAAGCCATTACACCTCCAAATACCCATTTACAGTGGTGATCAATTTCGGGGGGTTATCGATCTCATCAAGAGAAGGGCCTACTTCAATGGCGAAACAGACGAAGAGGCGCACGGAGAAGAGATTCCCCGGGAGTTTGCAGAAGAGGCAGAGAAGCACCGCAGGGAGTTAATGATCGTCTTATTTGATTCTGATGGTGCTCTGCGTAGGACCTCATCGGAGAGAGAAATATCAGAAGCCGAGCTCAAGGCGGCTGTTCGTAGAGCCTGTATCAAGTTGAGGCTAACACCAGTGTTGCTCGGTTCAGCGCTTGACAAGAAAGGCCTCCGGTTGCTCTGGGAGGCGATGTTCGATTACTTGCCAGACCCCACAGAGTTTTCCAACACGGCCTACGATCAAAGCAGAGCCAAGACTGCTCTAACGTGTGACCCAAACAAGCTCTTTGTTGGCCAGGTATTTTACTGGGAGGATGGCCTTTGGGGTATGATTGCGTATGTAAGAATCTATCAAGGCCAATTGAGGCGTGGTGATGTGATCGTGAATTGTTCGGCGGGTAACAAAGAACTCAAAGCAAAGCGCCTCGTCAAGGTGCTCCCAAACGAAATGCACGATCTTACAGAAGCCTTCGCTGGCGATATTGTGGGTATCTTGGGCGCTGATGAGTGCTCTCTTGGCGATATCTTTACGGATGGCACCGTCCATTACACGATGAAAGTAACCTAAAAGGCGCCCGCACGTTATTTGTGTTCACGACAACAGCCTAGAAGAGGGGAGCAAGCTTGACACGTTTGATTTTTTTTTCCAGAGTAGAGGAGAATTATAGATGAGGAGTACAATCGATGGCCAATTTTGCCCTCGACGAAGAGCACCAGCTGATCGTTGACACCGTGAAGAGCTTTGCGAAGAACAAGCTGCGTCCTGCCATGAGAAGCGCAGAGAGAGACGGGAAGCCTTCTGCGGCCTTATACCGCGAGTACAACGACTTGCAGCTTAGCACCTTAGATTTTCCGGCGGCTGTGGGTGGCGCGGGTCTAGGCCCTATGATCGGCGCTTTGGTGGGCGAGGAGATGGCGTATGGCGACGCGGGCTTAACGGTCGCTCTTCATGGTCCAAACTCGTTTGATATCGCGCTCTTTACATTGGGGTCTCCTGCGCAGCAAGACGCCTTTTTACCGCTATTTTTAAAAGATGTTACCTATCGAGCGAGCGTCGCTTTTGCGGATGCAACTCCATCGGCGCGCCCGGGCCTCAATACTCGCGCGGTTCGCGATGGGAGCGGCTGGCGCATTACTGGCAAGAAGCACTTGGTCACTTTTGGAGAGAGCGCGTCTCAGGTGGCTGTCTTTGCGCAGATCGACCCTGAGGCTGGCTGGGATGGCGTCGGTGCCTTTATTGTGGAGCGAAAAGATCTTCAGACAAGCGGACGACAGCGGGTCTTGGGTTTAGGCGCCGTCGATTTTTCAATGATCTCGCTAGAGGGCGTTTATGTCTCAGATGACGCTCGCTTTGGTATGCCAAATGGCGCGAGAGAGAGTCTGCGCTCCTTCTTTGCGAGGCTTCAATTTAGGACAGCATCGCGTTTGGTTGGCTTAGCTCGGGCTTCGTATGAATATGCCCTTGAGTATGCCTCGGGGAGAATGGCCTTTGGTAAACCTGTAGCGCACTTTCAGGGTGTCGCCTTTATGCTCTCTGATATGTTGATGGATGTAGAGAGCATGCGTTGGCTTTGCTGGCGTGCGGCGACCGTCTTAGAGGCCAATCAGCGTTCTTATAAAGAGTGCGCTCAGGCCTTCTCTCACTGTGCTGATTATGGGCAGCGAGTCGCAGAGCGGGCTGTTCAGCTTTTGGGCGGCGCGGGCTATGTACAAGATCACCCGGTTGAAAAATGGATGAGGGACGCCAAGACCTTATCTCTCATGGGTGGCTCTCCAGAGGTTGCGCGGATTATTGTCGCAGAAGAAGAGCTAGGACGCGGCGATACGCTCTCTCTTGAAGATCTTTTACCAGGGGCTGACATTCAACCTGTGTTGGTGTAGGAGCGCAAAACCAAATGATTAACATCGCACTCGATGAACGCCTCGAACAAATCCAGCAGTTGTCCCATTACGTGGCAGAGTCTATCTTGCGACCTGTGGCGTTGGAGGCAGACCGAACCGAGAAGGTACCGCAAGAAACCTTGCAGGCTCTGATGGATATGGGCATTGGCGGAATGCAGCCCAAGTCTTTAGGCGGCGACGACGTAGGTCCAAAAGATCAAAAGGGAATGGGCTACGGGAACCGCATCACCATCGTCGGCGCAGAAGAGCTTTGCTGGGGCGATTGTGGCGTTATGATGAGCCTTCCGGGAGCGGGTCTTGGTGGTCCACCGGTTACCTTTTTAGGAACCCCCGAACAAAAGAAGCGCTTCTTTGGGATGCTAAAGGGCGATGAGATGAAGTGGGGCGCTTATGGCCTTACAGAGCCGGGCGCAGGCTCTGACGTCGCTTCTATCTCGACGACCTGCCGAAAAGAAGGCAACAAATGGATCGTCAAGGGCACCAAGTGCTACATCACCAATGGAGCAAAAGCTTCCTGGGTTGTGATCTTTGCGACAGTCGATCGTAGGCTTGGACGAGCAGGCCACAGAGTCTTTGTTGTGGAGAAAGGCACGCCCGGTTTCTCAGTTGGTAAGATCGAAGAGAAGATGGGCTTAAGAGCCTCTGAGACGGCTGAGTTAATCTTAGACAACTGCGAGATCCCAGAAGAGAACTTGCTTGGCGGCGAAGAGCGCTACCAGGGCAAAGAGGGCTTTATGGGAGCGATGCAGACCTTTAACTCTTCGCGCCCTATGGTCGCCGCGATGGCCGTTGGAATCGCGAGGGCCTCGTATGAGCGCTGCCGAGACTTTATTAAAGACAATTATATGTTAGGTCGGCCCATTGCTCGCTATCGAGTCATTACCGATCGATTAGCCAAAATGGCACAGCGCTTAGACGCCGCTCGCCTTACCACTTGGCGCGCAGCCTGGATGGCAGACGCTGGAATCCCAAACGCAAAAGAGGCCTCGATCTGTAAGGCCTATGCAGCAGAGGTAGCGCTTGAGATCACAGAGGGCGCGATTCAATTGTGTGGCTCTGCGGGTCTGATGAACGATCAATATCTAGAGATGTGGTACCGAAACATTAAGGTCTTTGATATCTTTGAAGGCACCGGCCAGATTCAACGAGTGATCATCTCCAAGCGCATCATAGAAGGCATCAAAGAGTTTTAATCAAAGCCCAACTCCACAAAGCGGGTCGCTCTTTGGACACTTCTTTACCTTTAACGGCCTTGTTGGTATCGGCGGTGGGGGCGGTGTGTAGTATACTGGCGAAGGCGGCTCTACCAACAAAATAGGCTTTGGGATCTCTGTTGGTGCGCTGGTAACAATAGGCGGTGTGATTGTTTTAGTAGTCGGCTCTGGTGGCAAGCTCAACGTTATTTCGGAAGAGATCGTGGGTGCTTGTTCTTGTTTTTGGGTAGGCGGCGCGACAGAGCATCCAAACCAAACGAATAAAGCAAAGAAGAGCTGCTTCATCGCCACCTTATGGCTTCCGGCCAGTGACGACGGCGACCTCGGTAGTAACAGCAAAGACACGGCGGGCAAAGTATCGATCGATTGAATTTTTAATATGCCAGAAGACGGGCTGTAAGTGCTCCGTGCGGCCTACAACATCCTTCCAGCTTTGAAGGTGGCCATACTCGATCAAGGGCGCAAAGAAGAACTCTCTGCCGCTTGGGAACAAGAGCTGAAACTCGCTGCGTTCGACGGTGACATCGACGAGGCCTGCTTGAGTAAATAAATACTCTGCCTCGCTCATGTCGGGTGTTTTTTGAATATGCTCTACCAAGCGGTGCGCGACGTCATAGAGCATAAAGCGCTGCAAGACCTCAAAGTAAATATCAAAGAACTCTCTAAAGGTATTGCGGAGGGCAAAGCTCGCGGTAACCTTGGCTCCTGGCTTTGCAGAGCGCGCCATCTCACGCAGGCCCGCTTCTCTATCGGCGAAGTCTAAGACCCCACAGTTACAAACGACCAAGTCAAAGGTGCCAGGGGCGAAGCTTAGCTCTTCAATGCGACCGTGCTTAAAAAAGATGCGCTTACCATTTAGCTCGCCGGCTTTTTCTCGGGCAATGCGCAGCATCTCATGGGAGAAGTCGAGCGCGATGATGCGGCTCTTGTTATCGATGCGTTTTACGAGTTCTAAAGATGGGTAACCAGTGCCGCAAGCGACGTCTAAGATATTGGCCTTGGGAGGTATCTCTAAGTGAGGCAGGAGCTTTTTGCCAAAGGGAACAGACCACAAGTGTAAGATGTCGCGATCATAAATGCTCGCGAGCTTCTCAGCGCGCTCTTGTTGTTGTCGTATCGAATTGGCTTCGCTTGAGTTCATTTATTTAGGTTAGAGGTTAGGGGTTAGAGGTTAGAGGAAACCCAAAGAGGGTATCGTCCAACACTAACGCTTTTATCCGCCCTTTAACCTCTCACCTCTCACCTTTCACCTATTCTTCGACGCGTAAAATATCAGCGCCTAAAGAACGCAGCTTGCGCTCTATCTTCTCATAGCCGCGATCAAGATGGTAGACCCGAGAGACCTCGGTCACACCTTGGGCGACAAGGCCCGCCAAGACAAGACATGCGCTCGCTCGTAAATCGGTCGCCATCACTTGCGTACCAGAGAGCTTTTTGACTCCGGTTAAGACGGCGTGTCGGTTATCGGTCTTAATATTGGCCCCGAGCCTTCGCAGCTCTGAGACGTGCATAAAGCGGTTCTCAAAGATTGTCTCGGTGACGGTCGAGGTGCCCTCAGCGACGCACATCAAAGACATAAACTGAGCCTGCATATCCGTCGGGAAGCCTGGATACGGCTGGGTAATAATATTTACCGCCTTGATCTCTTTTCCTCTACGAATGCGCACTCCCTCGGGGGTCTCTTCAATGTTTACCCCGGCCTCAATGAGCTTAGCACCGACCGCGCGTAAGTGAGACATGGGGTAGTTTTGCAATAGGACATCTCCGTCGGTCATCGCGGCGCCCACCATAAAGGTACCCGCCTCAATACGATCTGGAATAACCGCGTGCTCAATGGCCTTTAGCTCTTTAACGCCTTCAATCGTGATGATCTCAGAGCCTGCGCCTTCAACGCGCGCTCCCATCTTTTGTAGGACGTCGCCTAAGTCTTCGATCTCGGGCTCGCGGGCTGCGTTCTCTAAGATCGTAACGCCATCTGCTAAAGCTGCCGCCATCATTAAATTTTCGGTGCCGGTCACAGTAGGCATATCTAAATAGATCTTGGCGCCCTTTAATCGTTTGGCTCTGGCCTCGACGTAGCCGCCCTGCAGATCAATCTCGGCGCCCAAGAGAGCCAGGCCCTTTAAGTGCTGGTCAATGGGACGCTCTCCAATAGCGCAGCCTCCGGGCATGGAGACGCGCGCTCTACCAAAGCGGGCTAAGAGCGGGCCAAGAACGAGCACGCTGGCCCTCATCGTCTTGACCAAATCGTAGGGAGCCTCGACGTTGTTGACATTGCTCGCGTCGATGCGAAGAACAGGCACAGAACCTTCGACGCTCGCGCCTAAGATGCGTAAGAGCTTCTTGGTTGTCTCGATATCTCGAAGATCAGGGAGGTTGGTGATCCGCGTCTCGCCTGGCGCTAATAAGGTCGCCGCTAAAATCGGCAGAGCAGCATTCTTAGAGCCTGAAACTCGAATCTCTCCGCGGAGCTTCTTGCCTCCGGTGATGACTAACTTTTCCAAGGGTAACTCCTGTTGCTTTGTGCGGGGATAAAGGAGGGAGCCCCTCTGGCACCCCGCGCTAGACAGATACACAACCCGCTAAAGCAGGTGAAGAAACTGATTTTTAGATTGTACCCATCCCGGGAGGGATTGTCTGCTTTTGCGTAAACCCATCGCTCGCAGACATGCTACCGCATGCTCGCTCAGGCTGCATCCGGCCCTACCGGGCCTTTGCATAGCGCGGAGACTTTAGTCCCGCGCAAAATGGCGAGTTTAGTCTTGGTGGGAGGGAGCGCTGTCGCCTTCTTCTCTTGATTTGCGTTGCTCGCGGCGCTTTACACCAAAAGAGAAGGCTGCCTCTAAGAAGCCAAGCAAAATGTATGTATAAGAGCCAGCTGCTAAAAAGACCCAGCCCGCTTGTGGACCAAGCAAGGCCCAGCTAATACCAAAGGCAAAGGCAGCGCCCCCCACAAATAAGAGCGCGGAGCTTTTGCTATAAAAGAGGTCTTTAAAGGTTCGGAAGCGGATCGTGCTGACCATTAAGTACGAGAGCAATAAGACAAGCGCCGCGATGACGCCTTGCTGAGCGAGCGGGCTGTGTGCAATTTGGTTTGGGGCGCCTTGCTGCGCGATGACCAAAGAGACAATACACGCTGCTCCCAGAGGAATCGGTATGCCTAATGAGTAGTGAGAGGCCCCACCATCTTTCGCAGCCATCACGTTAAAGCGAGCTAAGCGAATGACGCCACAGGCCAAAAACACAAAGGCGATCAAGGCCCCAACTTTACCCATGCCATCTAGACCCCAGCGGTACACCAACAAAGCCGGAGCCACTCCAAACGAGATAGCATCTGCTAACGAATCAAGCTGCACACCAAGGGCACTTTGGGTCTTGGTGAGGCGAGCCACGCGACCATCCGCGACGTCAAAGAACATAGCAAAGACAATGGCGAGCGCAGACTTCCAGAGGGCCTCGTTGCGCGATAGGTCTTCACCCATAAGACCCGCGCTCCATAAGATCGATTGAAAGCCGCAAAAGACGCTGGAGAGTGTAAAGAGGTTGGGCAAAATAAAGAGAGTTTTTTGCAGGTTTACCTTACGAAAACTAACGCGAGCCATGGGTATTCCTTTGGTTTATCGAAAACGAACCATACTCCTGCTGCATATCTATTGGAAGATCTTTCGCACTCCGGCCAACCCGTAGCGCAAGCCAGAACAAAGAAGTACACTAGCCTCATGAATGATATCCGCCAAGGACACTGCCCAATCTGCGAGCACGATGAGATCGTAGAGGGTGTGCCCGCAGAGTTCTCCGGGGTGCATGGCTTTGAGGTGCAGTCTGCCTTCGCCTACGATCCTCGCTGGGTGGCTCCAGGTCGAAACCCGCTTCAACCACATGGCAAGCTCTTGTATTATATGTGCCGTCGCTGCGGTTATTTACAGTGGTTCGTCGAGAACCCCAAAGACGTCCCCATCGGAGAAAATTATCGCACTCGTCTGGTAAAAGGCTCCCTTAAAAACCCTCCTTATCGCTGAGCCGTTCATATCATGAAGAAACTTATTCTTTGCTTCTTAGTCGCTGCTTGCCGCGTTGTTCCGCAACAAGTAGAGCCACCCGAGGTGATTAACCACACCTTCATCGAGCCACCCCGCGTCATCCTCCCAGAGGCCGGAGTGCGCCGAGAGAAGGTCGTTCTCCAAGGATTTAGCGCGCCTGGTAACCCTGTCACCAAAGGCGAAACCCCGGCAGAGAACAACGTCGCCATCTTCTTGCGGTACCGCGCAGACCCTCCTCAACCGGCCCGCGCGATCATCATCGCGATGCCAGGGTTCTTAGGAGGTGGAGCGAGCTTTGACGCCCTGGCCCGTGCCCTCATCAAGCAGAGTACAAGCGCTGGAACGCCTGTCGAACTTTGGGCTATCGATCGACGCGCCAACACTCTAGAAGACACTCGGGGTATGGACAGCGCCGAATTCTTGCAAGACGCCGAGATTGCGCATGAGTATTACTACGGCACAGACACCGTCGGAGGAGTCGCCTTTGATGGGTTTCGCCCTAATGATGACCTCGATTTTATGAGCGAGTGGGGCCTTGAGACTCACATTGAAGATGTGCGCCGCATTGTATCGCTCATCCCAAAGAACACCCAAAAGAGCCGCGTCTTTTTTATGGGTCATTCTTTGGGGGCCAGCTTTGTAGAGGCCTATGCTGCCTGGAAATTTTCAGACGACACCCAAGGCGTTGATGAGTTTGCTGGGCTCATCTTGCTGGATGGGGTCTTAAACGATACCCCAATCTCAGAGGATGAGTTTTTAAATGGAGTCACCGGAGCCTTCCCGAGCCCAGGTGTCAACGAGATCCGCGCCGAGACCCGGGTGAGCCAATTGCCGATCTTGGGCCAAGATGTCTACACAGTCAGCCAGGTATTAGCGCTGCGTGCCTTACAAGATCCAGAAGGAATTGTAGAAGAGGATGAGCCGCGCGATAATCTCTTGCGCTTCGCCTTAAACTTGGGCGCCTTACCCCACATGACCAACCGCGCGGCCCTCGCCTTTGGCTTTGATGATGCCTCAAGCCCTCTCATTATTTCGGTGTCTCATCTTGGCCAGAGCGAGGGCGGCCCACTCGAAGAATACCAGGGAGTCTTTGGCGGTACCCTATCGCACCCCTCTGATCCCAACGCCACGTACGATTGGGTGGATGCCTTTGATACGACACCCGCAGAGCTGACACCCGTAAACGCCCTCGCAGAGTCGATGACCTTGGGCGGCAGTAATTTCTATGAGTGGTACTTCCCTGCTCGGCTATCGCTTGATCTGGCAGCTGTTGGTGGAGCGCGCATTGAGCAAGACAGCTACCAAACAAACTTCGGGCTCCGTGCAGTCGGTGGCGCCGAGATCGATGCTCCGATCTTAGCTGTCGCAGCAGGACTCCTCGCGCCAAACGATTATGAGGCGCTTCGAGCAAGGGTCGCGCCAGTGGTAGGAGCGGGCCGATTACAGGCAGGCGCGACCCGCGATCAAAGCCTGGGCTTCTCGATCGTAGATGTCTCCTCTACCTTCGGGCACTTAGACCCTGTCACTGCACCGGACTCAGCACAGAACCCCATCCCAGAAGCCATTATTCAATTTGTCCTAGATAACACAGAGACCGGGAGCATCTTAATCCCATAAAGAAATCGCGGAGAATCTTTCGTTTGTTGCGCTCCCTTGGTAGCTCCCGAGGATAATTTAGACTGTATTTAGGCCTATTATGCGTGCTAGACTGCGGAGCGAGTCTTGGAGGTAGTTTGCTACAAATCCGAAAATCAGCCCTCGGCGGAGAAGAAGGTGCCCTCTTACGACGCATCCATGAGACATCAGTGCTCTTTGCTCGTCGTCGTTATGTCGTCCCTGTTGAAGAGTTCTCTCAATATTTACTTGGCGGCGCCGAAGATCCAGAGAAGGTGCGCGCGCTCATTGCAAAATCAACTGAAGTAACCCTGCTTGACGGCTTTGTTGTACCCAAACAAGAAGAGTACGACATTGAGGCCATTAAAGAGCGACGCTTACTTCATCAACAGCACCGCCCCCAAATGCTCGCGGAGGCCGTCTCTTTTGGCGAAGATCTGGTCAAAACCTTTCCCTTCGTTAAGGCCATTTGTTTAACGGGCTCTCTCGCTTCAGGTGGCTTTGTCCCAGAGGATGACATCGACTTTAACCTCTTTGTCGATGATTCTTCTAAGTATGCGGCTTATCTGACGAGCATCTTACTCTCTCTCAAATATTCGCTGCGACATCGAAATAAGCCTGAAGCCGTCGTAGGAAAAACTCCGCTCTTGCCAAAGGTTATCTGTATCAACGTCATCTTTCGGCAGCGCGATTGTATCCCTTTTGTAAGGCGTGATCGTTACTTGGGCTTTGAGCTTTTATTGCAAGAGCCCATCTACGGCGTCGATTACTATCAAGAGATCTTTCATAAAAACCAGTGGCTAAAAGAGCTGTTCCCACAAATCGGAGAGCGCACCTCGATGCTCATCGATCGAGTGAGAACACCGCAAGTCGCGCCCTTACATGCCCTCTGGCTCGCAGACCGTTTAAAGATCGCAGAGTTCGCCAGCAAGTGGCTCTCTCGCGGTATATTCGAAGCCGTACAACTAAGCCGCTGGAAGAATAAAGAAGCGCAACACCACGTCGCCAAGGTGCGTCAGTTTCAATTTCCGTATGGGGTGTTTCAAGAAGAGAAGTGATGGAATTTCATGTAGGGGCGACATTTATGGCGCCCTCAAGGAAATAGATGATTAAAAATTCAAAGTCTGTCGATATTGTCTTGATTTATCCGCACGTCCCACCCGAGATGCGACCCTGGCGAAAGCTCTGGTTGTTCCCTCCCTTGGGCTTGTCTTATTTGCAAGCTGCGTTAAAGGCTCAAGGCTTTAAAGTCAAAACCTTAGACACAACCTTTCGCGGTATCGCGTCGGTCGTTGAAGAGGCTAAGTCATTGCGCCCTAAGATGATCGGCCTCTCGGTCATGTGGACAATGCAAGACGCAGCCCTTGAAATCTTGAAGCAATTAAAAGGCTGTGGCGCTGTATTAATCGCAGGTGGGCCCTTCCCGACGATGGACCCCAACTACTTTATTGACCACGTTGACTTTGTCTTTCGCGGTGAGGGCGAGATGGCCTTCCCTGAGATCGCCAAGAAGATTATGGCCAACGATGAGTCGTACCGCACAATGCCCGGCGTTTGCTACAAAGATAACGGCAAGCTCATCGACAACGGAAAGCCAGAGTTTATCGCAGACCTCGACACTGTACCTCACGCCGATCGCAGCGCCTTTGAAGATGCCACGTATCAAGCCTACTGGAAGAAGACCTTTGGCTATACATTAACGCCGGTCCTCACGACCAGAGGATGCCCTTATCGCTGTGATTTTTGTTCCAAGCCAGTCTTTGGTCAGCGCTATCGAGAGCGAAGCCCAGAGCACGTCGCAGAAGAATTTGAGATGATCTCTGCGGCTGGCTTTGAGAGAATCTGGGTCGCAGATGATGTCTTTACTCTAAAACTAAAGCGCACTCATGAGGTCTGCGACGCCATCTGGAAGAAGCACTTACCTGTTGTTTGGGAGTGTCTCTCTCGTATTGAAGGCGCCGATGAATCCCTCTTTCGGCATATGAGAAGAGCAGGCTGCGTGCGAGTCTTCTTTGGCCTTGAATCAGGAGACGACGAGGTTGTAAAGAAGCTCGTTAAAAAGCTACACACGACCAAACAAGCCAGAAGCGGCGTTGAACTCGCGCGCCAAGCTGGCATTGAGGTCGGCTCCTTCTTCTTGCTTGGCTACCCCGGAGAGAGCCGAGAGACTGTCAAGAAGACCTTACGCTTCGCCGCAGATTTACCGCTTGATTATGCGAGCTTTACTGTACCTGTACCATTACCGGGCACCGCACTTTATGACCGCATCGGACGCGACCCAAACAAAGTCTGGAAGCGCACCCACGAGAACAGCGTGCTCTTTGAGTCTGACTTAGGTGGGCGCTTCTTAAAGTTAGCTACAATGGCCGGAGCCCTCCAGCAAAAGATGAAGCGCTTTATGGGTGATACCGCTTGGTCAGTCGTCGGAGACTTTATTCAAGACACCCGAGATAAAGCCTTAGATATCTTAGCCCCTCCCGGAGATACCAAAAAAACCGCCGAAGTCTTTGTTCAATCGACTCCCAATATGTAGCTCTTATGCTGTCTAGTTTTGCAGAAACAATGTCCACCAAACTGTACTATTTAGAGCCTACCAAAACATCTTTGCAAGAATAAAAAGCTTCGTTCCCAAGCGAGAGCCGCGTACTCTGGGTGATACACTTCAGTACGCGAAGGGTTACAGAATGCGTGCTCGGCCTCGTAGTGATAGATCTCAAAGTCTGCCTTCGCTTCTTCAAGTCTTTGGGCTAAGACAGCGACCCGATGCGGGCTACACCACCGATCTTTTTGTGCGAAGTGTCCTAAGAACGGTACTCGCAGCGCATCTACGACGAGCTTATCTTCATGGGGCAAGCCATAAAAACAAATCGCGGCGTGTAACGATGGAAGCACAAGAGAACTAGAGAAGGTAAGAGCTCCTCCCATACAAAAGCCCAAAAGAGCGACCTTACCAAAGCCCTGTAAACATTGAACGGCTCCGGTGATCTCTTGGGAGATGGCTTCTTGCGCTCGAAACCGCAGTGCGAGTGCTTGAGCCTCTTTGGGTGTCGTCGCGACTGAGCCACGATAAAGATCAGGGCACAACACGCGATAGCCCTTCTCAGCGAGCTGATCTGCCGTTTGTTTGATGTCTTCTGTCAAACCCCACCACTCATGCAACAACACAAGCCCAAGCGAAGACTCTCCGGTCATATACCCTGACCCAAGACCCCCATTTGGTAGAGGAAACTCATAGATTTTTCTCATAGTACTTAAATTGAGTCCGTTCTGGGCGCTGCCTGGTTGTTTTTTTGCAAACTTAGAAAATACCTTTACGAACAAGGAGTAACAAGCATGTCAGTACAAAATCAAGAAGACGAAGTCATTCAATTTCTATCGCTTCATTTAAAGCTCCCAAAAGAAAAGCTCTCTCCCCAGGTGCGCTTTATAGAGGATCTTGGAGTTGATTCTCTCTCTAGCATCGAACTTTTGGTCTCGTTTGAAGAGAGGTTTGGGGTGGTCATCTCTCAAGAAGACGCCACCGATAAAATCAAAGTAGTCGCTGACCTGCTCTCGTTTGTTCGTAAAGCAAACGAAAACTGAGAGCGCTCTCACCCACTTGAAACAAACGAAAGCGATAAAGAGGCACGACATGGAGACAATCCAGACATCACGCGAACAAATAGACTTAGAGAGGCGACGAGTCGCAGAGCACTACGAGCATGACCCCGAGATCTTCCGGATGGTCCTTGGTGCACGGAGGGCCTACTCGACTGCCATCTGGAGCCAGGCCGACGACACCTTAGATACTGCGCAAGAACGCAAATGCCAGAGCATCGCCGCGAGGTTGTCTCTGGCACCCGGTGAGCGTGTTCTTGATGTTGGCTGCGGTTGGGGGAGCGTCCTTTTGTACCTCGCCAAAAAGCACCCTGAGGTCTCGTTTGATGCGCTCACCCTCTCTCAAAAACAGCGCGATGAGGTCTCTCGCTTGGCGATAGAGGGCGGTGTCTCAGAAAAAATCAGACTCATCTTAGAGCACTTTGAGACAGCACCTCTTACTGAAGGCAGCTACGACGCCATTTACTTTGTAGGGAGCATTGTCCATATGAAGCACCGCGAGGCCGTACTATCTCGCGCGGCGAAGCTGTTAAAACCCGGCGGACGACTATTTATCTCTGACTGCTACTTCCCAGTACAAGAGCGAGGAGACCGCGACAGCCGCGCCAACCGCTATATCCTCCATGAGGTGCTCGGCTACTGTCAGCTTCGTCCATTGAGCGAAGAGCTTCTTGATATAGAGAGGAATGGCCTCGATATTTTGCATGTACAAGACCTCACTGCATCGTATGTAAAGACCGTTGACGCCTGGATAGATAACATCCGAAAGCACCGCGCCGAGATCAATGCTCGCGCTCCTGGTTTTGCTCACATTTTACAGAGCTATATCACAGTCGGTCGGCGCTCGTTTCATCAGCGAACGGCTCTTGAGTACATGCTCGTCGCGCAGAAGAGTGGCCCTTTATCGCGCCGCATCGACCCATCTTATTGGCCCGTCTTATAGAGGTTTTATGATGAGAGCATTGACATTGCCTGCCCTCTTTCAAGAGCGAGCACAAGCACATCCAGAGCGCCTCGCGTTACGTCTTTACACAGAAGACGGCCTTGCAACTTGGAGCTACGCTCATCTTCTCTACAAGGCCCAACGCGCAGCGGGCTCTCTTTACGAGCAAGGTATTAGACCCGGCGATAGAGTCTTGTTACTCACAACAGAGGTCGATGACTCTGTGCGCGCCTTCCTGGGTGCCTGGATGTTAGGCGCGATTCCGAGCGCGATTGGTCTGCCTTTCTCACTACAAGACTTTGACTCTTATAGTGCTCGCATTCGAGAAGTTGCTCGTCGAATTGAAGCAAAAGCCTTGATCTTGGGGAGTGGTCTTACAGGCGTATTTTCAAGAGAGAACAACGATGACCTCCCCATCATAAACGCAGAGACCCTTGTGGTGGGTGAGAGGTTTCATTCCCCAGAAGCCTTTGAAGAAAAGAACCAAGAGAACGACGCGATCTTACAATTATCAAGCGGCACAACCGGAAAGCCCAAGGTTGTTCGCATCAGCCACCGCGCTGTGCTCTCTAACTTGGGGCAAATGCAGCGCGCTTTTGATATCACCGCGCAAGACTCTGGGGTCACCTGGCTCCCCATGTATCACGATATGGGGCTCATTGGAGGCTTCTTACTGCCTCTTTATAGCGGTGCTTGTGGAATGAGCATGATGAGCGTCCTGGCCTTTCGCAACAACCCGCTTCGATGGCTACAGATAATCTCTGAAGTAAAAGCGACTACTTCAGCGGCGCCAACCTCTGCGTATGCCATCTGTGCTCGATTGGCTCATAGAGCAAAGAGCCTCTCACTTGATCTCAGCTCCTGGAGGCGAGCCTTAGTCGGGGCCGAACCTGTGCTCCCTTCGGTTCTTGAGGCCTTTAGTAGAGCCTATGCAACTTATGGATTCTCAAGCCGTGCTCCGATGGCGGTCTATGGTCTCGCGGAAGCAAGCTTAGCTGTCACCTCGCCTATCCCGGATCAGGGGCCTTATGTAGAGCGAGTACAGCGCACAAGCCTCGAACAAGAAAAGAGAGCGATACTCACAACAAACGATGATGAAATCTCTCGCTCTTTTGTCAGCGTTGGCTATGTCTTAGATGAGACGAGCGTACAAATCAGACACGGAGAATTAGTTCTTCCAGAGCGAGAGATCGGCGAAGTCTTTGTGCGCGGAACCTCTTTGTTCTCTGGTTATCTCGGCGATGAAGAGCGCACTGCTGCGAGGTTTAAAGATGGTTGGTTCTCTACTGGAGATTTAGGTTACCTCGCAGGCGGCCAACTTTTTATTACAGGGCGAGCGCTTGATTTTATTATTCGCGGCGGAAAGAATGTAGATCCCATTGAGCTAGAAGATGTCGCGTCTCAGGTACAAGGCGTTCGCGGTGGAGGTGCCTTAGCTTGCGGCATTATGCGCGAAGAGCTTTCTACAGAGTCTATTGTTGTCGTTGTAGAGAGCAACATCCCAGACACAGAGCATGTAGAGCTTCTTATCTCTGTGAAGAGAGCGCTACAAAAGAATGGACATGATGTAGACGAGGTCAAAGTCGTGCCTGTTGGTTGGATCCCAAAGACAACAAGCGGCAAGAAGATGAGGCAAGAGGCGAAGGTTCGTTTACTCGCAGACACCTACGCCGGGGGAAACTCTCGAACATAGAACGAATAGCTATAGTGAGAATCACCGCTCTTGGTGAAGGTATAACCTCGATGACAAACAGTGCAGCGACCTATTGTGACCACATGCTCAATGGGGGCGTTTGGGTGTTGTCGGTGAGAGATGATGCTCTCGATGGTACCGTGCTGCTCTGGAGTCTCGGCACCTGTTCCGCACAAACAAGGCAAGGGGTCTAGCTTCTGTGCGATGTCGATCAATAGATTTGTCATCGAACCTAAGACCGCTCTTTGCGCAGAAGGAAACTTACCCTTCGCCATCTCCGAGAGCGACATCACAAGCCTTGGTTGGCCTTTGACATCGATCCAGGCCTCGCGACCCATCAACCAAATATTATAGTTGCCCACAGAACCGCGGCCCATGTTATCGCTAAAGTAACGAGTTACAGAATGGCGCCCCTGCAGTGAGCTATCTGGTACGACTGTTCTTTGAGAGAGCGGCTTTGACTCTTCTGCGAGGAAAGCCTCTACCTCAAGCTCCTCTCCAAACTGAAAACCATCCAATAGTTTTCCCAAGAGGCCCTTCTCTTCGTTTAGTTGAGACGTTGTATAGCTTTGGGGAGCCTCTCCTTGTCTTTGATAAGAAGCGGTGCCGTCTTTGATGGTGAGGGTGGTTGGTGTTGGATAGCTAATTTTCCAGGTGGGCATAAAGGCCTCAATGTTACTCTGCGGCAGCAGCTACAGCATAAGGCCCAAGATTGCCACGTCGTAACAAGCGATCAACCCATGCGTTGGTGAGCTTCTCTAGCACTGAGTTGAACTTTAAGCGGTCGTTTAAATTCTTCCAATCGACTGAGTCAAGCTCTTGATCTTGATTAAAGCAAGAGAACACAACGGTCTCTTTTCCGGTGAGTGGGTCTTTATGCTTCTGGAGGCACTGGGCGCAGACCTCCTTCATCATACACTGCATAGGAGAGTTGATGCTTCCGATACCAATGTGCTGCGGGTTTAAGAAGGGCTTTAAGACCTCGTGTCGTGCTTTAGCGACCGCCGCCATCATTCGGTCAGAGCCAATGGCAATAATGCGGCCCGCCCTCGATAATGGAATCTCAACGTTGCCAAGTTCACCCTTAGAGTAAGCGACCATCGCTTGTACGATGTTGCCTCTAAAGCTTCTATCTTGAGGACGATTGGACTCGATCATCTCACCGGCATCGACACTCCAGACAACAATGTCGGTCGCGGCTTCGATCTCTTCGCGCTTATAAAAGTCTTCTTTCTTTCGATAACCCGCAAAGTAAACAACCTTAGAGCCCTCTTCGCGAAGTTGCTTGGCGATAGAGAAGAGAACAGCGTTGCCTAAGCCTCCGCCCGCTAAAAGAACGGTATCTTTCTTGGGTATCTCAGTGGGTGTGCCAGTTGGGCCCATCACTAAGACCTCTTCACCCTCTTTTAAGAGCGCGCAGAGCCTTGAAGAACCGCCCATCTCAAGGACGATCATCGATAAGAGACCCTTCTCTACATCGACCCAAGCCCCAGTGAGCGCTAAGCCTTCCATTAAGAGCTTAGTTCCATCAACGACAGTGGCGGTGTGCTCATAATTTTGTAATCGATAAAACTGGCCCGGCCTAAACTTCTTTGCAGCGAATGGAGCCTTCACAATGACATCGACGATGGTTGGAGTGAGGCGCACAACTTTAACGACGCGAGCGCGGCAGTTGCCCTCTAACTTATCGCGCAGTGTATTCCAAGAGGCGTCATGGGAGCCCTCTGGAGCGCTCTCTGCAGCGGTTAACTCAGGAGCAAACAAGGCGCTCACAAATGGAAAGCCATACTTCGCAGAGGCCATCGCTTTAACGACGTTTCCAGCGAAGCGAGGGTGGTTGTCTCCGTAGAAAGAGATTGTCTTATTGTCTTTCACATAGGAGGTGAACATACCCGTATCAGAAGCCTCTAGGGTAACTTGGTCGCCACTTCGAGTCGCGGCAAAGTTTTTAAAGAACTTCTTTTGGGAGTCGAGTTCAAAGGTGCCTGGGTACTCTTTCTCGTAGATAATATTTGGGCTTGTACCGGCTGCTACTAAAACGCTGCGCGCTGGCATTGTGACAGTCGTTTTATCAGCGCGCTTAAAGACGATCTGATTGACAGCGCCAAACTCATCAGGGATGGCCTCGATCGGATCAAGCTCTTCACCAAAGAAGATGCTCTCTTCTAAGGCCTTGTGCACCTCTTCATGGTTTAAGCGATACGCCGGAGAGTCGATCATCTTCTTTCGGTAGGCCAATGAGACTCCACCCCAAGAGCGAACAAAGGGAGCAAAGTTTGGCTCTTCTCCGGCTGCTTTGGCGCGGGCTCTCTCTTCTCGAATGACCTTACCGTGCTCTAAGAAGCGCTTCATAATTCGCTTCTCTTCTTCGTCATAACCCTTCCAGAAGACATCTTCACCCAACTCTGCAGAGAGGATCTCATAGCGGTCTAAGGTGCGCTCAACTTGAATGGGGTAATAAGCTAAGGCCTCTGTCGCAGTATCGATCGCGGTCAAACCACCACCAATCACAACAACCGGAAGCTCAATCTGTAAGTTGGCGATCGAGGTCTTCTTAAAGGCACCGGTCAATTGAAGAGCCATTAAGAAGTCGCTGGCCTTACGAATACCGCGCATTAAGTTGCCCTTGAGATCGATCAAGGTGGGCTTCCCGGCGCCAGTCGCGACTGCGATATGGTCAAAGCCTAAATCCCAGCAATCCTCGATGGTAAAGGTTCCTCCAAAGCGTAAGCCCCCAAAAAACCAAACGCGATCACGACGCAAGAGGTTTAAGTAGAGCATCGTCAAGAAGTTCTTATCCCAACGCACTGTGATGCCGTACTCTGAGACACCTCCAAAACCAACCAGCGGACGATCATCAAGCTGAACGGCGAGCGTAGCAATATCTCGGATGGGGTTCTTTAAGACCTCATCTGGCATTGGCTCCAGCTTTAATCCATCGATGCCGACAACTCCGAAGCCTTCATTCACTAAATGGTGAGAGAGGGTATAACCGGCAGGTCCAAGTCCTACGACTAAGACATTCTTGCCGCTGTAAGGTCGAGGGTATGGGCGCTTTACATTGAGCGGGTTAAAGCGAGTTAAGAACGACCAAATCTCAAAGCCCCAGGGCAACTTTAGGACGCTCGTTAAGGTGTTGGTCTCTGCCTGAGGGATATCGACTGGATCTTGCTTTTGATAGATGCAAGCCTTCATACAATCGTTGCAGATACGGTGTCCTGTGCCTGGGAGCATTGGGTTATCAATGCAAATAATGGCTAAGGCACCAATAACATTTCCATCGCGACGACAGACGTGCGCCTCGCTGATCTTCTCATCAAGAGGACAGCCTTGTAGCTCAATACCAAGCGGGTTCTTCTTGGCGGCACCAGTCTTCTCTCGGAGGCCTCTTGAGCAAGAATCTTTCTCTCGCTCGTGGCAATAGATGCAATATTCGACCTCGCCCAACGACTGACGGAAGGTCATACGAGGGTCAGTGAGCTTAAAGCCATCGCGACGACGGCGGTGTTGATTTAAGCCATCGATCATCTCGTGTAGGTGGCTATTGGGTCGCTGGATCTGAACTAAGTTTTGAAAGTCTAAGTTTTTGGGGAGCTTAAAGAGGGTCCACTCTTTGGTGAAGGAGTGGTGATGATTGCGCTCAAATTGGGCCCAGCCTTCTAAGCTCTTTAAGATTTGTGTAGCGTCGCTGGAGTTTGCTAGCTTAGCGAGGGGCTCTGGCGCGGGTACTTTATTGGTCTCGGCCTCTAATAGCTCGACGATAGCGCGGGATAAGCCAAGCTCAGCATCGCAGTCGTAGAGCAGAGCACAGGCGTGAACAAAGTTGGTCACTTCGTTCAATTGTTGGGCGGACAGGCTTGTGGGGGCTTGACCCTTTTTAAAGGCGCGGCGAACAATGAACTCTCGTTTAGCGACGAGGACTGGATCTTCGCGGGTGGTCGCTTGTTTTAGCTGCTCAAGCTCGCGTTCAACGCCAAAGAGCTGGCCGACAAAGTGAGAGACATAGGGCGACACACGAATTAAGAGCGAAGATTCTGCGGGTCCGGAAAGTTGAGCGCTGCTTGGGTTGTTCTTGCTGGCTCGATAAGCCTCAAACTCTTCAAAGAGCTTTGGATCTTGGCTTCGAACTTGTTCATCAAAGATCTTGAGCAAGTCCCGGAGGCGGTAGGGGTTGTAAAGATCGGCAAATTGAAAGCCTGGAATTCCGAGTGTTAGTGTTGGTGTTTGCATTCTACGATCACTTCTGGGCGGTGGTTGTAAGTTGTTCCCCTGGTTGCCGAAATTGGTACTGCATTATGCGAGAAAAAACCAGCCCTTCCGAACAGCCATAGAACGAAACCTTCAGAGAGGCAAAATCTTGCGTCTCTACAAATTCTCGTGCTTGGGTTACCATCACGACAACTCCCCTCGCCAAAATCGAAGAGTTTGGAAGAGGGGTCGGGGGTGAGTAAAATAGACAATTGGAGATAAAGGTATGCGCTTCTTGTTGGTTTTATGTGCTCTTCTTCTTAGCTCTTTGGCCTCAGCAAAAGAGAGCCCTTACGTTGATTTAACAGGTATTGAAGGCGAGCGGCTGCAGCTCTTTGACGATATTACAACCGAGCGCCTCTCGCCCTGCGGAGACCCCGAGACACTGGCTGACGCATTCTCCAAAGAGAAGCCCTGCCTGCTCGCTGTCTCTTATGCACGGATCTTGGCCAGGCTCTTACGAAGCGGTTTTTCGCGCGATCACATCGATAAGTTTCTAAACCGCGTGGAAGATAACAACAAGAAGCCGCTCGCCCAGTTAAACGTACAAGACCGCCCAGCGAGAGGCCCAGAGGATGCCCCCGTCATTATCGTCGAGTTCGCCGACTATGAGTGCCCATACTGCGGACGCTTAGAGCCTGTCTTACAAAAGGTCTTGGCCAAGCACTCTAAGATCGTAAAGCATTATTTTTTAAACTTCCCGCTCACGACCTTGCACCCAATGGCCGACGCAGCAGCCCGTGCAGCAATCGCCGCAAAGAAGCAAGGTAAGTTCTGGGAGATGCACGATCTCTTATACGACCGCCAAGAGAAGCTAAACCCAGAGAACTTCCCTGATTGGGCTAGAGAGCTTGGTCTCAACGTCGAGCAATTTCAAAGAGATCTAACAGCCCCAGATGTCGCCCAAGAGCTCAGCGCCGATGTCGATCAAGCGATGAACGATCTGCACCTTGATGGAACACCCAGCCTCTTCTTTAATGGGCGGCGCTATATCGAGGCAAACTCTGAAGAGGCCCTAGAAAACGCTATCCTCCTTGCTTATGCCCAAGCGACCGGCGACACCTCTACCTTCTTGGTCGACCCGGGAACAGCTGTCCGCCAAGCCCGCGCCAAAGAGGCCAGCTTCTACTTTTTTGTGATCACAGGAGCACAAATCTTTCTGATTGGCCTCTTAGTCATCATCTTCTCAAGACGACAAGCGAAGAGTGGCGCCTCCGTCATTGTCTCGCTGATCATTGTCACTGTAATCGTTGTGCTGCTTGGCTTAGGTGCGTACTTAGCGCTTGACAAGTTTCTGAACGCGAGCTTTGGCCTGGGGAACTCTTGGGTGCCGTATTGGATTGAGTCTTCTGTTGCGGCGATCGTTGTGGCGGCGCTGCTTGGATTTTCACTTAAGGCAAGAAACCAAAAGGCAAGTTAATCTTTACTCGCTAAATGATAAGTTGGGGACGATCTTAAAGACCGCACCCTTTAAATCGACGATATACAACTCACCAAAAGCATCCTCCCCAAAAGAAGCGACGCTCCCGGCATCACGGATACCAAACTTTGCGGTGATATCTTCATCTGAGACAAAGGCTCCGTTCTCTACTCTAACCCCGTGGATAAAGCCTTTACAAAAATCTGAGTAGAGGTAGGTGCCTTGCAGCGCAGGAATCGCCGCTCCGCGATAGACATAGCCGCCTGTGACAGAGCAGCCATCGCCATGAGAATATTCAGTGATTGGGTTTGAGATGCCTAAGGCGTTACAGTTAGTGTCGTTAAAGCAGTGACCAATGCCCTCCATCGCGCTCCAGCCCCAGTTTGCACCACCAACACCCGCTGCTATAAAGTCGATCTCTTCAAACTTATCTTGCCCGACATCGCCAATATAGAGGTCGCCTGTTTGTCGATCAAAGCTAAAGCGCCAGGGGTTACGAAGTCCAAAGTGCCAGATCTCTCCGCGAGCAGTAGCTTGATTCGCAAAAGGGTTATTGGCCGGGATAGCAAAGGGAGCTTGCGAGTCAACGTCGATGCGTAAAAGCTTGCCTAATAGAGTTGTTAAGTCTTGGCCGTTTCTTTGTGGATCTCCAGCGCTGCCTCCGTCACCAAAGGCGATATAGAGAAAGCCATCGGGGCCAAATTTAATGAGACCTCCATTATGATTCTCAAAGGGTTGGTCTTGGGTTAGGATGATTGTCTCGCTGTTTGGGTCTGCGACGTTTGGGTCTTGAGTGACTAAAAATTGAGAGACGACGGTGTCTCCGTTTGTGTCTGTGTAATCGACATAGAACTTGCCGTTTTGAGCAAAGTCTGGGTGAAAGGCCATCGATAAGAGGCCCTGCTCATTGCCGGTTGAGCGGATGCGAGCCGAGATATCTAAGAATGGTGTTGAGCGAGTAGCACCGTTCTCAAAGACTAAGATCTGACCGGCTTGCTGCACAATAAAGAGGCGAGGGTCATCTGTGGGAGCGGTCACGTACAATGGCTTCTCAAGGCCCTGCACCAGAACCTCTAACTTAAACTCTCCGGGCGACACCCGAAAACAACTGGCCAACAAAAGAGAAAAAATAACTATGTTTCTCATTAAAACACCTTAACGGTCCGCTGACCGTAAACGGTCGCGCTCTTATTTACGAAGACCTATCTTCATAGGCCTGAATTCAGCTTCGCGCAGGCGATGCTTCGTATCAAAGAGCGCGACCGTTTACGGTCAGCGTGAATATTACGAACCCAATAAGACCCAGAGACCCATGATTAAAAAGGGCACACTTAAGCAAAAGACGCCGATCACGCTCCAGAGTGTAGTGCCCTTCCCTAAGACATGTCGGCTCGGGTCTTTTGGTAAATACCAAAGAGGAACCTCTTCGCCGACCTTAAGAAAATCAGCCGCGCGACCAATATCCTCTTCAAAGGCATATTGCTTCCCAGCAACATCAAATTCAATACTGGTGACCCGCCTTGTCTTAGAGGTGTCCAGGTACTCCTGCCCCTCTAATTGCTCGTGAATGTAAGAGTGTTCGACGATCTTTGCTTGGGTCTTGACCCCATGTTTTTTGATCATCTGGTGGCGAACGTAGGCTCGTATTTGAATAAAGTTCGCCAAAAAAGCGCTACCACCAAAGGCGATCGGGATAAGAATTTGAGAGAGCATTAGGTAGAGTGTGGTGGCAAGTTAAAGCGAGGTCAAGCGGTGGGTGAGGCTATTGGACAAACGAAGAGCCATTCCAGGTTTGTTTGGGGCCAAAGACATCGTCTTCATTCGGAGAGAGGATTCGAGTGATCTGCCCAGTTGCAGAGTCGCGCTCCCATTTTTCGTCGTCTTTTTCGTCGCGATCGTAATCTATTTTAGCGCGCGTCCATTTTCCGGTCTTGGCGTCATCGTACATATTGACCTTGGTCGGTGAGCCCGAGAAGGCGTCTTTTAATTTTATTTGACCATTCGTTGAAGACTCAAAGACACCCATAATATCTTTTACTGCGAGCGCTCCTGACTTACCCGCATCGGCCCCTGGAGCAACAGGCGGAGTCTCGACGGGTGGGGCCTCAACTGGCGGGGTATTTACAACAGGTGCTCCACCTCCGTTTACAAAGGCAGTACCGTTCCAGGTCTCTTTGATGTCGAAGTTGCCGTCATCATTGGAAGATATCTCGCGGGTAATTTGACCAGTGACGGGGTCGCGCTCCCACTTCTCGTCGTCTTTCTCATCGCGGTCATAGTCGATCTTGGCGCGGCCCCACTTTCCCTTCGACATATCATCGTACAGGTTGACCTTGGTTGGAGAGCTTGAGAAGGCGTCTTTTAGCTTTGGCTTGCCTCCCGTTGAGGAGTCGAAGACCTTCATAATATCTTGGGCGGTGGGGGCATTGCCGCTCTTACTATTTGAGAAGGCCTTGACCTTGTTGTCATCGCTCTTTGAGGCAGAGCCTCGGCAGCTATAGTTTAAAACAACGACGCCAACGATAGCTCCAACCACCCAGAGTATATTTCGAAACGTGTTGTACTTCATTCAGAACCTCTTTTTTGTTACGCTAGCGCGCTCACAATTTTTCCACAAGAAGTTGCTATGTCTTCAGACAACCTCAAAGCAAAGATATACGCCCTCGTTAAAAAGATCCCAAGGGGAAAGGTCTCTACTTACGGAGATATTGCAACTTTTGCGGGCTCACCGAGGGCTGCACGCGAGGTTGGCTGGGCGTTGAGCGCGCTTCCTTTTGATACAGAGCTACCCTGGTGGAGGGTCATTAACGCACAAGGCGCAATCTCACCACGAAGCGGCGATGACAAAGGAGCCTTTGAGCATCAAGCAGCGCCACTACGCAAAGAAAAGATTGAGGTGAGCAAAGAAGGAAAGCTAGACCTGACGAAACATCGCTGGAAACCAAGGGCCACAACAATCGCGGCAGCTCTCTCTGAAGCCCGAAGCTAAACCGCCGGTGGTCCGACATTTCGGCTAAATCTATAAACCCCTCCGGGCTGAATTTATCCGGCCCTGTTCCCTATTCCCAGTTCCCTATTCCCCGCCCTTATCGCCAAGCCCAGGCAAAGCCATCGCGGGCGGCGGGGTCAGAGGTCTTGGTCTCTTCTAGAATCTCTTGGCCGCGGGCGAGGTCGGCATCAGCCCCCGGAAGAGCACGGCGCTTTCGAAGGGCTCCTCGCTGTAAGAGCGCGCTACAAAGCTCAATTGGAGTGCGGCACGCCTCTAAGATCTCAACAGCGCGATCTAAGTCTTGCACTGCAGTCGTCGGATCGATAATGGCTCGAAGTCGTAGCGCGTTCGCGTGAAACGTCTTAGGAGGGAGCGCTAAGGGTCGCTTGAGGCAGGCCTGGGCTTGTGACCGGTGATAAGACGGCGACTTGCCTTGCGCGGCGAGCCCTAAGTGCGCTGTCGCCCGTAAGAGAGCTATCTCCGCGCGTTTACCTGCGACAAAGCGCAGACCATTTGGGCCCTTGTTGGCCTCTAGAGCTTCTAGGGAGCGGGTCGCCTCTTCGAGCTTACCTTGCGCGATCAGGAGCCGAGCCTGCGCGCAAGCCGATAAGAGCAACAAGAAGGTCGGAGGCTCTTTGGGCCACTGCTCTGCCGGGCGGAGCGCCTCTTGTGCTCCTGCGAAGTCTCCTAAGTAGATGCGACACTCTGCGAGCGGCGCCGCCAAGAAGGCCAGCGCAAAGCGATCGTGGCGGCGCTGGGCCTTTTGCATCATCGCGTATAAGCGCTCTTCGCTGGCTGTGGGGTTGCCGAGGTACGTATCAGCGCTGGCGACGAAGGTCTCTGCCATCACCCGCTCAAAGGTGTCGCCGTGTCCTGTGCTGCGTAAGGTCTCTTCGGCGCGTAAGAAGGCCGTCTGTGATAGCTCCCAATCGGCGCTCTTCCAGTAGAGTAAGCCCCGTAACACCTCACCAAAGCCTAAGACCTCAGGGTCTGTAATAGAGCCCGCGAGAGAGTCGGCTTTCTTAAGCGCCTGGTGAGCATTCTTGAGGGGGCCTTCACCATCACGCATGGAGAAGAACGAGGTGATTAGATACAAGGCATAGACAACATCAGAGTTGCTGCCTTCTCGTAGAGCTAAATCTAAGAAGCGGGCCTGAAATTCGCCTCCCCGTAAGCGATCCATAATGGTCAGATAGCTCCCGAGGCGGCGATATAAGTCAAGGCGCAATCGAACCTTCTCGGTTGGGATACGAGAGGCTAAGCCAGTCAGCTTAGAGTATCGGCGCTGCGCGATGGCCAAGTGGAAGAACAACGAGCCAACGGCCCAGGGCGCCATGTGCCAAAGCGTTGCGTATGAGCCATCGACGTCTTGTAAGACCTCTTCGAAGTTTTGCAGCGACAGCGCTAGCTCTCCGCACTTTAGCTCAGCGGTCGCGGCGAGCATCGTTAAGTGAGAGCGATCTTCTGGGGTGAGGGCCGCGGCATCGAGGTAAGCTCTCGCCGAGTCGTGATAGCGCCCCGCGAGGTCTAGAGCTTCGCCGCGAGACTTTAAGGCGCTCGCCCTATCAATAGACTTGCCTCCCACAGCGAGCGCTTGCTCATAGAGGTCTGCTGCGCGAGAGAAGGCGAGCTTCTCGGCGGCTTGCTTGGCTGCGAGCAAGAAGAGCTTGGCGGCTGCCTCTTTCTCTCCGGCTCTGAACCTGTGCTGCGCGGCGAGCTCGGCCTCTGCGTTGGTCTCTTCGAGGGCAGCTGCGAACGCGACATGGAGCTGCCGTCTGCGCTCTTCAGGCAGACCCTCATAGACATCTTCCCGAACTCGATCATGAAAGACATCGAGGACATCCTCGTCGCCCTGCGTCATCAGCTCTCGTAAGAAGTGTTCATACAAGAGTAAGTCTATCGCCTCGGAGAGCTTGGCTGTTGTCTTTTTAGTAACGGCCCGTAAGAGAGAGAAGTCAAAGGGTGCACCCGCGACGACGGCCGCTGCGAGCACCTCATTGGCGTCTTCAGGTAAGGCCCCGACGCGCATCAAGAGACGAGCCTTTGGACCTTCGGCTTGGTTCTCTGGGTCAGAGAGGGCGTTAGCGAACTCGACCGCAAAGTAGGGATTTCCTCCGGTCTCTTTTAAGACCTTCTCGATTAACTCAGGCGAGGCTGGCTCATTTAAGTGCAGCTCTAATAGGCCCGCGACATCTTCGGCTCCAAAGGGCTTGAGATCGATATGCTTAGCGCGCCCCTGCTTCTCTAGCTCTGTGAAGAGGGTCTGTACGGGTTTATTGTTCTTGAGCTCAAGGGTCCGCGCGGTGCTGATGATGGTTAGATTTGGAGCATCTTCGCCATCAAAGAGGGCTTGTAAGAGGGCCACGCTCTCAGGGTCGGCCCACTGCATATCATTGATGACCCAGACATTGGGTTTTTCTGTTTGTAAGCGCCGCAGCAAATCTCGAAAGGCCTCAAAGGCTGCCACTCGCGCTTCAGTCGGCGATAGCTCTGGCTCTTCCTGGGCTCGTTGAGAGAGGGCGCGCACTCGGCTTAGCGCTGGGAAGATCTTAATGAGCGGCTTTAGACCCTGCTCTGGGATAAAGGGCGTGACGTGCTCTGCCGGCTTTCGGCGTAAGGTCGCTGCGATCTGCTCGGCGATGCGATCAAAGGCCTTATAAGGGAGCTCTTCTCGCTGATAACAACGACCTTGATAAGAGCGCCAACCATCGACCTCAAGCAGGCGCACGACCTCGGCGACCAAATGGCTCTTGCCGATACCGCTCTCGCCGCTGACGACAAAGAGCAAGGGCTTATGCTGCTGGGCCTCGCGGGCTTCATTGCAGATGTTGACCAGCTCTTGAGAGCGACCCACAAAGGCCTCACCCCTCCAGATCTGCTTGGTATCTAAGAATGGCACCGGAGATCCAATGGAGTCACAGAGAAACTCTAAGACCTCGCGGGCGTTAGGGCGGTTGCGAGGCTCTTTCGCCAACAAGTGCTGCATCAAGCGCTGATACTCTTCGGGTACATCAGGAGAGAACTCAGCGGGGTTTGGCGCAGGCTTTAATACATGTGACTCTAAGATAGCGCGGCCCGTCTTTCCGCTAAATGGAACGCGGCCTGTCAATAAGACAAAGAGCAAGCAACCAAAGGCGTACATATCGGCCTTGGGTGTCACAACGCGACCTAAAGCCTGCTCAGGAGCCATATAGTGAGGGGTCCCGATGGCTTCGCGCTCTTCGTCGGTGCGTTCTTGCAAGATACCAAAGTCTAAGATCTTTGCTGTACCGCTGGGCGTAACTAAAATATTTTGAGGCTTGAGATCGCGGTGTACTTTGCCGGCACGATGTAAGCAATCAAGGCCAGCTAAGATATCGGGTAGAACAAGCCTGAGCCTCTCATAGTCGCAGGTACCGCGATTCTTGCTGGGTAGGCTCGGGATGGGCGCGTTGGTGTCAGGAGACCCAGAGACCGGTTGCCTTGTGTCAGGTGCAATTGGGCTCCGCTCCATATTGCGAACATAGGTCAACAGATCTGGGCCTCGAACAAGCTCCATTGAAAAGAAGCAACGATCCGGGAGGGCGACGAGGTCATATAAGCGGACGAGGTTTGGGTGATGAAGCTCTGCAACGGCGCGGAACTCTCGCTTGAGCATCGCGACGCCTTCTAGGTCAGTGACGCGCAGAGTTTTTAGGGCGACGTTGATGTCTCGTCGTAGGTCATGGGCTTCATAGACCTCGCCCATGCCGCCCTTCCCTAGCTTGGAAATGAGCTGATACCGTGGTGTAACGAGCCCTTGTTGTCCCTCGGTTATCTCCAAGACCACGCTCCTGCCTCTCTCTCCGCCGGATCTAAGACTCCGACGTCGACGGTGAGTTGTTTTCCGATGGTCAAGTCTTCTTGCGCGCCGTCAACACCGGCTTCTTGCCTGAGCCGAGAGCGTAGCAAGCGCGCTGCCCCTACCTCAATCTTTCCTCCGAAGCTCTCAAAGATAGTGAGCGCTTGGTCTACAAAAGGTAAGGCGCTTTTCGGTTTATTACGCAGTAGCTCTATCACTCCGCGCTGCCTTAATGCAACGGCATATAAAAACCGCTTTGGCAGGCGATAAGCGCTCTTTAAAAGAGTCTGCGCTCGATCAAGCAAGGCCTTTTGCTCGGAGCCTTCGGCCTTGACAGCCATCGCACACAAAACCCGCGATAACAAGATCGACACCTCCGCGTGATCCCAGCGCAGATAATTGAGGCCTGATTGCTCACTGTTTGCCAAGATCTTCTCTAAGCTCTCCTGGGCGCCGCTAAAATTCTTCTCTGCCAGGGCAATCTCTGCGGCCGCTGTCTCCATCCGCAAGCGCTGCAAAGAAGCAGGCTCCTCGGGCCAAATTAAGAGCGACTCATCGCGAGCAGCGCGCGCCCTCGTAATATTATTTTTATAGAGCGAGACCCGCATCCTTGACCAGGCCAGCTCGCTTAGTGAGTACCGATCGCCCCGCTCTCTGGCGCGAGAGATCTCAGCGCGTAAGCGAGTGTCAGCGGCGTCTAAGTAGCCCGCATAGAACTCAGTGCGGGCGCAATAAGAGGCTGCCACTGCGCGCTCAAAGCTTCGTTGTGATAAGTCGCCCCAGTGCTTCTCCATCACAATATTGAATCTCTCTAAGGTCTTATCCCACTCATTTTGACATAAGTGATAAGTCGCCCAGGCCGCGTGCCCTACATAAGCCAAGAAGGAATCTTTGCTCTTTAACTCTGCGAGCGCCTCGTCTCCAGCGACCAAGAAGTGCGTCGCCTGGCGCATGTAGCTCTCTTTAAAAGAGGATGATAAAAAGACGCCATGCCCATAAAAAGCCCTCGCTCCCCAAGCTAAATCTTTGGTTCGCAAGGCATTGGCAAAGAGCTTCTCTTGATATTCAGCACCTCGAAAGATATCGAAGATAAAATAATGCACCGCCATTCGATAATAAAGGTCAAGGCGCAAGGTCTCTTCTGGAGGCAGCTTCTGCTTTTTGCTACCACTAAAGAAGCGAGCGCGCCACTCACCCTTAAACTTATTCCAGGCGATTGAGGCCAAGATACCCATATGCGACTTTTGAGAGACATCAACGCCCTCAACAGCGTTTAATACTGCCCTCATTCCGGCGACGCCGCGCGCAAGCTCCCCGGCCTTTAAGTCAGTCTCTGCGGCTCGTAACACTAAGCGCGCCCTGTCTAAACCTTCGCACTCTTTGGCGGCCGTTGTGAACTCTGCGCTCGCCTCTCGGTATCGACCCGATAAATCTAAAGCATCACCGCGGGCCTCTCGCAGAGTAATTAAGTTAGTGCCCTCTGCGGCGCGGCTCATCGCCTTGGCATACAAATCTGCCGCGTGACCAAAGGCTAACTTTTCAGTGGCTTGCCTCGCTGCTTGCAATGTATAGGTATAGCCCTGCTTTAAATCTCCGGCGCGCGACCAGTGATCCGCTAAGAGATCAAGGTCTCTAATTTTTCTTCCGGCGAGCGAAAGGGTCGCATCTATGGCGTGTGCACCTAAGCTCCCTTGAGAGTCTTTGCGCCCGCCCTCTAATGCTGTCGCGATGGCCTTATGAAGCTTCTTTTTATGTTCAGTCTCCATCCGAGCATAGACCAGCTCCCGGACGCGGTTGTGATACACATCATAAACTTCTTCTAATTGCGGGTGGTATGCTTCACGTAAGAGCCGCGCGATAATCAGCTCGTCTAAGGCTTTGAGGAGAGCCGCGCTTGAGATGCCAATCGTCGCCCGCAACAAGCGAAAGGTCGCGAGCCCACCGACTGCCACTGCGGCATCGAGCACTACCTTGGCCTCAGAAGACAGGCGCATAATTCTAGATTGTATCAGCGCTGTTAAATCAGGGAGAGCAGCGCCAGGTGTTGTATTCTCAAGGGCAGCGCGACCAAGCTCTGCGACTAGATACGGGATACCCCGCGACTCACGAGCGACCTGCTCAACTAATGCCACCGAGGGCTCTTTTTGCAATAGCTTTCGTAAGAGCTCTGTGATCTCTCGCTTTGAGAATAAGCGAAGCTCTAAGCGGATGTTCTTGCCTTTAATCGAGTGCTCAAGGAGCGGAGCGAAGGGGTGCGTCTCGCCAATATCCCTGATGCGCGCTGTCGCCAATATCAAGATGGGAGCAGGCTCTTGCTCCATGCAGATAGCCCGTAAAAGCTCGATCGACTCAGGGTCAGCCCATTGCATATCATCGAGCACCAAACAAAGAGGACGCACTGACGAGAGGCTCTTTAAGATCTCTTTTAAGGCTGTAAAGGCTTGGTCTCGGTCTAAGCGCTTGTCTGGGTTTTTATTGACGGGCATATCAGAGAGCGCTGAGATCTCCCAGAGCACCGGGAAGATCTGCGCTAAGGCCTCTACACCTTTAGGGAGCAGGGCCTGCACGTCTTCTTTCTTTCGGCGATCGATCGTCGCTGCGATGGCCTCGATGATGCCGTCGAAGGCCTTAAAGGGCATCTCTTCGCGCTCATAGCATCGACCTGAGTAATGCCCCCAGCGAGTAACGCGGGCCTTTAGCATCTTGATCGCCTCTTGCACTAAGAGGCTCTTCCCGAGGCCCGAATCTCCGCCGATTAAGACAAAGCGAGTCTCACCCTTCTCTACGGCGAGCGCGGCATCTAAGATAGCTTGCAGCTCTTGCTCTCTCCCCACAAATGAGACGTCGGTAGGGGGCAAAACCTTAGACCACTGCGGCTCTTTGGCGCCAAGCTCGTCAACTAAGCGCTTCACTGCCTCTTTTGCTGTAGGCCGATCTTTGGGCTCTTTCTTGAGCAAGTCTAAGCAGAGCTTCTCTAATGAGGCCGGCAGCTGCGGGACAAACTCTTTAGGGTTTGGAGGAGGGCTATGCGCCTGCGCCTTTAAGATCTCAATGTCATCCGGAGAGTCAAAGGGGTAGCGGCCCGTCAAGAGCACAAATAAAATACAACCCAAGGCATACATATCAGCCTCAGGCCCGACCCTCTTCCCGAAGGCCTGTTCGGGCGACATATACTGCGGGGTGCCCACTGCCTCTGAGCCATCCTCAAAATAAATAGAGCCGTGTATGGCTTGAGCGATGCCAAAGTCTAAGATCTTTACTGTGCCATTTCGGTCTACCATAATATTGGCAGGCTTTAAGTCTCTATGGACATAACCCGCGCTATGGAGAGCATCTAATCCGGCAAAGACCTGAGGCAAGGTAGAGAGCAGCCTCGGAGGGTCATAGCCTAAGCCTCGGCCTCCAGTGGGTGGGTTGGTCGTGGGCTTATCTCCAAAAGGCCGCACATATTGCGCGAGGTCATCCCCTGCGACGACCTCCATTGTAAAGAAGGCGTTCTCTCGGGTGATGACCAGATCATAGAGATTAACGAGGTTCACATGCCTAAGGCCCGCGACGGCCCGAAACTCTCGTTTTAAGGTCTCGGTGTTCTCGTCGCTGGTGAGGTTTAAGGTCTTTAGCGCAACGTTTAAATCGCGGTGGGTATCGTTCACCTCGTACACAGAACCCATACCGCCCTTCCCCAGGCGGCGTATCGTTTTGTAGCGTTCAGTTCCTTGAAATTCTGACATGAGGTTTGGCATTCTAGCAGCCCTATACAGGAAGGGCGAGCCCTAAATACAACTTCGTTATGGGGTGGTCTTAGGTTGGTACCCTCTAGCCAGCGAATAAGACTACGGGCTATGCTAATCCAAAATACGATTAAACAATAGAGCCGCCTCTATATTTCACCCCCTAAGTAACTTCACCGATGAGCGGCCTATAAAGGACATTTTTTTAATGAAACGCTTCTCCTCGCAAGACGCGACGCTTGCGGCCTTTCGAGCCCTACAAACCATCGCGATGGCGAACGGAGTCTTTGATGAGGCCGAGAAAACGCTCCTCCGCGTCGCCTCTTGGCTGTATCGCATAGAGCCTCCTGCCTCGCTCCCCTCCATCGACGCCGAGCAGCTTGTAAAGTCAATACAAGCACAAGACGCCCCTATCGTCTTACAAGACTGCGTCATGATGGCCTTAGTCGATCATGAGGCCAGCGACGAAGAGTGGAAGGTCCTTCGCGCTTATGCCAATGTGCTACACACCGACGAAAACACCCTGCGCGGCTATTATGACGAGGCCCTCTCCCTGCGCTCATTCTTTCAGCAAGAACAAGAGAGACGCCAGCTTGGCCTCTTCTTACAAGACCTAAGCGCAAGGCAAGGCCAAAAGGGCTTAGAGGCCTTCTTTAGAAAGCAAGGCAGCGCGCTTGAAAACCCTGCGATCTCATGGCGTTATCGTCGCCTTGGCATCTACCCAGAGCAAACATTAGGACGCGCCCTCTGGAGCTATTGCCACCTCAATGACTTTGGCTTACCCGGCGAAGTCGGCGGACTCCCCGAGTCTTGGCTATGGCATGACCTCCTTCATGTGCTCACCGAGTACCCGACCGATACAGAGGGAGAAGCCAACCTCGCAGCCTTTACAGCGGGCATGCTCCGTAAAGACCTCTTCCCGTATGTGATGCTCGCGCTCTTGCCCGCAAACCAAAAACCATCGCTCTCCAAGATTGAGAAGGCTCATACAAGGGGTCTAGCCTCCAAAGAAGCCTTCACCAAAGATTGGAATTATTGGGATGACTTGAGCTTAACCTTACCCGAGGCCCGCACAAAATTTGGGATCGCGTCGTAACAAACCCGCAAATCAAAGGTGATATCGTGGCGTATACTCAAGGTTGGCAGTTCGTTATTAAAGCAAAAGACTACGTTAGCCATCTGCAACAGCTCAAAGAAAACCTCCAAGGCAAACGCAAAGAGCACGCCCAAGAGGTAGAGGCCCTAAAAGCTGAGCATGAAAAAGCCATCTTAGAGCTGGCCGATTATGCAATGCCCAAGCTCGATGATGAGGTCTTAAAGCAAGTCAAAGACCTCTACGGCTTCGGGCAATTTGTGAGCAATAACCCCCTCCAAAGAATGCCCGCTGAGCAAGCCAAGGCCCAGGCAGACTTCGATAAATTAAACCAAGACCCCCGAGTGGTGAGCTCTGACCTCTATATCCACCCAACGACAGGGGGCATCTCTCTTAAGCTCCAAGAAGCCCAAGAGCAGCTCAAGATCGTCGATCAAGTCGTCAGCCAATATAGCGCCGAACCACGACTCCTTGAACTCTTCTCCAGCGGTTACAAGACCCCAAATTATAAGTCCCGCTGGTGGAACGCGACCTACTACTCTGACTGGAAGTGGGGCGACATCTACGAAGAGAAGTTCGGCAAGACCATCGACGTGATGAGCACCGAGTACTCCTCCTTTCTTACCGATAAAGGCACTCTGGAAGAGTCTGTACGCGACTTAACCAAAGAGAAGAACCAGATCGAGGCCCTCGTCAAAGAGTACAACCAGCTCAAAGAGGCGCTCGCTGACTTTCCGCTCTATATCTTAAAGCAATGCCGACAAAAGCTCGCCGCACACTTAAGGCACGCGGATAAAGAGCACCTCTTTAACCTCGCCAAGGGAGACCCCGCCAGAGAGTCCCTCGTCAAGCGAGTCCACGGCATTGAGAAGCAAAACGCCTATCTACAAGAGCTTGGCAAGCTTCACTTCGCAGAGCAAGAGCGATACATCGACTCCGTTGTTGGTCGAGTCAACGAAAAGATCAATAAGTACAACCGCCCCAAAAAATCGATGATGTCTATCCCTCAGACCGACGTTGATAAGATGCTCCCAAACCTCGACGATAAACTGCGAGCCCGCGAAAATCGCTTTGAGAAGCAGAGCGTCACCATCGTAAACTTTAACCAGTACGACTACTTCGATTATCAGCGCGATATGCTCTGGTGGGATGTCATCACCGACGGGCGCATCGACGGAAACTTTATCCCTGAGGTGCGCGATTTTCATCATCACCACCCAACCTATGTCTACGAGCGCCACGACTCTTCCAGCCACTTTCACGACTCGTCAAATAACGACTTCTTTGATGCTGGCACCGCAGTCTCAAGTGACTCTTCTTCGAGTTCAAGCTTTGGAGACCCCTCTTGAGCAGACGCCTCACTATCGTCGCCTATGCGGTCAATGGCTCAGGGCTTGGTCACCTCACCCGGATGCTCGCGATCTTACGCTGGGTCAAGCGCTTAGCTCCACTCGCCGGAGTCACCCCTGAGATCTATCTCTTAACATCGTCTGAGGCCTGCGCGATGGCCCTGGAAGAAGGCATCGCGGCCTTTAAGATCCCCTCCAAGACGGTCATTAAAAACACTGACATCCCCAAAGAAAATTATCTAAGGCTCGCCAAGCAATGGATCTGGCATAGCATTGGCCTCATACGCCCTGATATTTTATTGGTCGATACATTTCCGGCGGGCACCTTCGGAGAACTCTTTCAAGCGCTCGATGGACCGAAAGCCAAGGTCTTAATCTATCGCGCAGTCAAAGAGGCTTTTGCCAAACAAGAGGCTATCTCTGCGCTCTTACCTTTATATGATCGCGTCTTGTTACCTGAAGAGGCCGGACAAGCTCCGCGAGAGATCCTGCCTGAGATCGCGGCCAAGACAAAGCGAGTAGGCCCGATCACGCTGCGCTCGATTGAAGAGTTAAGACCACGAGCCGAGGCCAGAAAACGCCTTGGAGTAGACGAAGACTCTCTCGCTGTCTTTATTAGCGCAGGCGGAGGCGGAGACCCAAACGCAGAAAAAGTCTTGCTCTCTGTCATTGAAACATTGCGCACCTTAGATCTTCATTTGGTTGTTGGGGGGGGTCCGCTCTATCAAGGCGAGGTCGTCCGCGGGAAAAATATTACTTGGCTCAGTGGATTCTTTGCATCCGAAGATTTTTTAGGGCTTGATCTTGGTATCTCTGCGGCGGGCTATAACTCTTTTCATGAGCTATTGCACGCTGGAGTCCCGACCATTTTTTATAGCCAAGAGAAGATCGCCGATGAGCAGTTTCGACGCGTGGATGCGGCTACCCAGGCTGGCGCGGCCTTCTCTTTACCTGTCTCAGAGCAGGGCAGCTTTGATAAAGAGCTTCTCTTAGGCTTGATTGAAAAATTACGAGACCCTGCCACCAGAAAGCTCATGTCAGAGAAGGCAAGGAGCCTAGCACCCAAGAGCGCTGCCAGAGATGCAGCGGCTCAAGTGCTCGCGACACTGGTACCCAAGCGCAATATCGACGAGGCCTTACAGCTTGGAGACCATAAATTCTTCGCGACGCTTGAAAAATATCAGCTCTCTTTTGCGAACGCCCTTGAGGTGATCACGGCCTTCGCTCCAGAAGAGGCCCTATCAGCGTCAGAGAGGCGACAACTATTCTTCTCGCTCTTACAAGAAATCTCTCCTCAGAGCCTGGTTTTATTTCTCTCTTTGTATCGGAGGTTTGTTCTCCCCAAAAACTTTATAGAGGCGCAAGAGTCGATCCAGAGCGCCTCAAAGATTGTCGCGGCCTTACAAGCTTTCCGCGATGAGCGAGGGGCTCTCTCTTTCATTAAGCTCTTGCCAGTCGATAAGCTGCTCTCTGTCTCCACTCTCTCAGGGGAGCTTTGCCGCTTCTTGGCGCTCTTACAAGAGAATGGCGAGTCGCTCTTTCGCGGGATGGCGATCTTATCGCAGCATATGGGGCCGCTCTCCCAAGAGAGTTCGCCTCTGGCCGTTCTAAAGCTCTCTTGCCAAGAACTTGAAGCTTAGTTTCTTAAACAAAAACAAATAGTTATACTTTTTTAAAGTTTTTAGTAAACGCGCCGTGTAGTCCTCCCGATATTAGCTCGCAAAAGGGAGGCCACTATGGATACCAGGGACGTGGGCTTTATAGCGATCGATGAGGCGAGCAAGAAGTTGCTATCAGTGTTGCGCCGCTACGCGAACTTCTCAGATCCAGTGCTGATACAAGGCGAGACTGGAGTCGGCAAGGAGGTCGCTGCGCGCTCGCTGCACGAAATGAGTAACCGAGCCGAGCATTTATTTGTCCCCGTCAACTGCGCCGCGATGCCTGACTCGTTGGCAGAGAGCGAACTCTTTGGTCATGAGAAGGGTTCTTTTACTGGGGCAGCTCAAACCCACATTGGAGCCTTTGAGCAAGCGAATAACGGCACCTTATTCCTTGATGAGATGGGAGAGATGTCACCTGCAATTCAGGCAAAGCTCTTACGTGTCTTAGAGAGCGCTGAGATACGAAGGGTCGGCGGAGAGCAAACGCGAAAGGTCAATGTGCGCGTTGTCTGCGCCACACACCGAGACTTAGCAAAAGAGCCAGACAGGTTTCGCCCTGACCTGTATTACCGAATCGCCGCGTTAAAGGTGATGATCTTACCTTTGAGCCAGCGCCCAGGGGATTTGGCGATGTTATGCGAGGCCTTTCTTCAAAAGAAGTCCCCGGAGACCGGGCCAAGGATCCTTACAGCCAAAGCCTTACAAAAGCTGCTCGCGTACCACTGGCCCGGCAATGTTAGAGAGCTTCGCAATGTCTTATTTCGAGCTGCGATCAACTCACCCAGCGTAGAGATCGGGCCTGACTCAATCGAGCTGGAGGCTCCCGCGCCTTGCCCTCCAGTAAAAGTGCCCTCGAAAGGTCTGCGCTTAGTCAACAAAGAGACCTTTATTGATGAGCTAAAGCGCAACGATTGGAATCGCCGTAAAACAGCGCAAGTCTTAGGAATTGCTCGCTCTACAGTCAAAGAAAAGATCAAGCGCTATGGGCTAAAAGATCCCAATCAGTCGTGATTGTGCTATCTTTATTTCATGAAACAAAATTTCTTGCTCATAGCCCTGTTGCTCACTTCATGTCTAAGCAAGCCTGATGCCCCCAAGTGCGAGCTCAGCGATTATTATTTAGGTAAGAACGTAACCGTCGCGCCGATCATTACGACAAGCTGCGATGAGGCCAAGGCGATCCCGACCAAGCTCACCAAAGATTACTTCTCGCTTGACCAATTCCCATTGCGGCTCACTGTCAATCAAGGAGGCGCTCGCTTCCGACGCTCTCCAGAGTTTAACGCCTCTGATCCATCAAACGTCTTGGGCTTCCTTGCTGAGAAGAATGAGATCTATGCGGTTGGTCCTTCTAAGAATGAGTACGGCATCTACTATGCAATTCCGGTTTTAGATGTGAACAATGACTGGTGCTTGGCCTATGTAAGCACCGCGGTCGTCTCTGAAAAGCAAACGATTATTAAGAATGATAAGCCCTGAAGAGTTAAAGAAATCTCGCAAGCTTCGCCTCAAAGGTATCTCAGAGGGCAAGGTGCTCACTGGGCCTCAAACGGTTCATATCGACTTAGCAAACGGCTGCAACACTAACTGTACGACCTGCTGGGATCACTCTCCGCATTTAAATGAACCTCGCAGCATCGACTGGAAGCGCCAAAAGATGTCCCTCGAAACTTTTGAGGGCCTTGTTGAAGATCTAGACTCTATGCGCTCCGTTGAGTCCGTCATCTTATCAGGGATGGGCGACCCATTTGTAAACACTCAGATCTACGAGATGATCAAGCGCTGCAAAGAGAAAGGCTGGCATGTCACAGTCTTAACCAACGCGCTCTTAGCTCAGCCTGAGAAGATCTTGTCTCTTGGCGTTGATATGATGTTGATCTCAGTCAATGGTGTGAGCCCTGCTTCTTACGCTGCCTTTCACCCAAATTTAGACGCTAAAGACTTTGAACATTTATGCTCTCTGCTAAAGACCTTCGCAGACGCCGGGAAAACCTTTAAGCATGTGCAAGTGATCAATCGAGATACTGCTCCAGAGCTAGTTGAGATGGTCCGATTTGCAGCCAAGTATAAGGCCAAGTCGATCACGTATAAGTTGGCGAGTTTACGAGAGGGCACCGAAGCCTGCGCGATCACTGAAGAGCAAAGAGTAGAGCTGATAGAGAAGCTCATTCCAGAGGCCCGAGAAGAAGCCAAGAGATTACAAGTAGAGACCAACATTGATGTCTTTGAGAAGCAGGTCTTATCGGGTGGCCGAGACACAGCGCCTATCAAAGATGTTGGCTGTTTTATGGGCTGGACATATGCCCGAGTCACAGTCGATGGAACCATTTTATTTTGCTGCTCAACCGAGGTAAACGTCGGAGATTTACAGCGAGGTAACTTCTCTTCGCAGTGGACAGGAGACCTCTGGAACAGCGTTCGAAATCGTTTGATGGCAGGGCGTTATTTTCCAAATTGTGCGCAGTGCGGCAAGCTCAACCAGAATGTAAAGATCGGAGAGAAGGTCAAGGCCTCCTTCGGGGAAGAATTATTTTTAGCTCGAATTGGTAGAGCCCCGCGTAAAACATTTAACGTTTGAGGCCACTATGTCAAAACATATTCTTTGCTTCGCTTATCTCTTCTTTGCTTTTGCTGCCATCGCTGGTCCTACCGATGAAAAAGAGAGCTACTCGGTGCTTCTTAAGGGGCACACTAACTATGTCTACAATGCCGTCTTTAGCCCCGACGGAGAATTAATCGCGACCTGCGGCGATGACAACACCGCAAAGCTCTGGGATGCAGGCAGCGGGCAACTCTTAGGCTCACTCGAAGGACACACCTACTTTATTTACACAGTAGAGTTTAGCCCAAACGGTAAGCAACTCCTCACAGTGAGCGCAGATAAAACGGCCCGCGTCTGGGATGTAAGCAGCCAAAAACTCTTAACAACCTTAGAGGGGCATACAAACGGCATCTTTGAAGCGCACTTTAGCTCAGATGGTAAAAAAATTGTGACGGGCAGCTTCGACGAGACAGCCAAAATCTGGTCCGCAGATACAGGTAAAGTGCTGTTTGAATTAAAGGGTCACAAAGGCCTCATCTCGGCGGCTCGTTTTAGTAAAGACGATAGCCTCGTTATCACAGGAAGCCACGATGGCACCGCCAAGATTTGGAACGTCAGCGATGGGAAACTGCTCACAACCCTCGAAGGCCATAAAGCCCGAATAACGACCGCAGGGTTTAGCCCCGATGGTCAATACGCGATCACTGGCAACGAAGACAAAACAATTAAAGTCTGGGACGTAAAGAGCGGCAAGCAAATCTATACATTAGGCGGGCACGACAACCATATCAGAGTGGCCACCTTTAGCCCCGATGGAAAACTCATCTTCACTGTGGGGGCCTACGAACCCTACTCTCAGCTCTGGGATGCAAGCACCGGCAAATTAATCAGCAAAATGAAGGGGAGCCAGACTCAAATATTAAGCGCAGCGTTTAACTTTGATGGGACACAACTGATTCTGGCAGGAGCAGATAAGATCGCTGAGATTTGGTCGGTGTCATTAAGCGGCGCTACCAAAATAAAGACCCTCGAAGGCCACACCAACGATTTACTCTCAGGCCGATTTAGCAAAGACGGCAAGCGCGCTGTCACGGCTGGCTTTGATAAGACCGCCCGAATCTGGAGCCTATAAATTTGATTCTTGCCGCATCGGACAATGTTCACAAGTCTCCGCAGAGTTTCCCCGACGAAGCGTAACGCATGGATCTGAGAGCAGACGATCTAAGGTCTCCTTTGATATTTCTCCGGCTTGGAGGCTGCGGTTAGAGGCAACAAAACGAACTCGACAATCAGAGTCATCCAAGAGGCCGTCTACCATAGACTTTTCGGTTGCAAAATTTCCTGCAACCGCGCGGCGAACCAAGTAATGAGAATCCCGGATTAACAACTCTAATAAGGCTGTTGGTGTCGAGCGTTCGATGGCGAGCTTGGCTCTTACTTGGGGTTCAGGATCGCTCGCTAACTTTCGCTGTAGCGATCTCATTCTCTTAAACCACGGATTACCAATAACCGCCACACGCACAGAGACACAACGATCTCTGGAGAGTCTTCGAAACCAAATACATTTTTTTAAGTGTGCCACGGCTGCGCGACATTGTTCATCAGTAGAGAAGATACATGCTCTCACTTCTCCCCACGAGAGTCGCTCCGCCATCCAAAAGCGAACGCGAGCGACTGAATCTTTTAATAAAGATGTTTTCTCTGAGAACAACAGAGATGGATTGAGAGCAACCATAGAGCGAATCTCGTATTTGGAGTGATTCACTGCAAACGAAATCAACTCTCTTGGCAACCCACGGTAAGACCAAAACTCGCCACCCAAGCGGGTAAAGAAGTCCGGATGTTCAAATAAGACTAGCGGGTACGCACGATTCTCTAAAACTGCACCCGGAAAAGAACTCGCGAGCGCTATTAAGTGCAACGACGGTGTGTTTGGGTTGCTCGCTAGCTCTGCTCGGACCCAATAGCATTTAAGAGAGGCAAGCTCATCAAGCCGCAAAGAAGGGGTTTCAGGCTGTGATGCTTCGTGAATCTCTCTTCGATAAGTAACTCGCTGCCAGCAAAATAGAGCAAAATCAAAGATCGTCTCGCTCCAGTAATACAACAAAAAGACCAAAACACCAGCGATAAGGTTTGCTAGCATGTTTTACTCTCGGCGCATGGGACAATTCTCGCAGATCTCCCTTGAGTTTGTACGGCGTAACTCAATACAAGGGTCAGCGAGCAAACGCTCCAAGGTTATTTGCGCCAGTTCTTCTGCTGCGGTGCTTCTCTTCAATACTGCTTCTCAAACCCTACAATTGTGGTCGTTTGATAGGGTTTCTAATTCGCTTTTATTGATATTGTGGCTACCTGCAACCTCGCAACGGATCCAGTAATATGGGCTCGCGATTGCGTACCCAATAAACTCTCGCGGCCAATCACCAGAGGTCCAAAAATAGCGATCTGCGCGAGCAAACAAATCGGGCTGTTCTAATAATGCTAAAGCAAAAGAGGGATTCTTAGATACCTCGGAGGGGAACTCTTTCGCAAGGCGCAAAAATTTATTCGTTGGTGTATTCGGGTTTTGCGCGACTAACTTTCTAACCCTCCAATTTGGGTGATCAGAGAGTTGCGAGAGTCGTGCTTGGGATGTATCGATTCGACTCGCTTCTTCCTTTTCGTTGTGCTGCCCGAATCGTTCTATAAAAAACCTCTCGTGCTTTGTTGTGTCCAATGTATTGAAGAAGCGCAAAAAATAAAGAGACACCAGCGAAGCGCCGATGGCGATAAAAAGCAGCTTCCAAGAAAAAACATATAGCACGAGCATACGGCAATAATACCATGCGCCGAACGAGGAAGCCCGCTTTAGGGGGCTTAACTCTTCAGCCGGAGGTTTTAACCTCCCGGCGGGATAGCGGATTTGAAATTATAAACCGTTGGCGGGGGCTTCTACGATGACACGCTCAGTACCAGCGCGTCCAAAGATCTCTGGAGAGTACATCTCTTCGGCTTTTGTTGGAGGCACAATAAAGGTACCCGGCGTTGTCGCGCGAGCAATGTACGTATACTTATGAACACCCTCCCACAATAAAGTCGTGAAGGCCTCTACTCGCTCATCGCGTAGATTCTCGTGCTGATACCACGGTCCCCACCACCAACGATAATAATCCCAAGGTCCATTCGCTGGGCTCTCATCTACTGCTGGCTGCTCAGGAGGCAACGAACCTGTTCCTTGAAGCACTGGATTTAGCGCCTCAAAACCAGCGGGAAGAGGGTCAACAAGAGCTACGTGATAACGCCTGGTCGGTGCCACCATCTGGAGCTTCACTCGAACTCTCGCTCCGGCTTTTACCTTCCATACTCCGTCGGCGCCTTTGGTGACGTCATCAGGGTTATCAACGGCTTCGTAGGTTCTTGTCACAGTAAAGCCAAAGTCTGCGGGCTTTAACTCTAAGTTCTTGGGCGCGTATGTTAGACCCAAGCGATAATACAAGCGCCCTGGACCTTCTTTTGACAGAGTAAAGAGTGATTGCTCTCCGGTCTCTAATAAAGCGTTCATGGGAACCATCAAGCTCTTTTGCTCAGTCGAGCGACCCTTAAACTCTTGCGAGCCCGCATAGCCATCACCTAACCAGGCCTTTGCAACAAATTCAGGAGTCGCCTTCTCATAGGTGTTGAAGTAGTTATCAAGCGCCAATAAAACAAAGGCGTTCTCTTGTGTACTAGACCAACGACCTGCTGTTCTGTGATTCAACAAACCGGCCACTAGCTTCACAATCAAGTCTTTGGTCGAGTCGCTGGGGTTGGCTTGGTTTAAGCGAATCAAGGCATCAAGCAAGACGCCATCAGCTCTACGATCCGACGACAAGAGAACATAGCTGTCCTCCTCTCGGTAAGCGGTCGTAAAGTGAGCCTCTCCTGCGCTCTCTGCGACCCGAGAGAGTAAGAAGGTCTTGATCTCATCGATCTCTTTGCTCGACCCTGAATCTTTCGCTAAGACAGCCAAGATCCAGCCCACAGACTCAATCGAGAGCTTCTCAAAACCTTTGCTGAGTAAGGTCTTGGCGCGAGCTGTGTCGGTATCTCCTAACAACATTCGAACATACAACGAGTAGGCAACGATCACATCTTTGGCTTCGTCGGTGTATCTCTCGTCGTACAAATAAGAGTCAATCGATTGTAAATAGTACTGCGCCTTGCTGAGCATATTCGCGTCAATGGCGAAGCCCTTCTCCTTAGCACGAGCTAAAGCGTGGGTTACGTGAACCGTCAAATATGGCCAGGGCTTTCGATCACTCCTCCAGAAGTCAAAGCCACCGCTGTAGTGCTGCATCATCTTAAGGCGCTTCATATCAGACTCAATCTGAGCCTTCATTGATTGCTCAGAGGGTAAGCCGGGCGCATTGAAGGCAGCGAGCACATCTTTTAATGCAGCCATCGCCATCACGCGGCTTGAGATCTGCTCAGAGCACTCATATGGATAAGTGCTCAAGTAAATGACCGCGTCCGTCAACGCAGAGAGCGCAGTTGAAGAGGTCGTAATCTCCAAACCTCCAAAGCCAGGGTATGCATCTTTCGGAGTGGCGATAGGTTGAGCAATGACGCCTTCATCGACAACACCATAAAGAGCGTTGGCCTCTGTGGTCGCAGGAGTATAAATCGGCAGGCTAAACTCGCTGGCGTCCTTGGCTTTTCCTGAGCCCGCTGCAGCCACTTGAAAGCGCACAATGCCTGTCTTTTGAACTGTTACAGGGAAGCGCACCTCTAAGCGATCATTGGCTGGCACTGTCGCAATAAAACCGTCGCCCTCGATGGAGACTAAGCTTGTGGCCCTCATCGCGACCTGCACTGTCATTGGCTTATCGGTTAAGTTCTGTAACACAACTGGGATTAAGGCCTTGTCTCCGAAGTTTAAGAACCGCGGAGCACTCGCCCTCGCCATTAAAGGTAACTTCGCGGTGACGGTATCTTCGCCAACACCAAAGTCCTTGTCTCCAGAAGCGACGACAGCGATCACTCGATAACGAGTTAAGTTATCGGGGAGCTTGTACTTAATCTTGGCGACACCTTTTTTATCAGTAGAGGCGCTTCCGACAAAGAGAGCTAAAGCACCAAACTCTTTTCTCATTGAGATCGGAGTCGCGCTCTGGCCTTCTCCTCCCATCGCGCCGCTATCTTCATCTTGCACCGACTTCTCCTCGGCTTTGGCCATTCGCAGCTTAGGCTTAGCGGGGTCTGCCTTTGTCTCTGCGGGAGCCTCAGGAGCAGGAGCCATCACGGCCGTCGCAACGGCATGATTGGCGGCGGCTCCCGGCTGATTCTGCGGAATACCATCATAGAAGGCCCCACCACTTGGAGGTGGCGGTGGCGGTGGTGGAATCTTGGTTGGATCTTCAAGCTGCAAGAAGCTTCGCAGATAATATTCTCTCGTTGGATCATAGCGGTAACCATACAAGCTCGCGATTGGGTCAGGCGTTGTGTATCCACCTAAAGAGAGCACCGCTTCATCAACAACCATCACAGCGACGTCTGCGCCTTTGACTGGCTTACCATTGGCGTCTTTGACATCGACCTCGATCGAAGTCTCAACACCCGGCGCGATCTCTTTGGCCTTGGGTTTTACTTTTACATCGAGCGTCCTGTGCTTCGCTGGAACACTCAAAGTGAGCACCCCAGAACCATATGCTGGGCGCTTTGGAAGAGTCTCATCGGGCTTGCCATCTTTACCAGCGCGCACCGACTGACCTGAGAGCGCGACCGAGATTTGTAAACCCGGAGTATAACCCTCCTCGATAAGAACAGGGACAGTCGCGCTGCCGTCTTTAATCGAGAAGTGCTCGCTCTTAATAATGCCAGAGCGACGCACCAATAAGACACCCTCTGCAGGCGAGAATGGAGCAACAACTAAGATCTTAGCAGTGTCTCCGGGCTTGTACTCTTTCTGATCAGGGATGAGCATCACCCGCTCTTGCTCAAGCTTTCTGCTCTCGTTGGTCTCGCCAGAAACCCAGACGCTCATCTGAGATTGATTGGCGCGGCCTTGATCGTCTGTCACGCTCGCTGTGACTCTAAATTGACCTCCCTCTTTTGGATGGAAGGTGCACTTAGAGGCCTTGTCTTCTGAGGTGATGTCACAGTTTTCAGGCTCTCCTTCTTTCTCGACTGACTTTCCGTTCTCTTCTTCCCAGGTAACTTTGGCGAAGCGGAGAGTGACCTTCTTCTGTGGAGTTAGCTTGCCGTCAATGTCTGAGACAATGACATCGATCGGGTACTCTTGGCCCTTCTCTACAAAGTATTTATCGCTCTTTAGACCAACATATAAGCTTGATGGGTGCACAATGATGCTGGTCGAAGCAGCCCAGGCTTGTTGGTTGACATCCATCACCCTGGCCTGGGCTGTGACTGATTGCGCGACAGGCTTCTCGGCAGCTTTTAACTCGATCTTGGTCTCGTGGTTTCCAAGCTCGTTGGTGAAACCTTCAATCACTTGAGGGGCAACATATGGAGTCGGCTCATAGCGATATGACCAATAGAAGTACGGGTTAGAGACGCTTCCGAAGCTATACTCACCTTGATTTGGAGGAGTAAAATAGCTGGGGCCTGTGGTCACTTCCCAGGTCACAGGAGCGTTGGGTAAGCCGCCGCCGGTGTAGTATTGGGCGTTCGCTACAAAGGTCGCGCTTGTATTGATAAAGAACTTATCCCCTGGAGGCGTTTGGCCATCATTGGCGGTCACCTTCACTTCAAACTCTGGGCGCCTAAACTCTTGCACTTCTAGGTAGTGATATGTCTCCCGACCCTCCATAAACGAGTTAGAAGTAAGCTTTAAATAAGCCTGACCCAAGTTCATTGTATCAGGGAGCTTCATAGAGAAATCAAAGCCGCCTAAGTCGTTGAGCTGGGTATCACCTTTGGCGACTTCATTCCCGAAGGAGTCATTGAGCGCGAAGCTAACTTTGGAGGCTGCTTTATTTAAGCCGCTTAGGTCGCCACCTTTTCCATAGTTGTTACGACGGATCCAGCCCTTGATCTTTACTTCTTCACCAGGTCGATAGAGGTGACGATCATCGAAGACATACCAAACAAGCTGATCGGGAGTATTTTGATAGTATCCAACCGAGCCGCCCCAAGACTCAGTCAAGAGCGCCATATCGTTCCCCTTCTTGGCGATCAGTTGATTATCTGAGCCGCTAAAGAGAGTCGGAGGGATTAAGAGCTTGACCATACCATTCTCATCGCTCGTTGCTTTAACGCCAGTTGTAGAGAGCCAGACCTCTACACCAGAGAGAGGCTCGCCCGTTTGCAATGAAGAGATATAGGCGACGACGTCAGAGTTATCCGAGAAGGCATCGATACCAATCTGTGTCGCTTGCACCCAAACTGCTACCTCAGGCTCATAGTAATAGTAAGAGTTCTCCGGTCTTGGCGTTGTCGAGGGCGGCTTTACAATGGCGATGACCTGGCCAACTCCATCTTTAAGGGCATCCGAGACATCAATGCGAGACTCGACCTTTTGATTGTAGTCAGTGATCTCAATACTCTTGGTTCCAATAAGGGTGCCCGGAATAGGAGGTCTCTCCTGGTAGTAGCGGTTGTTATTGTAATAGGTGAAGGCCTTATATTGAGTGGGCTCCACAGAGTACAAAGAGACCTCTAGAGTCTTGTAGCCCGTCGAGAAGACAGAGAACGAGGGGTTCCCCAATGGGTCAAGGACAACATTTAACTGCGAGGGCCCAGTCAAGGTTGGGACAGCATCTCCGACCTTGATGGTGAAGCTCTTCTCAGCGGCAAGCTTTTGTTCATAGACATCGACGAGATCAGTCTTGACGGTCAGCTTGTAGGTTGTTTGAGGGCTGAACTCTCCATAGAGATAAACCTCAGAGCTGCCATACGCGCTGATGTTGTAGCTTTTGGGGGCAGGCTCAATTTGAAATAACTCTTTCTTCGCCTTAGCTGCATTGACGGGGTTAGAGAAGTAAACATACCAGCCGTCTTGAGGTGAGCAAGTTGTCGCTCCAGGGTAATTACAGCCTCCTGTGTTGGCGGTAAAAGGTCCATAGGTGCGGAAGCTAAACAGCGAGTTGGCCTTAGTAGCGCGAGGACCTTCTGCTGAGTACGAGCCGATGGGTAGGCTGATGATGACATCTGAGTTACCAGGCAGCGGAGCATCAAAGGCAAAGGCGGCCCAGGTCTTAGGAGTGAGGCCCTTCACGCGAGATTTGACCGCTGCGTCTGCTTCGATCTCTTTTTCAGAGGCGATGTGTAGAGTCGCCTTAGCAGGAGAGCTGATCTGTAAAGCTTTTAAGATGGCGTCTGCATCTACACGCTGATCAAAAACCATTAAGAAGACGGGGTTTAATCCAACCGAAGTGTAGCCATCGGGGTAGTTTGAAGTGACCCGAGGAGCCGGAGTCGCGAAGGTAAAAGATTGCGCGGCTTCGATTGTTTCACCGAGGGCGCTCTTTGTACCTGCTGGAACTTCGACGGTGTACTCGGTGGCTCCTGGCATTCGGTCTAAGGCAGGCTCAAAGACGAGGGTCTTATCACCAAGCCAGCGCCATTCGCCTTCAGGTTGGGGGCTAAGTTTTACAGGTATCTCTGCCGCAGTGAGCTTCTTTGCTTCACCTAAGGCCACCATCGGACGAGAGAAGGTGAGCGATAAGGTCGGCACGATGGGGACTTCACCATCAGGGGCGTGGCGTAGAAGAGTTAATTTATCTGAGTTTGGTGTTGGGGCTTCGCCATCCACTGGAGCAAAGGCCAACGATAAGGTCTTAGCTGTCTTTGGTGGAGGCAACGAGCGATCGCGGAGCGAGAACTCTTTAATATCAGAGACCAACTCTTCCAAAGCAGGGAGCCGTGATAATAAACGCTGGGCCTTCTCTTTTGATAGCGGGAAGACTTGTCCTATGGGTGGGGGTGGATCTTCTTTTTCGTCGATGGGTGTTTCGATAGGTTTTGAAGAGCAACTGAGCAAAAAGAGAGCACTGACTCCGAACCAGACGAGCTTCGAGCGCATTGGGTATCCTCCATGTGAAGCCGATAATAGTACAGGAGCAATTTTTTGTAGAAAAGCCCCTGCGCAAAGTACTTAACAAGCACTTTGTAAACGGCTGAGGACGCGCCAAGAAGTGGGGAGTTCCAGACGTGAAATTTTCTGTGATGCTGGGTGTCTTTGTTTTACTTAGGAGGGGAGTCCAAGAGCGCGATGATCTTTTGAGCGCAGTCGTTGGCCTCTGCCTCCGAGAGGTAGACCTTCATCCTCATCTTTAGCTTGGGCAAACACCGTAAGTAATCCGCAGGGGCCGCTGTGTCGGGGTCCGCTCCAACATCTCTTAGGGCGCGGCGTATTGTGCCAGGCGCCAAGAGCGGAGAGAGCCCGCAGAGGCCTATAATCTGAGAGAAGAGGTCTAGCTCGTGTGTAGCGCTCATCACGACAACCTAACCCTAAAAGTAAGACCGTCAGCTTCGTTCTTGATGACCTCTATCTTCTTAGAGGCCGCCGAGACCGGAGCTATCGCGATCTGCTCAAGACCCGACACCAAAGCTTCTATTTTATTGAGCGCGAAGAGGGTATCGGGCGTACCGATCTTCGCGATCGCATGCTGGATGGTCAATAAGTGCGGCCCAAGCGAAGAGGCGACGGATTGAGAGATCTGCCCTGCCGCGGAGGCCCTCTCGATCTCAATTAAGAGATCCTTGGTTTGGGTGAGCTCATCCAGCATAAGGGCAGTTTCTTGGTGAGATCTGTATAACCTTAGAGCAGCGCGCACCCTGGCCCTTAGCTCTGCGGGAGAGAAAGGTTTAGCTAAGTAGTCATCCGCGCCGCTCTCAAGGCCAGTAGCCACCGCCTCTTGCCCCGCTCGCGCAGTCAATAAGATGACCGGAATCCGCCTTAGCTGCTCGCTCTTCTTCACCTCAGCGACAAGCTCAAAGCCGTTCATCTCAGGCATCATGACGTCGCTGACAATGATCTCAGGGGCGACCTCCATCGCCGCAGAGAGAGCTAAGCGGCCATTCTCTACAGCGAGTATCTCAAACTCATCGGATAAGAGCTCCACCACGTAAGACCGCATATCAGGGTTATCCTCTGCCAGTATGAGCCTGGGCTTCTCAGAGATACCCAAGGTGAATTTTTGAGGAGCGGCAGGGATCAAGTGCGCGAGCGCCTCGCTTGACCGGATTGAATCTTGGAGAGAGGCGCCAGGCTCCGTCATTACTCGGTCGGGGTTAATAGGCAAACGCACCCAGAAGTAAGAGCCTTTGCCCGGTGTGCTACGAACCCCAGCGCTGCCCCCTAACAGCTCAGAGAACTCTTTGACTAAGGCCAGCCCAAGACCTGTGCCCTCATACTTTCGAGTCGCGGAGCTATCCACCTGCTGGAATCGCTGGAATAAGAGCGGCAGCTTCTCTTCGGGGATGCCGATGCCGGTGTCCTTGACGGAGACCTCGAGGTGCTCGCCCTGTTTACGCAAAGAGAGAGAGACCGACCCACCAGAAGGAGTAAATTTGAGAGCGTTGCCCAAGAGGTTTAAGACAATCTTCTCAAGCATCCTTCGATCGGTGGGCACGTACCCTATCTCTTCATCTGCCTCAAAAGATAAAGAGATGCCGCGCGCTTTAGCCGTTAAGAGAGCATCCTCATAGAGCTGTCTTGAGAGGTCAACCGCTGGGACAGGTTGCCAGTTTGCCTCCATCTTACCGACCTCAAGCTTGGCGAAGTCCAAAAGATCATTCACTAAAGAAGAGAGCCGGGCGGCGTTTCTCCTCATCCTCTCTAAGCGCTCCTTGGCGGACTCTGTTAACGTACCAGCCTCGCCTGCTAATAGGGAGTCTAAGGGGCCAGAGATTAAGGTGAGGGGAGTGCGAAGCTCGTGGGAGACATTGGCGAAGAACTCGCTCTTTGCTCGATTGGCGGCCTCTGCGACCTCTTTGGCCTTAATAATCTCTTCTCTGGCCTTCTTCTGCTCGGTGATATCCTCTGAGATACCCACCAAGTATAAAGGCTCTCCGTTGGCATCTAAGATGGGTATCTTCTTTGTGTAAATATCTCGGACCTCACCGTCTTTGGTGTTGATCTGCTCCTCAACAGCGACGAGCTTCTTTCCTGAGAAGACCTCTCGATCCTTAGCTAAGAAACCATCGATTTGATCTTTAGGGAAGGTCTCAAAGCCGGTCTTGCCTATCATCTGCTCTTTGGAGAAGCCGAGCAGCTCCTCTGTTGTCTTGTTCCATAAGAGAAACTTTGAGTCCTTGTCTTTGACAAAGAGCATGGTGGGGACATTATCGACGATAGAGTTTAAGAAGAGGGCGAGGCGCTCCCTGTCTTCTTCTGCGCGCTTTCGCTCTGTAATATCGGTCGAGATGCCGCAGAGGACATAAGACTCCCCGGCGTTATTTAACAGAGGGAACTTAACGGAGAGGTAGGTGCGTACGCCGTTGTCTGTTGGGACATTCTCCTCGCTCTCTATGGAGTGGCGCGCATCTAAGACCGCTACGTCATTGCGGCGGAACATATCAGCGACCTCTTTGGGGAAGATCTCGTGGTCGGTCTTGCCGATAATGAACTTGCGGTCTAGGTGAAAGAGGTTCTCGTAGGCTTTGTTGATAAGGATATAGCGACCGTCTGAATGCTTGGCGTAGACCACCGAGGTGCTGTTATCTAAGATAGCTTGGCAGCGCTCCTCCGTCTGTCGGCGCTCCTCCTCTGAGCGCTTTCTCTCGGTGATATCCTCTGAGATACCCACCAAATAGATGGCCTCACCCTTCTCATTAAAGAGCGGGATTTTCTTAGTGTAGAGCCAGCGGTCGCCATTCTTTGTGGTGATGGTCTCCTCTGCCTCGACCATCACCTTCTCAGAGAGGACCTTTCGATCGCGCTCCAAGAAACCCTCCATCTGATCTTTGGGGATGGTCTCAAAGCCAGTCTTACCAATAATGCTTTGCCTGGGTATCGTCGTGATCTCTTCGCACTTCTTGTTCCAAAGTTCTAACGTGAGGTCTTTTGCGTTCTTGACGAACATCATGGATGGGGCGTGCTCTACAATAGAGTCTAAGAACCAAGTTAAGCGCCTCCTCTCTTCTTGTACGCTCCTATGTTCTTTGGCCGCCAAGGAGACCTTCTCTAGATCATCAAAGAGCGACTCTCTCGAGTTGTTAGTGGCTGACCGCGTTGTTATGTCCTGTGCTACCTCGTGGATCTTGCCCGCGAGCTTCACGAAGAGGCCCTTTAGATCCTCGTGAGAAGTAGCCTCTATCCAAGATAAATCCATCACTACCCCCATCTCTCCCTAAGAAAGTTGTATCGAATTTGGATGCCATGACTGAGCTATTGAGGTTGTAGTATCGACGAAATTTCTTAGAACTTAACTGAGTTTTTTTTGCATAGCTGCGCGGTGTTATGCATAGCTGCGTCGCGAGGATCAGAACCTAAGAGGGCCAGATGTAATTAGAAGCCACCGACGATTGTCTTAGAGTCGCCAGTGATACCGGTGCCGGCTTTGAGCTTGGTTTTTATCTTCAAGCGCTGGTTATGATTTTTGTCGCCGCTGCCAGGGACACCAGCTTTGATACGGGTCTTCATTTTGAGCTTTTGGTTGTGGTTGTTGGGCATTTCTCCCGCTTTTACCTTGGTCTTGAATTTTAGGCCTTGGTTGTGATTTTTATCGTAGCCGCCCTGGGTACCTGCCTTGATGCAGGTCTTGAGCTTTAGAGATTGGTTGTGGTTGGCATCCCAGCCGCCACCTTGAGCACCAGCCTTTACCTTTGTTTTGAGCTTTTGGTTGTGGTTAACATACCCAGCAGCCGCTTTTACTTTGGTTTTTACTTTGAGGCCTTGGCTGTGGTTGTAGTCCCAACCGCCGCCACCGCCTTGCGCGCCAGCTTTGAGCTTTGTTTTCAGTTTGAAGCTCTGGTTATGGTTCTGGGGTAAGTCACCTGCCTTAATCTTTGTCTTGAGCTTGAGCGATTGGTTGTGATTGTTATCCCAGCCGCCTCGCGTGCCTGCTTTCACGTTGGTCTTCAACTTGAGGCTTTGGTTGTGGTTGTTCTCTCTGCCTGGGTTTGAGGATGCTTTTACGTTGGTTTTGGTTTTCATGGGTGTTCCCTTTGTTGACATTGGAAAGTAGCAATTGGTACGCCAAGTGCCTACAGTACGAGCAGTCCCCAAAACAAAGGAAAGATCTCGTTATGAAGGGCTTTTCCAAGGGATCTGAGCGTCTAGTGAAATAGACAGGTGCCCACTGCGGTAGACAGGGAAGGTCGCGTTGTTTGGTATAAGTGGATCACTGAAGAGAGTTTGCCTCCGGTTAGACTCGGGGAGGCGCCGATACACGAACACAATCTTCAGGCAGAGAAAGGAAGCTTATGTTTGGGTGTAATTAGGGAAGGTGTAGCTAAAGCAGGTGCAGTGCGGGTAAGAGGCCCAAGCGATTATTTGCGGATGGAGCCGTTGCAGTAGGGGGTAATTCCGCATCGAGAGTCTTCGCTGTCGGTCGCGTTTGGTACGCCGGTTTGAAGTTTGGTGCGGACCTTTAGGTTTTTTGTTGTATTTTTATTAAGAGCAAGCTTCTTCGTTTTCTTTTCCATTGGTAACTCCTGGGTGTTCTCTGCCTGTTTAAATATAGTAGCAACCGGCATACCAGATCTCAAGGCCTTAGGGTAGGAGCCGCAACCACCCTCCGGGGCTAAGCGAAAGGATGCTGTCTGTTAACCAAGCGCCTCCGAGTTGTGCTGGAAGTTGCCGGCTCTCTCCGCTTTTGAGATCCCAAAGGAAAGCTTGTTGATTGCTGTCGGTGCTTAGCAAGTAGGCTCCATCTGGCGAGATGGATAAGTGGCGCAAGTAAGCTTGGTGTTGAGCATCTTTAGACAGCGTGCGCCTCTCTACGATGAGGTGATTGTCCAATACGAACTCATGTACTTGGAACTGAAGATCAGCGGCGACCAAGCTTCCACCAGAGGGGGACCACTCCAGCAGCGCAAGGGGCATCTCTTGCGAAGTGCTCTCCAGCTTTTTGGTGGACACATTCCAAAGACGAATCGTGCCATCGAAGCCGGTACTCGCAAGAATTTGACTATCAGGAGAAAAGGCAACAGCGCTCACAAGATCTTGATGCGCCGACAAAGAAGAGTGTTGACCGCTGCTAAGCTCCCAGAGTTCTACATTATGATTCGCAGCAGCGACAGCTAAGAACTCACCGTTTGGAGAGAAGCTAAGATTGATCGCGTCTTTCTCCATCAAGATACGTGGGGTATCTTGTCGCAAGTCTAAGAGATACAACTTCCCAGCTTCATCAACGCCAGCAAAATACGGAGCCTTCGGGGAGAACCTGGTCTCTGAGAAAGGGACTCCATTTCCTTTGATAACTTTTGGAGCCTCGCACTTTTTCTGCAGGCACTCAATAGGCCATAAATTTATGTCTCCATTTTTTTCTGATGTTGAAAAATACTTACCATCTGTGGATGTATTAACATCGATTGCGTCTGTTTCTTTGAAATTAGATTTTCCTTGAATTTGCTCTAGGTTCCATAAAAAAACCTCTCCAATGATCGATGCAGAAACAATATATTTATCATCAGAGTTAAAACTCAAATAAGAAGACATTCCACCGCCCGCTGACAATCTTCTTGTAGTATTATCAACTAAATCCCAGACCCAAATATCAAATGCATCATCATTCGCAATTAACATCGTACTATCTTTAGAGAAAACTATTGAATCTCCAGGTTTTTGTAAACCAGGCAAGCGCTCATATTGAAGAGATTTAAGATCCCACAAATGAATTCCTTCAACAGTAGCAATTGAAAGCTTAGAGTCATCAGGTGAAATCTCCAATCTAATTGTATTTACCAATCTAGAAGATATCTGCTCTAATTTGTTTTTAACAAGATCATACTTAAATAAACCTCCATTAGAGGTTACAAAATAAATCCTGGAATTGTCTTTTGTAAATCTAATACCAACTGGTTTTGTTACACTGCTAGAAAAAATACTTACTCCCTTGCAATCTTTATTTTCCTTCATACATTTTGATATATTCCAAAGATATACATTTCCATCAGCACTACCAGAAGCAACCCATTCTTCATTCTGAGAAAATCGAATACTTTCAGATGCCTGCTCTTGTCCAATCAATTTTAAGATTTTCTTTGAATCAATATTTTCTACAAAAGCATCTTTAGTATCCAATGAAACTAACAATAAATTACTACCGGAAGAAGACAACCAAGAATATAAATTTGAAACTTTTGGTAGCTCTGGTAATTCAATATTTTTTCCGCCAATTAAGTCTCTGAAGAAAGTTTGACCATTTGTACCTGCTCCAAACAATAAATTTTTATCTTGCGCAAGGTCAAGGCCGATAATTTTATCTCCAGAAGTTCTTAATACATTTTTAGTTTTATTCTCTGGGTTAATCTCATAAACGGCCCCGTCCTGAGTTGCCATAAAGAGAGCCCCGCTCTGAGACACAGCCAAGGCACTCACCGGAGAGCTGAGATCCGCTAACAAAGACGGCACCCCACGAGAGTACGCGTCTTGCCTCCAAAACTCTTTGGTTCTCTCTGAAATATCACCGGGCAAAGCTTTGATTGCCTTTAGCGCCGCAGATGGGTTCTCTTCCAGTAGGCGCTTTACCTCGGCGATCGCTGCCTTCTTCTTCTCTTCTTTTAATTTTTGGTTCTCGGCGTCTTGTAAGGCCAGCTTCTCCGAGACAGCCGCCGTCTTCTCTTCTTCAGCCTTTGCCCGCTGCACCTGCTCGTCATACACTCGATACAAACTATAACCGCCCACACCCACGAGCACTGCTAGCGAAGCCGCAGCCACGCTGAGCACGCCTTTGTTCTTCTTAAACCATCGCCCAAACCTCTCAAAGGTCGTGTATTGATACGCCTCAACCAATTGGCCTGTTAAGAACTTCTTCAAATCTTTCGCGAAGGCCTCTGCGGTTGGATAACGGCGCTCGGCCTCTATATCCATCGCCTTCTTTACGATCGCCAAGAGATCTTTGGGGGTTCCTTGCTGCTTGTCTTCTAACGGGATGACCTTGCCCTGCGCGACCTCTAATAAGACAGCGCGAGAGTTTCTACCCTGATACGGAGAGGCCCCCGCGAGCATATGATACAAAATGGCACCTAACGAATAGACGTCCGCGCGCTCATCAACTTGCTTACCCTTGGCTTGCTCAGGGGGCATATACGCCGGCGTACCCATAATGGCGCCGTCTACCGTTAGGCCATTATCAGCGTTTGCGCGATAACCATCTTCGTTGATTGGGTCAGGGCCAACTTCGCGAGTTGTAAGATCTTTGGCTAAGCCCCAGTCAATGACGACCGTCTCTCCGTACTCTCCGACTAAGATATTGGCGGGCTTTAAGTCTCTATGAATAATCTTTTGAGAGTGCGCATAGGCCATCGCCTCTGAGGCCGCCAACAATTGTGGCAAGAGACCAAGGCGCTCTTCTAAGGTTTTATATTTTGATATTAATTTATCGAGCGGCTCTCCTTGCACCATCTTCATAGAGTAAAAAAACTCTCCCGATGGCCAAACACCCGCCTCATAAATCGGGATAATACCAGGGTGCTGAAGGCGAGCCGTCAATAAGGCCTCTCGTAAGAAGCGCTCCTTTGCTTGGTTGTTGTGCCTAAGGAGCTCTTTAACAGCGACGACGCGCTGTAGCCTCTTGTCTTGCGCACAGTTGACCCGACCTAAACCACCGCGCCCAAGCTCTCCGAGCACCTCATAAGACCCCTGAGGAACTTGAGGCAAACCCGTCGCTCTAGAGAGCCGCTCTACCTGATTGGCGCTCATAAAAGGAGAGGGCTGCGAGGCATTAGAGCGCTGGGAGCTTGGCTGCGGATTCTCCGATGCGATCACCGCTGGCGTTGAGTCCATTGTATCAGCGAAGGCGGCGTCGCTCTTATCAGGGCTCGCGTCTTTTGCTGAGAGCTCTAATGCCTCAACAAGCTCTAAGGCGCTTCCGAGACGGTCAGAGGGGTTCTTCTCTAAGAGCTTTTCACAGAGGAGCGAGAGCGCTAATGGGCAGCCTGGAGCGACCTCTTGTGCGGGGGTCGCCTCTTTTTCAAGGGTAGCGAGCCCTATCTCTAAGGCGTTCTTTCCATCAAAAGGTACTTTCCCGGTGAGGCCCTCGTATAAAATTGCGCCTAATGAAAAGAGGTCAGAGCGAGGCTCAAAGCGAGTCTCTCTGCGCACTTGCTCGGGTGGCATATAGCCCGGAGTACCAATCAAAGAGGACGACTCCGCGCCTGCCTGCTCTAAAGAGAGAGCCTGCTCCCAGTGATGTATCGCCGGGTTACCGTCCTTATCCCAGATGAGGGCGGCGGGGTGAAGGTTACGGTGTACGAGGCCTTGTTGGTGCGCGGCATCAAGCAGGCGGGCGACTGAAGCAAGGCGCGCGCAGAGGTTCGCAGGAGTTAAGAGCGCTCTTCGGGAGGGCTCAATAAAGAGATCTAACAAGCTATACTCTGCTAAAAACTCTTGGCGAAACGAAGGCGCTTCGTTTATTAGCCCGACAAGATAACGACCGGGAGCAACTTGTGGTGGAGTAAATGTCATTGAAAGTGCCGCGCTCATAAAGAACCTCTTAGTACCGTATCAGGTAGAGACTCTTTTTGCTCATAGCAGCATACATGCCAGGGAAGTAATTGATAATGGATAGTTGACAGTGAAGAGCGAAGGCGAGCAAAAAACCAACTGTATCAAAGCAGTTCCTCAAGTTTCTGGCGCTGTCCACTATCCACTTTCAACTATCCACTATTTTGTTCCTGTCCAGACCAGTAGACAGGGTGCCAATGGGGTGAGCAGCCTAAGGAAATTGTAAGGTGTATTTTCCAACGGTCTTTTTAAGCTCGGGGTCGGTCTTTGCTGAGGTCTCGACTAAAAAGAGGTTTTTGCCTTCCAGCGTGTAGCTCAGCTCGTATCCCTCCCCCTGACCGCTGCCAAGCGAGATCGGCTCTGTGCAGCTGACTTTTCTCGCGGCGCTACTACGACAGAGCACGATCAAACCATCTGTGAGCTTAGTCTCCATCGGCTTCTCGGCGGTGACATCGATCCCGGCGCGGTGTATCAGGGCGACAACCAACGAATCATCAATGAGATCGACAAACTTCAGATCTTTTATCATGTAGGTCGAGGTATAGCCAAACGCTGGCTCAACACTCGCCGAGCCGACACGTTGCGTATAGAAGCCCTTCTCTGCTGGGATCAAGAGAGAGAACTCCATGCTTGTATCGGTCTCGCCGGTGTCTTCATCTGGGGCAGAGGACTGCTCTATGGCGAAGAGCTTCATATCATTGAACACAGACGCTACCTTCGCAGGGGTAGGACGCAGGCAGCTCTCTTTGTCATCTGGCATGCTGCTGTTGCTTGACTCTTCCCGGAAGTCTAAACACAGGCAAGCGACGCTCTCTCCACTGTTCTTCTTTGGGGCAGGACAGAGCTTCTTAAAGGCTGCTGGCTTTCCAAGATCAAGGGTCTTCTTGACGCCTAAATCGGGTAAAGATGACAGCGGAGGAGGCGTAAAGGGTGCAACTTTGGTCGCTGTGCTCGTCGGTGTTTTTTGAGTAGAGGTCGGAGTATTTGGGCTCTTCTCTTTGGGTTGGCACGACAACAATAAAAAGCAAAGGCATATCGCAGCGCGCATAGTTTCCTCATCACCGAGAGTGTTATTTTTTTCGCGGGTCGAGCTGTTTTAATTCAAAGGCAGCGAGCAGGTTATGAATGTGTGAACGAACCAGACCTAAGCGCCTCGCAGTCTCGGAGAGGTTCCATTGGGTGGACTCTAAGGTCTTTAACAAGAGCTGCTTTTGAAACCTTCGGGTGGCCTCTTGAAAGCCCAAGTTCTCGCCACCTGTTGTCTCTTCTTTAATGGCCTCCGGGAAGAGGTGCTCATTGTCGATCGCCTTGCTCTGCGCGACAGAGGCGCGAATAACTGCGGCCTCTACAACGTGCGCGAGCTGACGGACATTTCCGGGCCAGGCCATCGCCTCTGCGGTGCGTAGCGCCGTTAAGGTCGGAGGTAACTTCTCCAGCCCATGCTTCTTTGAGATGCTCTCGCAAAAATACTCGACCAGGAGCGGGATATCTTCTCGTCGCTCATGTAGAGGAACCAAGCGAATGGGGACAACGCTTAGACGATAGAACAAATCTTCTCGAAAGCTCTTCTTGGCGATGGCCTCTTTTAAGTTGGCGTTGGTCGCGGCGATCACTCGAACGTCGGCCTTTTCAACTTTGGTGGAGCCAAGAGGGTAGTACTCTTTGGATTGCAAGAACTGCAACAACTTTGATTGAAGGTTTAAAGAGAGCTCCCCGATCTCGTCTAAGAAGATAGAACCACCCTCTGCGGCCGCGATCTTGCCTTGAATTTTTCGGGTTGCGGTAGAGTGCGCCCCAGGAGCCGCCCCAAAGAGTTCAGATTCAAATAAGTTCTCGGGTAAAGCGGCGCAGTTTAGCTCGATGAAGGGCTTGCTGGCTCGGCTTGAGTTCTCGTGGATAGCCCTTGCGAGTGCGGTCTTTCCAGTGCCGGATGGACCGGTTAAGAGCACAGAGACATCAAAGCGGGCGGCGCTCTCTACTTGCTTAAAGAGATCAGCGAGCTCAGGGCTTCGACCAACGAGGTTAGAGAGCTTTAAGCGCTTTCGGTAGGGCTGGGTTGGGTCGTTTCCTTCGCGCTCTCTTTGCTTGACCAATAAGCGATCGACGAGGGGAGCCAAGTGCCAAGCAAAGGCCTCTGCGCGCAGACGATCGGCCTCACTAAAAGGCACCGGCACTTCATCGGCGCCTTGTAAGTATAAGACTCCCAAAGGGCTCTCTGTGATAATCGGCGCGCAGAGAACAGCCTGAATCGAGTGAGCGATGACGCTGGCGTTACCTTGAAAACGAGGGTCTTCGCTGGCGGAGGCTGTGTTAATTGTTTGGCCCGTTGCCATAGCTTGCGCGATGATGCCCCGAGAGATTTGCTTTTGAGCGTCGGCCAAGTCTGTGTCTGAGAAGCCCCTGGCGATCGAGAAGTATGGCTTGTCTGACTCTTCGCGGTAGAGCGCCAAAAAGCCCTTCTCGGCGCGAGTCACCTCAACGATTAACGAGAGGGCGTCGGTTAATAAAGGAGCCAGATCACGAGAGCGACCTAACTCTAAAAGCCGCCAATACAGATCTCGTTCTACTCGGATATTGTCGTCTTGCATAAGATCAGTTTTGAGGCTGAACGCCAAGAAAAGCAAGACCCAACAGAATGCGCTTAAGGGAGAGACACAAGAAACGAAACGACGGAGGCCTCTTCGTCTTGAAGCTCAAGACAAATAAAGTCAGGGGTGCCGTCTTGGTTGATGTCGGTCACAACAACGCTAGAGGCCTCGCTCAATAAACCCGTCTGAAGCTCTTGCGCTCTCGGAAAGGCACCGTTTTGTTGAGCTAGAATCCTAAGCCCCGAAACAACAACCTCTTCTTCTTTCGCAAAGAGACCGTCATCTACTTCTCGAAGGATCGTAATCTTCGAGGGCTCTACCAAATCAGCGCGATGATCACCGTTCACATCGACGACCAAACCCGCCCGTGTCTCTGAGAGCGATGGAAACTTCTCTTGTGAGGAGAAAAAACCACCTCCATCGTTCTCAAAGAACTCAAAAGAATTCTCTCCATTGTTGATGGTCACCAGATCAACGTCGTTGTCTGCATCAAAATCAACCACAAAAAACTTATCAGGATCGACCCCGGTCACCAGACTTTGCTGTAAAACAAAGATGCCATCGCCCCCATTGAGTAATGTCTGTATTTGGTCTTGGGTGTCTTGCATGGTCAGGATATCTAAGGAGCCATCGTTGTTAAGATCAAAGAGGTCAAGCGTCGTTGCGTTGCTAGAGGGTACAGGCAAGGTCTCTTCAAAGTTACCTTGGCCGTCACTCAGCAAGACCTTATTGGCAGTACCCGGGTTACCTCCACCCAACACAAGATCAAAGGCCCCATCTCTGTTTAAATCACCCGCGCTGACCTCCACAAAAGAACCCGAGACAACAAATTGCTCGGCCTCTACAAAACGACCATCGCCTTGGTTTATCGAGATCGCGATGGTGGTCTCTCCTTCAGAAAAACCGGCGCCAATCACAAGCAAGTCAAGCAGCTGATCATCATTGGTATCAACAAAGATCTTATCAAAAATAAAAAAGAAAGGGCCTCCAATCTCATTGCGGATCAGAGCGCCCCCCGGTTGGCTTCGGAGAAGAACATAGAAGGACCTCTCAATAAACGAAGTGGCCAGCAGGTCCTCATGGATATTAAAAAAGACCAAGTCCGGAACCCGATCTTCGTTCAGATTTTGCAGCAGCATCTCGTTGGCTTTGATAGAATCGCCGTCGTCATCAGCGAGTACACGCACCTGCGGCAATTGATAGCAAGCGTCGCCTTCTTGTACACCTCCGTTTGGGCATGGGTGACAAGCCGCCATAAAAACGACAAAAACAAAGAAATTTTTGTTGAGTCTCTTTTGCATTGGTCCAACCGATATGTCAGTATTCTATACTTTTCTCCTTTGTCAAATCGGTAGCCCATGAAGTTTCAGTGGCGTTATTTATACCTTCTTTTTTGTGTGGCTTGCGGCCCGTACGACTGCTCGTTTGAGCTATTTGATCCAAACGGCCCGTTCGTCTGCAACAACGACGGAACGATAGACCCTGGCGAAACCTGCGATGATGGCAACAGCGACGACCACGATCTCTGCGATTCGTTCTGCCGCGTTACTTCGTGTGGCAACGGCGTTAGAAACGAAGGAGAACTTTGCTTTAGTACTGAAGAGAGCTTTCGAGTTGGGATTCAACCCACAGCGATGATTTCAGGCGACGTCGATGGCGATGGCAGAGACGACTTAATCTTCGCTGACTTCTCACTGGCTTCTGTTTTGGTTGTGTTGCGTGAGAGCCCCTTTGTTGCCTTGCCAGAGATTATTCTTGATGCAGAGCCAACCGCATTGGGTCTTGGCGACATTGATAATGACTTAGATCTTGACCTTGTGGCAGTACTCTCGGGGGTAGACTCGGTTCAATTATTAATGAACGACGGCGATGGAAACTTTACCCCTTCGACAACACTTGCAGTGGGAGACAGCCCTCAATCGGTCGTTCTCGAAGACTTCAACGGAGACAATTTCATCGATATCGCGACGGCTAACTTTTTATCAGACACCGTCACAGTTCTACAAAATCAAGGCAGCGGCGTTTTTCAGGCTTCAAGCTTTATTACCTCATCTTCTCCTTTGGGGCTTACTGCGCTTGATCTCAATCAAGACAACGCCTTAGATCTGGTCACTGTTCACCCAGGGAGCAACACAATCTTAAGCTTACTCAACCAAGGAAACGGAAGCTTCCAAGCGAGCACTTCGATCTTAACGTCGTCTTTGCCTCAAGATTTTGCGGTCGGTCATATCAACGAAGATTCTTTTTTAGATCTCGCTGTGTTGACCTCGACAGGTGTTGATCTCTTTGTCTCTAATGGCGCAGGAGCACTCTCGCTCTCTGGACAGGTCTTATCAGAACCCTCCGCGATGGCCTTTGGCGATTGGAATGGCGATGACCTCGATGACTTGGCTCTTGTCTTATTTGAGGGCCGCGTTGAGTTTTATATCAATCGAATTAACGCCTTCACCTTCGCCTCAGAGCAGAGCACCCAAAGTATTGGAGCAAGCGCTGTCGCCGTCGGCAATTTTAATGGAGATTCTTTTGAGGATATCGTCGTTGTCAATGAGGTTACGGCGATCATCGAAGAGTTTCAGAGCCAAGATCAAGGTAACTTTGGCGCCCCGGGAGGACTAAGCTTCACTATCCCTGTCAATGATTTGGCGCTGGGAGATATCGATCAAGATGCTGTCTTAGACCTTGTCGCGGCGGGCACTAATGACAAGATACAAAGCCTCTCTCGGGGTGCTGGTGTGCTCTCACTGCCAGATCTTGCGGCCCTTGGAAATTCTCCGAAGTTATCGCTCATTGACTTTGAGAATGATGGCGATCTTGACCTTATGGCGCAGAGCACAGAGGGCCTTCGATGCTTTGAAAATAACGGCGCAGGGAGCTTCTCTATCAAGCAGGACTTTTTATTTGAGAATTTACTCAAGACCAAGTTCGCCGACATCAATGAAGATGGCTTTGTAGACATCGTCTTTTTAGAGCCACAAAAGATCTCAATCTCATCTTCGACTGGCGCGGCCTTGTTTGCACCACCTTTAGAAATTGTTCTGCTTGATGAGGTACGCGGCTTGGAGGTCGCTGACATCAACAGCGATGGTAACCTTGATCTTATTTTTGGTACCAACATTGGGATTCGCACTGCAACAGGCGCAGGCAACGGAAGCTTCTCTGAGATTTTTAACCTGACCCTACAAAACAACGATGAGTTCCCAACCGCGGTAGACATCGACCAGGACGGAGACATCGATCTTAGCTACCAAAATAGAGATAGAAACATCCAATTCTTTGCGAGAAACGATGGCACAGGAGCCTTTACATCGACCTTTGACATCGACGAGCAGCTTGATCGCCTCTCTTTCTTAGATATGAACGACGACTCACGCTTAGACGCCATTAACCTTGAGATCCCAGGGCTTATCTTTTATCTATCAAACGGCTCATCGTTTGGTGAAGCCATCGCTCTTCCGGTGCCAGATGGTTTGGGGGATGCAGAGTTTTTAGATCTAAATAACGATGGCTTGATGGATGTTCTGGTTTCTATCCCGCAGTTACAGAAGGTTGTGCCCTTCTTTGGAGCACTTTAAGAAATTATCGTTGCAGGCAGCGTTCGCTTATGGGAACCTTATTTTTACTCAACGAGGTCCTCTATGCGGCGAGCCTTTATACTCTTTGCTTTGTTTGGTGCGATAGCCTGTGAAAACATTGATGTGCCAGACGAAACAGATACCTTCTTTGACCCAACGGTGCTCCACCAAGTAGAGATTACCGTTGCCCCTGAAAACCTCACGGCGCTCGAAGAATCTATCGACACTGACATTCGGGTCTCGGCCAATATTACCTACGATGGCGTCTCTGCCGATAATATCGGTATCCGCCTCAAGGGTTTTATCGGCAGCGTACAAGACCTAAGCGAGAAGCCGGGCTTTAGCTTAAAGCTCAATGAGTTTGTACAAGGCCAGAAGATCTTAGGGGTCAAGAAGTTTACCTTAGATAACGCCGTCCAAGACCCAAGCTTTATGTCAGAGCACATCGGCTATGAACTCTGGCGACGCGCAGGGATTCCGGCACAGCGAACGGCTTATGCGAGGCTCACCTTTAACGGAGAGTTCTTTGGTGTCTATGTCGTCAATGAATCTGTCACCTCTGATTTTCTAGAGACAAACTTTCAAGACGGCACCGGAAATTTATATGAGGGCATCTTATTTGTAGATGTCACCAACGTCGATGAGATTGACCTCGACACCAACGAAGATATCAATGATCGCTCTGACTTACGGGCACTCTCTAACGTTATCTTAAACACCCCCGACCCCCAATTTATACAAGAGGTCTCAAACCTGGTAGACCTCGATGCCTTCTTAGCCTACTGGAGCATAGAGCTTCTCACCTACCACTGGGATGGCTACGCGGAGTTCCCTTCTCCGTTTAGTAATCAGTGCTGCAGCCCCAATAACTATTACGTCTATCACGAGCCAAACCGAGACAAGATTATCTTTATGCCCCACGGAATTGATCAGCTCTTTCAGGACATCAACGTCAATGTGACAGATCCTCCGGCGCCCATCGCGAGCTTAGCGACTAGGTTGTTTGGCTTTCCTGAGATTCGTCAGCAGCTAGCAGATAAGATGAGAGAGCTTCTTACCACCGCTTGGGATGCCCCTGTTCTAGAGGCTCGTATGGATGCTGCTTTCTCTTTGATTCAAACTTCCGTCTTAGAGTTTGATCGAAACCCATTCTTTGATCCGAACTCTTTTGAGCCAAGCAAAGAGAATGTTCGCTTCTTCCTACAAAACAGACCCCAGATTGTTTTAGATCAATTGACTGCCGCCGGATTTTAAGACCTCACCCCGCCGCTTGCAGCGTCGACCCTCTCCTGACAATAATGATAGTTGTTGTAAAGACCGTTTTACGGTGGTCAGGAGAGGGACGGGGTGAGGCGAGGACGGGTGAGGTCACCCTGTATTTTGCAAACCACGAGCGATGCCTTGAACCGTACTTAAGAGCGCCCTCTCTAAGGCTGTATCTTGTCGATCGCTCTCTCGCCAGCGCTTTAATAGGCTCACTTGCAATAAGCTCATCGGGTCTACATAAGGGTTTCGAAGGCGTATCGAGCGCTGTAATGTTGGGTCTCGCGTTAAGAGGGTATCTTGCTCTGAGATCTCATTGATGCAGCGCACCGTCTTGAAAAACTCTTCTTTAATCTTGGGAAAGATAACGACGCCTGCCTCTGCGCTCAGCTCCGCATAACGAGCGGCGATATCAAGATCAGCTTTAGCCAGAACCATCTCGACATCAGATAGAAGGTTCGCAAAGAAAGCCCAACCGCGAAGAGAGCGTAAAAAGGGCAAGCCAAGCTCTGAGATTGCCTTTTCAAGCCCAGTTCCCACTCCATACCATCCAGGCAAAATATGTCGGCTCTGGGTCCAGGCAAAGACCCACGGTATCGCGCGTAAGTTTCCAAGGCCCTGCCCACTACGACGAGCCGCCGGACGAGAGCCAATGCGAAGCCGCTGGATCACATCTATCGGAGTCGCCCCTTGAAAATACTCAACAAAGAGAGGCTCTTCATAGACTAAGGCTCGGTATGTACTGCGGCTCTGCGCTGCGATGTTATCTAAAGCGGCGCGCCACTCATCGCTTGGTTCGCTCGGAGGCTTCGCTACAGTCTCTAAGAGCGCACCCGCCATTAATTCGAGCGTTCGATTGGCGATGCCACGGAGGCCGTACTTTGCGTGAATAATCTCTCCCTGCTCTGTAACCCTGAGCTTGCCGTTTAGCGCTTCGGGGGGCTCTGCTAAAATAGCTGCTCTTGGTTTTGAGCCTCCGCGGCTTGCTGTACCACCTCGACCATGAAAGAGGGTTAATGAGACTTGATGCTCTCTTGAGATTTGCGACAGTGCCCTCTGCGCTTGATAAAGAGCGACGCGAGAGGCAGCGATACCAGACTCTTTATTGGAGTCAGAGTAACCCAGCATAATCATCTGCTGATCACCCCGAGAACGTAAGTGCTCTCGATACAGCGGGTGCTCTAATAAAGCCCGTAACACAGTAGGCGCCCGAGTTAAATCATCGACCGTCTCAAAGAGCGGAGAAATATTTAGCGGAACTTGCCCATCTACAACCAAACCAGCACAGCGAGCTAAGAAGAGAACAGACAAAACATCGTCAGCACCCTGCGCCATACTGATAATATACGGCCCAATCGAAGACGCCCCAAATTGAGACTGCGCGGTCTTTATCGCTGCAAAGACGCTCAAGGTCTTTTGAAGCTCTGTACCCTCACCTCCCGGAGATAAAAATTGAGCCCCCACCAATAATGCAAGCGGCGTAGCTCCGTTTTTAAGAGAGCTAAGGCCTACTTCTAAGAGGGATTGCCGTTCTTGTGAGGTACGCGAAGAGTAGTCATTGTCTCCAAGTAGAAGGCCCACACAACGACGATGAACGAGGGTATCTTGGCGTACATCAAGAGAAGCCCCATAAAAGCCAAAAGCCTCCAAACGCCTTCTTACACGCGTCACTCGAAAGCAGCCGGCATAAGAACCTTTATTCTGCAAGAGACTCTCTTCTAATAATAAAAGATCCGCGTGAAGCTCATCTGGGCCTTGATAGCCGTCTGGCTCGTGCCTCTCTGTGGCCTCTAACCTTGAAGAGACAAACCATAAGAAACGCCTGTATGGCATCTCATCATAGCGCTTTGGGATTACTATTTTTGCAAATCGAGCTTGGTATTGAGAGAGCTTTTGGAGAAGCACCTCGGAGGCCCCTACCCTGCTCTGGGATTGGCTCAATCGATCAAAGAGCGAGCGCACCTCTGCTTGATATTTTTTGACAAAGACCTGTCGCTGCCTCGCTAATGTCGCCAAGATTGTCTGTGGGCCGACGTTAGGGTTTCCATCCATGTCGCCGCCCACCCATGAACCAAAATGAATCATCTGAGAAGAGAGGGTGATCTTTGTCCCATAGATCTTTTCTATTGTATCGCTTAGCTCCTCATAAAAAACGGGCAGCACTCGATAAATAACTTCAGATAAATAAAAAAGAACGTGCTCTACCTCATCGGCCACAACTGGAGACTGCGAGAGGTGCTCTTCGGTCTGCCACGATAAGCTGACCTCGTCTTTAATTTGACCTAAGGCCGCCAACTCTTCTTGGTGGGTTAAGCGTCCTGCCTCAATTCGATCAACGAGCGACCGGGCAATGCGCTGCTCTTTAAACAACAGGCTTCTTCGGACAGCTTCTGTGGGGTGCGCTGTAAAGACCGGATTAATCTCAATGCGCGATAACATCTTTTGCAAAGTAGGCAGATCAACGCCCGCCTCTTTAATGGCAGCGATCACAGCGGGCATACTTCCGGGCTGTGATTTATGTTCCTTGTCGTACTCTCGTCGCCTTCGTAGTCGATGAATACGCTCTGCCAAGTTAACCAAACTAAAATAGGCAGAGAAAGCGCGCACAACATTAATAGAGGCCTCTTCGTTAAGCTCTCCCAAGAAAGAAGTGAGCTTAGCTTCGGCCAAAAAATCTCCGTTGCGACGAGTGATCGCTGTTTGTCGCGCTGTCTCGACTCGCTCAAATAATTCTGCGCCGCCTTGCTCTTGTAAGACTTCTCCCAAAAGGTTTCCCAAGACCCGCACATCTTCGCGGAGAGGTTCATCTTTCGGAGAGAAGACCAAAGTACCATCACGATCCATCAGGGTTTTCCTTGCTTTGAGACTAATTTGGGTTTGGGGTATCCTATTGGCATCATAGGGTTCATCCAGGAAAAGGGAAATCAAATGCTCGCAGTCGTTACAGGGGCCTCCGCTGGAATTGGTGTCGCCTTCGCCAAGAGTTTAGTTGCTCGGGGTTATGATCTGTTGATCGCCGCGCGTCGTGAAGAGAGATTAACTTCTCTTGCGCAAGAACTCTCCTCTAGCGGAAGAAAGATCCATACGCTCGCCGTTGACCTCGCCAAAATGGAAGATTGCACAAAACTCTTTGAAGCAGCCAAGAAGCTCGGGTCCGTCGATCTCTTGATTAACAATGCAGGAGTTGGCTTTCACGGGGCCTTAGCTGAGCAAGACCCAGCGCGTGTTTTGCAGATGCTCCAATTAAATGTTGATGCGCTCTCTTATCTGACTGCTTTGTTTTTACCAGAGATGGTTCATCGAAAGAGCGGTGCGATTATTCAAGTGTGCTCGACAGGTGCCTTTCAGCCGATACCGTATATGGCGGCGTATGCAGCGAGTAAGGCCTATGTCTTGGCTTTTACAGAGGCGATCGCTGTCGAGTTAAAAGGTTCTGGGGTCTCTGTACAAACGCTCTGTCCAGGTGCGACCGAGACCGAGTTTAATACAAGCGCGGGGGTATCTGCGGATGTCGCCAAGAAGGCCCCCAGCTATATGACCGCAGAGGCCGTCGTGGAAGCTTCATTAAAAGGCCTAGACAAAGGAAAGACCTTAGTGGTGCCTGGTTTTTTAAATAAGCAGGGTGTATTTTGGGCTTCTGTCGCGCCAAGACGCCTCGCAACAAGGGTGGCAGGTAGACTATTTAAACCTTCCAAAGAAAAAGCTCTTCCACAAAAATAGGCTCCGTTCGAAATAGTTGTAGAGGACATCAAGAAACGAATGGAGAGGGGTTGGGGGTGAGGCTAACCCTTTACGCAGACAATCTGACGAAGCTCGTGGACAATCTCGACTAAATCTCGCTGGGCGTGCATTACATCCTCGATCGCTTTGTAGGCCATCGGGGTCTCATCAATCACGTCTTCATCTTTACGACACTCGATGCCCTTGGTCGCCTCGATGTGATCTGCCATCGTGAACTTCTTCTTGGCTTCCGTGCGGCTCATCCTTCGACCGGCGCCGTGGCTACAGCTATTGAAGCTCTCTGGGTTACCAAGGCCACGCACAATATAAGAACGAGTACCCATCGAGCCTGGAATGATGCCCATGACATCTTTACCAGCGTTCACTGCACCTTTTCGAGTCACCCATACATCTTTTCCGTAGTGATTCTCTTTGGTTATATAATTATGATGACAATTCACAGCCTCAACATCTGTATCAAATGGAGGCAAGCTTGAGACGCTTCGCAGCGCATCAATGGTGTTCTCCATCATCACAGCGCGGTTGTGAGCGGCGTACGACTGCGCCCAACCAACGGCGTTCACATAGTCATCAAAGTACTGCGAGCCCTCTGGTAAATAAGAGAGATCCATATCGGGCAAGTTAATAAAGAAGCGGCGCATCTCTTCTTTTGCAAGCTCGATAAAGTAGCTCCCGACGCGGTTACCCACACCACGAGAACCAGAGTGCAGCATAATCCAGACGCGATCTTCTTTATCTAAGCAGATCTCGATAAAGTGGTTACCCGTGCCCAAGGTACCCAAGTGCTGGATATCGACACCACGACCAATGCGCTTATGCTTATCCGTGATATACTCGTAGCCCTTCTTTAACTTTTCCCAAGAGGTTTGGCTTTGCTTTGGAGGGTTTCTCCAAGCGCCGCGATCATTGGGGCCACCGTTATCCGTGCGTCCATGAGGAACCGCGGCCTCGATCTTAGAGCGCATCTCTTTTAAATCGTCGGGCAAATCAGAGGCCTTCAAAGTAGTTCGCGATGCGATCATGCCGCAGCCCAAGTCGACCCCGACTGCTGCTGGAATGACTGCGCCAACAGTAGGAATCACGCTACCAACAGTGGCGCCTTTTCCTAAGTGGACATCGGGCATCACAGAGACCCAGGGGTGAACGAAGGGTAATTGAGCGATGCGCTTTAACTGCTCGTGGGCTGCATCCTCAACGGGGACGCCTTCCACCCAGGCCTTAATAGGACGCGCTTTTTCGGGGGTCTCTAAGAACTTATACACTCTCTCTGCCATGATGTTTTGCTCCGGTTATTTTTGGCCCCGCAAGTTGTTTTAGAAGTTTGCGTTGAGCCGATTCCGAGATATCTGTAAAGCAGAGAGCATACCAAGCCAGCCAAGTAAGTACAACCCGCTCAGCATGGGGCTTTCTGCGCTTTATCTTAAAAGCTATTATCTTGCACTCTATGAATTTTATTTTTTTAGATAACTTTTAGAGCGCCTCTCTTTGGCCCGTAACAGAACCTTTTGGACCGAAGTGTTCCCATCAAGAGCGAGTAAGACCTGTAGCTCTGCCGGAAGATCTACGCGAGCCGCGACTTGCTTTCTTACTTCTGGGTTTGGGTCGCGGGCGAGCTTTTCTAAGCAATCTTTGGGCAAGCTTGGGTTCTTTGCTGCGTTACGCCGAACCGCGTCATCGGTCGATGTTGCAAGCCGACAGAGAGACTCTTTTGAAAGGGCCGGGTTTAAGACAAGAAACTCAAGAACATCTAGTTGGCCCTCAAAAAACTGTAATAACTCTTTAGGGCAGGACGGATTTTGTGTAAGGCCCTGCAAATACTCAGGCACCTTCAGCTCATAAAGTTCTCGTAGAATTTTTTCTGGCGTCGATGGATTCTTAGAGAGGAACAATCTGGTCGCGTGGTCGATGTGTGGGTTCTTCTTTTGTTGGTTCATGGCCCATACAGCACAAAGAGTCTCTCCCGAGGCGCTTGGGTTCTTTGCGATATCGGCGTGCAGAGGAGAGGTATCTAAGAGCCGATGAAGCGCCTCGGGTGTTTGCGATGGGTTCGCGATGGCCACTCCTCGAACTTGGGGGTCTGGGTCTAGTGCGAGCTGCTCTAAGACCTCGCCTGGAGTGTTTTGATCTGAGGCAGCCACATAACGAAGCCAGGGACCGCCGCGAGCACACAATCGAAGAACCTCTACTGATAAAAAGGCCGGCACCTCATCGTGGTATAGCTTCGAATGGACGGTCTCATCCGTTAAGTCAACGCGGAGAAACTCTGCCCTGGCGACCTCGCTAAGCTCTCTAGGAAGATTTGGGTGCTTGCTTGCCTTCCAGCGAATGTGATGGCGCCAACAGCCTGCGAGCTGTAACAGCGTCTCTTGCGGAGTATTTGGATGTCCCGCTAAAGGGAGCAAGATGCCATCTCGTTTGTTTAAGAGGCTCGTCATCAATGACTGGCAAATTGTCTCAAAGGGAGCATCGGACCTCGCTAAAATCTTCTCTACAAAGTCATCAGGAGCCTTTGCCCAAAAGTCAGGCTCTTCAAGCGTAATCAGCAATAAGATTGGGTTTTGTAAAAACTCTTTTGGGTGCCTCTCTCCGAGCTTTAAGAGTAGATGCTTTGGGGTGTTGGGGTTCTTAACAACTAACTTCTCCATACCGCGGGAGTACAGCCGAAGCCTCTCTAAGATTTCGGGAGGGCAGTTTGGATTTTGTACAACGGCCTCTGCGAGCGTAGGGTCTTTAGCGAAGTTCTCTAGCATCGCGACAGTGCACTCTGATGATAAGATCAGCGCTATCTTTTCTGGGGAGCCCTTGAGCTTCATAAGCCCTGATGGGAGCGCGAAAGAGCATTCTCTGTCAAGCGCACGGTTGACTCGATTGTCGCTTACGGGTACATAAAAATGACCACATCAAACAAAGGGGGCCAGAATGAGTCATCGAGCATTTCTTGAGCGTTGGTTTAAAGAACTTTGGGGAGATCGACGAGCGGGCATTATCGACGAGTGCGTCTCTGAGAATTGTATCACCCACGGTCTACCTGCAACACAACACGGTCGAGCCAGCTTTCATGGATTCTTTCAGGCGTTCTCGGCGGCCTTTCCAAAGATTAAAATAACAGTCGAAGAGGTCGTGGAGCAGGGCGAGACCGTCGCTTTTCACTGCTCTGGTGTCGCGACAGATCACGACGGAAGAGAGCACTCTTTTACAGGCACCAACATAACCAAGATCAGGGACAACCAGATTATCGAAGCCTGGAACCAATGGGACTTCTTGGCTGTTCTTGAATCCACTGGATATGTAAAGCAAGGCGTTATGCTAGAGCTGATTGAGAAAGAGCAAATCAAAGGACGCCGCTAAAACAACCCACCCCTTTCCAGAGAAGACAATGGCCGAAAAAAAGAAGACAGCCCCAAAAAAAGAAACCAAAAAAGCGACCAAACCTGAAACGCCTGAAGTAACAAAAACTCCTGAGCCAGCCATTGCAGCTCCTGTTGTGGCAACTCATTCGGCGGCCTCTCCATTTGCAGGGAAGACCGTTGTTCTGACAGGCACGCTGATGACCATGAAGCGAGCCGACGCCCAAAAGATGCTCTCTGCTGCGGGCGCTCTGATCGGAGACAGCGTTAACAAGCAGACCAACATCTTAATTTATGGAGAGAAGGCGGGCTCTAAGTTAGCCGCGGCTCGTAAGTTAAATATTGAGGTGATGACCGAAGCCGAGATGGTCGCAAAGCTCACAAGTTCGGGCGGAGCTTCAAAAGAGACAAGCGCGGTCGCTCAAAAGTTCGCAGAAGCCCAGGCCGAAGAGCAGAAGCGTATGGGGGGCGTACGAGCTATCATCGACGCAGCGAACGCAGAGTATTTGAAACTCTACGGCATGACCTTGCCCCAAATGCTCTTGAAGTATTTTACGCTCTTCTCTAAGCGCCCGGATGTCTTTGTGACCAACCATAATATCGGACCAGCCGCGAGCTCAAAATTGCTGCTCCGTTGGCAAACAGAGGCTCCTCCAGAGTGGCTAGCGCTACGAGCAGAGCTTGGGCTTGTGCACTTTAGCTGGGTCTTTCAAGCGCACAAAGCAGAGCGCGATCAATACAGCGAAGGCTATCGAGGCGGAAGAATTTATCTGACTGAGCCAGAGAGATTTCGTTGGTGGCCTCCGCAAGACTATCAAAAAGATGAGGGCTTTAAAGAGGATGCCGTCTTTGATGATTTTGTAAATGAAGGTCGGGCCCTGCTCTCTTATAACCCCGATCAAAAACCCACAGAGGCGACGCTTATCTTTGATAACACCAATGATTGCGTGCGTCATCCACTGAGCGGGATCTTTCGCTATCTACAAAAGGGTGCCTGCGCTGGCTTTACCTGGTATTGGCAGATGAACCCAGGCGAGTTTACAGCCGAACTCTTTGGCGCCTCTCTCTCCAAAAAAACTCCTCCTGAAGAGGTCGAGCAGCTCTTACAAAAACAAGGCCTAACTGCACCAGAAGCTAAAGCACTGCGATTATGGCTCGGGGACTCTGCTGTCATTTTGTTGCATCAATCTTTGACGCCAGAGGGCATGACCAAAGCGAAGACAGCCGAGAAGTTTCCGGGGGCGAATAAGGCATCGAACCGAGATATGGATATCTCTATGGTAGAGAGGCTCGCGAGCGCCGGAAAGCCAATGACCAAGAAGGCCTGGGAGACGGCGTGCAACGCGCATAAAGAGTTCTTAGCAAGCGGAGGCAAGGGAGGATCTTGGCAATTGCTCTCTGTTTCTGGGCTGCCTCTTTGTATTTATCAAGGCGCCAAGAACACAAAAGGTACTCAGCTCGTCTTGCGCTTAAAGAGCATTAAAGGCTGTAACGCACAGAAGGCAGACTTGTCTTACGCTGATATCTCGGGTGCATTCTGTGAGGGTGTTGATTTCTCTGGAGCGAGCTTTGTGGGCAGCGTCATGACCGACTCGATTTTCTCTAACGCCAACTTTAGCGGCGCCAATTTAAAGAACGCTGACTTCTCTGGGTCTCGCTTGGTGGGTGCAAACTTTCAAAAGGCTGACTTAACAGGTGCAGACTTTGAAGCGACCGATCTAACAGGCGCCGATTTTACTGGGGCGATTTTAAAAGACGCGAAGTTTCCTGGGGCTGTGCTGGATAAGGTTAAGATTTAACTGCCCGGGGTAAAGAGATGTGATGCGTATCGATAGATTAACCAGTCTATTTTTCGGAAATCACACCATAGGCCCGCGGGCAGTTAAAATGATTGGTGTCCTTGTCTCTTGATCGCCCTTTCTTTTGAGCGACCCACAAGATACACCGTAAACAGTGTCAGTAGTCAGTACCAGGGGTCAGGGAAGAGTCAGGTGTTTCTGACTTCTGCCTGGTACCGATCCCTGATACTAACCCCTGCTCAAAAGGTGACCCGGGAGGATTCGAACCTCCAACCTCCGACTCCAAAAGTGTAGTCCCAATCTAGGTATTCGATCGTCTCCGACCGACAAGGAATTGACCGAGACGTTTTACAGCGCTCCACCATTGAGCTACAGGCCACATATTTCGTTTGCTTACTAAGCGTTTGTTGTGGCGAGCGAGATGCTCGCGCGCACTTTAACTTGAGTTCATGCTATCTCCTCCGTTATCCCAAGAGCGCTCTCTTCGCTCTTTGAGTATCCTTTGGCGGTGTAATCCCGATCTAGAGCATTTGCAGCCCAAAGAGTTCACCAAGAGGACCAAAGCCCCGCAAGAGTTGGAGCTTATCTGTCTTGGCTGCGCTTTTAAGCTTGAAGGTCTTTCACCTTCTGCAACAAAAATTCGACCGAGATGGTTTTCGGCGCTTTACACCGAAAGTGGGTCAGCCAGGAGTCGAACCTGGACCTTTTGTTTTACAGACAATTGTAGTCCCAACCTAAGCATTCGATTTCTCGACAAAAATTTGGCCGAGAGTTTTCTCTACCGTTAAGCTACTGACCCAAAGCAGCAACCAGGAATCGAACCTGGGCCTCGCACGTGGAAAGTGTAATCCCAACCTAGGTATTCGGTCTTCACCGACAAGGATTGGCCGAGATGTTTTTATCGTGTGCTACCACTGCACCACTGCTGCATATTGAAACAGAATCAAGTGTTACATTTTTACAGTCTATCTCTTGCTCTTCTCATGTGTGCCTCCTAAAAAATGCCTCTTAAGATGCTTTCCCCAAGACTCGAACTCGGGACGCCGCATTGTACCTAATAATGTAATCCCAACCTTAACATTCGCTTTCGCGACAAAGGGGCGATCGAGATGCTTCAGCGTGTTCCTCAACAAAAGCAAAACTTTCTCCTGACAAAAATCGGCCCAGCCAGGAATTGAACCTGAAGCTCCGAGCTGGAAACAGTTAACCCCGGCTTCACCTTCGATTGAGCGAATGCCTCTCGACAAGACGAGTAAAAACATACTGGTGTGTTGCCGTTACACCACTGGGCCAAACCAACAGTTGATAATTGACAATGGATAGTGGACAGCGCCAGAATCGCCCATCCAACTTGTCTTTACTTTTCGCTATCAATTATCCATGCTCCACTATCAACTACTCAAACCAGCCATCCAGGAATTGAACCTAGATCCACCAGTTAACATGTAGTCCCGTTCCCACATTCGCTTTCGCGACAAATCGAGAGAGACTTCAGGCTGCTCTACCGTTGAGCTAATGGCTGAGGGTGCCTCACCCACTCTTCCACAATTGGAGCAGAGGGTGAGGCTATCTTGTTACAGTGACACGGCCTCGATCACATCTACCCAGTGCGCGCCGTCTTGGCTCTGCGCAAAGGCCGAGATCACATCGAAGACAGAGTCAGAGAAACCACCAACGTTCAAAATATCCGCGCGCTCCTTGGCTTGAGTTGTGCGGTTGGGCGTAATATCAATGCAGACCAGCTTGGCCTTTGGGTTACGAGTCTTAAAGATCTCCCACTCGTGCATCATACCCGTCGATTGACCCACATAACGATCAGCCCATGACTCGTTATCGGACACATAAATAACCAAGTCGCCCAGGGCCTTGCGCTTATTTAAAAGCTCCAAAGGGGCTGAGCAGTTTGTTCCACCGCCTCCGACACCTGCGAGCTTCTTGGCGTTCTCCATCACTCGATCGTTGCTCTTGAGCGAGAGAGGAACCACGCGACACTCGAACGGCAAGACCTCCGCCGTTGGGTTCTTACGCAAGACCGAAGCAGCCACAAGCGCCGCCACATCAATACAACGAACAGCGCTCGTCGCACCCTGACGAGACCCGGTCACTGGGCTACTCATGGAGCCAGAGACGTCGGGGCATACATAGACCTTGCCGTCTATGGTCGGCACGTTCTGGATGGCGTGCTCCATCGCCATCTCAAGGGCGCTCTTTAGCGTCGCTGGAATCTCATTACCCGCAGCCATGTATGCCATGAGCAGCTGGTATGGGAAGACCTTCGCGCGAGCGACTTCCTTCTCGTCAGACAAACGCTTCGCCAAGAGGTCAACGATGCCCGGCTGCTCAAACACTCGATGACGAGCAAAGGTGTTTAAGTTCATCCGGATCGTCTGCCAGCTGGCCTTTACTGCGACCTGGGTCCACTCGATCGGAGTTAAACCCATCGAGGTCAAGAGCAAGAAGGGCACATCAGGGACAATGCCCCGAGTTGCAGCTGGCGACTTCTTAAACTCTTCAAAGCGCTGCACGACCTCAGGCAATAATGCAGCCTTGTGCTCCTTACCGAGCAAGTATCCGTATAAAGCCTCACGGTTAATGTTAGTGGGCTTTGGGTGTACCATCTTGATCACATCAGAGAGCGCAGGGTCTTGACCCACCGAGGCGCGAAACACTGCCTCATCGTTGCGCTTGGCGAACCAGCCCTGCACTAAACGCTTTGGTAACGAACCCAATGACTTTCGCCCGGTCACTCCAGAGCGAACAATCTGGACAAAGTTACGCAGCATCTTAGGGTCATCGATCACTCGATCGAAGATCTTCTCTAAGAGCGCTGGGTTCTTGGTCGAAAGCACGGCACATAAAAGAGCGGGCATATCCTTCATAAAGGCTCGCTTACGGGCATATAAAGCGGTCTTGGCGATGAACACAGGGTCAACATCGCGGCACAAGGCCAAGACATCGTTTAACTGCGACTCGGCGCTGGCATAAAACGTATCGCCGAAAGTTCCGGTCGCAGCTACTTGAGCAAGCCCACCCTTATTGCCGAGAGAGAAGGCCCTAGCGTTCGCTAAGTTTTTGGTATCGGTCACAGGCAGCTTCGCCACCTTGGGGGCCATAATCTTGGAGATAACCTTGGAGAATAAATTCTTGTTTGCCATCGTAGCCTTCTCTTTACCCGACATTTGTTCGGATGCTAGAGAGTAAAGCAGGGCATATGCCAACGGATCTGAAGGACATAACCTATTGATTTTACTTGAATCCACAAAAACTGATCCCTAAAAAAATATACCAAAAGATAAGTAGAAGATAAAAATAGATAGGCGGGTAAAATCTCGAAAGGAGGCAAGGTTCGCCAGAGCTGTCACCACTCAATGATCTTAAAGACGTGGTCTTTGCGGCGCTTGGCGAGGGCCTCTTCTTGCGCAGAGAGGGCCTCTTCTTTGCTCTTATATTTTTTGGGCTTGTGCTCAATGAAGAGAGAGGTTCCTTCAATGCTGATGGGCACGTACTTCTTGGTCGATAGATGGTAAAACTCTCGAATCAAAGCCTTCTTTCCAACCATCGTATCAACCTTATCAAAGATTGCCGAGTAATGCGCCGAGAGCTCTTTCGCCACCGTGAGGCACTCTTCTGGGCTCTGAAAGACACGGCGCTCTTCGTGGCAGTAGCCGTTGTTCCAGCCGCGACGAACGAATAAAAATTTACTGCAGGCCTCAATCTCAACAAAGAGCTGGTTCTCTTTATCTTCGCGAATAAAGACCTCACGCAACGTTGCCCTCTTCTCTCCCATCTCTTGGATGTCGTCTTTATATTTCTTAGCGATGGCGTCGTAGGTTTTGCCTTCTCTTTCGTTGGGTACCAGCGCTGTACCGTTGTAGATCACAAACTTATTCTTGTAGAAGCTATAGCCCCAGATCTCCCCGGAGACTTTATCGAGGAACAATTGATTGAGTCGTCCTCGCTCGCCAATGGCTAAATCTTCTAAAGCCCCAAAGCTCAAGAGGTCTTTTTTGGCGGGCTGCGACTTCTCTTTTTGCTCTCGCTCTTTTTGTTTTTGTTGCTTTTGTTGAAGATCTTTCAGCTGAGGCTCTAGCGTCTCAATAATCTCTTCGACCTTCTCTTTGAGCCAAAAGCCAAAGGGCTGAACCGTCATCTTCTTATTTATGCTCTCTGTGTGCAGCATATTGGAGTCTTCATCTTCGCCGCAGAAATAATAGATCGGGTGCTCTCCCTCTTTTGAGGTGATGCGGGTGTCCATAATATAGCCGCCGCTGCCCCAGCCTCCGTGAAAGACCTTGCCGCCTTCGAAGCCGTGGTCCGGATGGTTTTCAGCGATCTGCTCCAGGCTGCAGTCGCCATTAAAGTCATCAGCGATCTCTAAGACCCCGCGACCTCCACCTGAGACATTACCCATAAGAAAGGTGTCCGCTTTGATGTCATACCCAATCGCCCAGGTCAGGGTGCCGTACACTCGAGTAAAGTAATCAAAAGAGTTCTTTACCTTGGCTGGCTTCTTTTTCTTAGAGAGCCACCTCCCGAACTTTAACTTATGCATATCAAAGAAGAACTTCTCTTCGCTCACATTCTCAAGAGCCGCCTTGCTCTCTTTTGGGTCAACCTGCTCAATCACGATCTGGCCTTGCGGGTACTTTTGAAAGAAGGCCTTTAATTCGTCGATGGCATAATCAACCGCCTCGTTTCCATTTTTGGGCGAAGCTTTTGTAGGGGTGGCCACATCTTTGTAGCCTTTCTTTCGCTTATCTTGCAAAAGCCTGTTGGCATCCGCGGTGGCCTCTGCAGCAGACGAGAAGGTCTTGGTAAGGCTCTTACCTTCGGCACCAATCGGCCCGTATGTGACCGTATGCTTTGCGCCTTCGACTGAGATCTCCCAGAATTTATTGGAGTCTTTATCAATGAACTCAAGCCTGTTCTTCATGGGCGGCCTACTTATGTGTACGAGTGGCCACCAGCATAAGAGAGGATCCCAAAAAAACACAAGGCGACCTATAAAGTATGGCCAGGAGTTGCCCAATCAATGCGATGCTCATAGACCCACTTGTATTGGTCTCTGGTGCTCGAAACTCTTTTAAACACAAGCCTCAAGATCAAGTCTCGAAAGATACGACCCAATGGCCCAGGTGCTTTGCTGTCTCCGTTCTTTTTGCCTTGCGCGACGATCTTCTCGACTCGCTCCCTTCGTAAGCTCTCATACAGAGAAAAAGCCTCAGGAATACTCGGCGCATCTCGCAAGCATTTGGATATTGTCACGGCATCTTCAATGGCCATTGATGCACCCTGCCCAGAAGAAGGCGAGGTCGCGTGCGCTGCGTCTCCGATGATCAGCATTCGGCCTTTGCTCCAACGCGGCACAGAGGGAAAATCATAGGTCGCCCAGCCTGGCAAGATCTCATACGAGGCCCGAATAATCTCGCTCGCTGGGATCTTATCTTTGGCAAAAAGCTCTAATAAATAAGACTTCCAACTCTCAGAGGTCATCTTAGAAAGCTCTTCTCGGGTGGGCTCTTTGGGCCAAGAAGGGTTTGCAAACCACCAGACCTCTCCATTTGGGTGTGGGATATAACAAAAGAAGCAGCGCCTCCCAAAGCTCATATACATAGTGCCAGGTGTCCCAGGAACAGACACCCCACGAGAGTAGCCTCCAGTGTTTAAGAGCCCTACATAACGAGCCTTTGGAGCGTTTGGGTCAATCAACTGCCGAGTACGCGACTGAAGACCATCGCAACCAATTAAGACATCGCCTTTTGCTTGGCTACCATCTGCAAAGTGAGCGATAACGCCATCTTCATTGTTTTGTACATCGATAAGGCGCTTCCCATATTCAATCTGGATACCTCTTCGAAGGGCCTCATCTCGGAGGCTTCGATATAAATCAGAGCGCTTAATCGTCAGGCTCACGGTTCCATCAGAGAGCGTTGGCCCGTTCTGAATCTCAGCGAGTTGGTAGCCACTCCCCAAAGAGAAGGTCATTCGAGGCGTTTGAAAGCTGCCCTCAAGCGCGGAGGCTTTGATCCCGATTGTTTGGAGCGCAGCGAGACCGTTTGTCGCCAGTGTTAAATAAGCTCCAACGCCGTCCGCGCCCTTATCATAAGACTCATAGACGACCACTTCGATCCCGGCCTTTTGTAATGCGACCGCGGCAACACTGCCTCCGATTCCTCCGCCAATCATCAGCACTTTCATCACTACCTCCCAGATTAGACATAAAATGTATAGTTATAAAATAACCATACTGAGAAACTTGTCAAGAAAGAGTCGGGAGGGCTAGTCTGGAACAATGAAAGAGAAGCTTCAGCGGCGGTCGCCCTTGTCGATTGTGGTCCTTGCGCTGCTCGCAGAGGCTCCAATGCACGCTTATCAAATGCAGGTGCTGATTAAAGAGCGAGGCCAGGATACTTTGGTGAACGTCGCGCAGCGCAACAGCGTGTATCAAACGATCCAGCGCTTATTGGCGGCGCAGATGATCGAGGTCAAAGAGCTTTCACGAAATGAAAAGAGGCCTGAGCGAACGGTGTATCAGTTAACCAGCGAGGGCTTAACGACGCTAAGAGCTTGGCTGATTGAGATGCTCTCGACTCCGGCGCGTGAGTTTCCGGAGTTTCCAGCGGCCTTAGCTTTTATTGTTGTCCTAAAGCCAGAAGAGGCGCTCTCTCATCTTGAGACACGAGTAAAGACGCTCAAGGCGAAGTTAGCGCAGGCCCAAGAGACCTTAAAGACCGCACTAAAAACGCTCCCGAGGCTCTTCTTAATTGAAGAGGAGTACCGCTGCGCAATGATACAGACCGAGATCAACTGGATCGAGTCATTAAACCAATCGCTGCGCAGCAAAGAGTTAACCTGGGATCACGAGTGGTTACGTAGCTTCTCTAAAGATCAGCTGGAAGCGATGAAGCCTCCGAAAGAGTAGGTACCTTGCGATACAATAATAAAGCGACATAGTCTGCAGACAGGAAGCGCTCATTAAAGATGGCAGACAAAAATAAAAGAAAAAAGCGACCGCAAGAAGAGCTCGACGAAGAGCTCTTTGAAGCGCTCGGCGACCTGGACACAATGAAGCATCTCATCGCGCAAGGGGCCAACCCAAACGCCCAAGATGGTGACGAGCTTCCAGTCTTAATCGCGGCCATTGAACTAAAAGAGAACGCCTATGAGAGCGCAAAGCTCTTGTTAGAAGCCAAGGCAGATCCACAAGCGACCTATGCTGGTATTGGCTGGACGGCTCTACACGCGGCGGTCTGCGGAGAAGACAACCTTGATATCGTCTCGCTCTTGCTCTCTTCTGGCGCAGACCCAAACACCAAGAGCAGCTCTCCGGATGCAGAGACGCCTCTTACTTTGCTGCTGAGTGAAGATAGAAAATCATCTTCTTGCCAAACTGTTAAGCTTCTTTTAGAGGCTGGGGCAAACCCCAATACACCCCGAGGAGACGGCTGGACTCCTTTAATGCTGATTGCTTCTGGTGATGACTTGGAGGGCGCAAAGCTTTTATTAGAGGCTGGGGCAGATCCAAAGGCAAGCAAAGGAGAGGGAGACAATAAGACCGACGTTGTCTCTATCGCGGCCTATTGGGGTCAACAAAAGATGAGCGCCTTGTTACAAAGCGCCGGAGCCAAAGACCCCGTCGAAGAGTGTAAAGCGCGGCTCACCACCTATTGGCGCAACATTGAAGCCTGGTGCCAAGAGAACGCCAAAGAGAGAGCCACTGATCTACAAAGCTCAAAACCTGCCACCCAAGAAGAGATTGCACGCTTAGAGAAGGCCTTAAACGCTCGATTACCGACAGAGTTTAAAGCCGAACTTTTGTTACACGGCGGGAAGCGCTCTTATGGTAGCGGGAGCTTTTACTTTGAGTATAGCGGGCTCAACATCGAGCAGATTATCAACTGTTGGGAAGGCTTAGAGAAGCTAAACGCCGAAGGAAAGTTAGAGTACAAACCGAAAGAGACAAGCAAAGAGAACTATCGAATTCGTTATGTGTGGTGGCACTCTGGCTGGATACCTTTCGCGGAAGATGGCGGCGGAAATTTACTCTGCATTGATGTTGATCCTCCGGCGGGTTATCGAGGGCAGGTCTTATATTGGGAGATTCACGCAGGTCCAGTGGGGCCAATCGCAGATGATTTTGAGGCGTACATCAAGGGCTACTCAAAGAAGCTAACCAGCGGAAAATATAAGTACGACCCACAAAGCGGCACCTTCGATAATTAGTCATATCTTGCAAGACGAAATGAATACACTGATAGTACGCGTCTAAGACACGACTCTCTTGCTGGAGACTTTTGCTGATGCGTACCCTTCTGCTCTCTTCTTTTATTTGCCTGGCTGCTTGCGGCGGTAACAAAGCTCAGCCCCCACAAAAAAAACAAGAGCCTACTAAATCAATCCCTACAGTGGTCGCAGTCTCTCAACCAACAAGTACTTCAAAGCCTGCTGCGGCCCTCTCTGTACCCACCACAACGTCTCAACCAGCCTCTACTTCTGCTCCCACTTCAACGCTCGCATCGACAGGTCCGCAGCTTGTTGTTCCAAGTGGTCCTCCTAAAGTTGAAGCAGGAGACAATGACTTTGACTATGATACCTGGCTTGGTATCAAAGGATTTCCTGCGATCTCAGAGGATGGCAAGCTGATGGCCGAGATAAGCGCCTGCTGCTTTGATGAGCGCGATAACATCGGCGATACGGTCAGCTTCTCTGTCTCTTATACTGCCGATGATAAGACAAAAGAGGAGGTTGAGCTTCTCTCTGCCTCTGAATCTTTTATAGAAGACGAGGAGGACTTAAAGAATACGCAAAAGACGCTCGCCGCCACAGTGAAGCCCAGAGTAGAGGCCGCTCAAAAAATACTCTCGGGCATCAAGTGGGTCACGCTCACTGAGATCCCAGAGTCGATGGTTGAGTTTGATTCAGAGAAGCTGCGCCTGATCGTAACGGTCGATGGTAAAAAAGTCGTCGATAAAAAACACCCTGAGTGGAAGGCCCCCAAGACAGCGCCATGCAAAGAGAATGAATATGGCACGGGCTGTGGCTGTGATTATCCGGTCTTGTATATGGGAGGGCTTCAGAACTCAGTGCTGCGTACGCTTGTGTTATGGTTTGACTATGAAGAGACCCACCAGTGCGAGGACCCTCCTGACGCCTTCTCGTTTACGGTGCAGTATTAGAGTACTTTATGATCGTTGGTCCCGAGGTCACGCGGGGTCGAAACTCTTTAACTGCGCTCAGCGCCTTATTGGTCGAGGTTTTTAGCGCCTTGATATTTTTCTTCTCGCTCTCTACTGCTTTCTTTGCCTCACCTTTGCTCGACTTCTCATAGATAAAATCAAGAGCGTCCAGTTGCAGCTTTGTCTCTAGCACCAAAAGATGAGTGCGACGCTTGGCTGTAATGATCATCAAGCTATACTCTCTGGCGGTGCCTTCAACCTTATCGATCTTCTCTTCGTCTTTGCTTGCACGGGCCGCCTTTAATTCTTCAACGATCGAGACAATCGTCTTTGAGGAAGCTTCTATAAAGGCGAGGTTGGCGTCGATCTCGATTAAGTCTGTTTTGAGCGCTTTTATTTGGGGGGGCAGTCTGCTCGGGAGTTCTTTGTTCCAGATGGCTTCATCTATTTTTATAGCCTCCCGGATAGCCTCGGTACTTTCATAAGACTCGGCTAAGGTCTTTGGTGTAGGGTCGAGGAAAGAGAAGCTCGCGGCCTCTCCCTCTTCTAGTTTGGTGCTCTCTTGTTTAAGCTTCTCTGGGGTTTCTTTGCCCGCTATTTTGGCCTCATAGCGCTCCTGGTAGTTTGCCTGCATCTTCTTCAATGCTTCTCTCTCATTGGAGAAAGAGGCCTCACCACTCTTTAGATAAATAAATACTTCTCCTAAGGCAGAGACCCCCATCACCAAAGAGGCACTCGGCTCGCACAAAACAACGCCACCCACAGAGCGAAGCTGTAGCCCGGCTTTATTTTTTGAATCGCTTTGTACAAACACCGCGCCATAAAGAATCGAGAACTCTCGGCGCTCATTCTCTGACAAAAAGACCTGGCTCTGGGGCAAGACAGTGAGGGTTGAACTATCAGGAAAGCGCAGCGTTACTTCTGATGTATCGTTTGTACGAAAGCTTGGATGCTCGTTGATTTCAAAGGTGTCTTTGGCAGAGAGAGTCACCCAAGAGCCTCCATCTTTTTTAACCTGGACCTTTCCCGACAGAGCATCGATGGCAATCTCAGGTGTAGGCCCCGCAAAAACCGAGGAAGCAAAGGCGAGTAAAAGAATGAACAGGAGATGCTTCATAGAACCTCAGGGGCTCTATTGTTTCACAGTAATCGTCGTGGCGGGAGCCCAATATTTGAGCTCGTTGGTATAGTACAAATAGGCCGAGCTTGGAGGAGCAGAGAAGCTCCCTGGTGTTCTGGCGATTAAGTCGAGGTCAATATCAACCTTAGCACCTTCAGGTAAGGCCCTAAAGTATAAGATCACTTCCCGCTCGCTGGTCTCATAAAAGCCGATAATGCCCTTATCTTTTAGCTCTTTTAACTGCCATGTTTGAAAGGTTAACCCACCCGGAAGACCCAAGCGAGCCAAGGTCATGGGGATACCTTTACCAGCGACGTTGACCAAGTGCGCCTTCATTCGGACGCTCTCGCCCATCTTTACTTCGCTCTGGGTCAGCTCGGTGCTTAGCTCTACCGCGACCTTTGGGCTGGTCTCTGGTTTTTTGGTGCGGTACGAAGTGACGATGCTATACGGCAGAGCGACTTTGCCATCGATAGTAAGCTCGACAGTATTCTTTCCGACGCTTAAGAGCTCACTTAAATTATCAAAGACGATCGGATCTTTGTGGCCTGCCTCAAAGCTAAACTTACGGATCTCTTTGCCATTGATAAAGAGCTTCACTGTACCCGAAGCCTGCATAGAGCGAGAGTAATCAGCGTAGGCAGAGAGCGCCTTTAACGAGAGGATGGTACCTTGCGTGTTACCCCATTGACCCCAACCGCTTCTCTTGGTGTTTAGCCACTCAATACCCGCGCGAATATTAGACTCGTACTCTTTGGAAGGAGACGCTTTGATTAAGGCCAAGAGCGATAAAGAGGTGCTCTCAATTAAAAGGCTATCCCCACCGCTCTTCGTGATCGACTCTTTGGCCCCAGGGAAGCTACCGTTTTTATCTTGAAGACCAGCTAAGCTCTTGGCCAAAGCGGTTGAATCGGTGCTCTTCTTGTCGATGTTTAAGAAGGTGTTAGCCGCGAGAGCCACGATGTAGGGGTCTTTGGAGCCATATCCAAGCTTTCGAACGTAATCTAACTCTTTCTCTAAACCTTTGGTCTTTTTGGCTTCAGAGAGAGCCCAGGTAATATAAGAGTTGGTCGTCTCTTCGCCGGCTCTACCAAACGAATCGAGGGCCTTTGCATCGCGCTTAAAGCCGCCTTGTCCATCGCGACGAGATAACAACCAGTCTGCGGTGCGGCTGATCATCACTTGATCAATCTCGTCATCTAAGCGGCCCATATCAACGAACTCCATCAGGCCGTACGCAGTTAATGCCTCGTGCGCTGGAGTACCGCCGAACCACTCGTAGCCCTTCTCTTTTGTCTCGTAACCAATCAACCTCTTATAGCCGCGACCCATCAAGCCTTGCGCCTTGGTTAATAAGGCTGGGTCAGCGACATCATTAGATTGCATATATTGCATGACCATCACATTGGGGTAATTCGAAGATGACGTCTGCTCAAAACAACCAGAGGGCTCTCGTAAGATTCCATCTGCTCCTTTTAACATCGAGGCCAAAGGAGACGGGTACAACGTAATGACCGCGTCTGCTGTGTCTTTCACTGCAAAAGATAAATCAAGCTCGTGAGAGGCCTTATCTTTTAATGTACCAGAGAAAGACCTCTCCGCAGGAAAGCCAAGGGGCACGACCTTAATTGTCTTAGAGACCTCATCTTTTAAGCCATCTGCCTCTGCAGAGAGTGAGACCTCTCCTTCACCACCCTTACCAACAACAGTAAGGGTATAAAAGACTGACTTCTTCTCTCCTGCGGCCAAGGTAATGGGCTTCTCGGCTGGGTTTGTTCCAAGAGAGAAGGCCTTTCCAAACGAGGCATTGATAGAGGCGCTCATTTGTTTTGTTGTCTCGTTGGTGATGGTGACGGGCAATGAGATTTGATCACCCTCAGAGACCTCAAGAGGCATAATGACATCTAAGGCCAGAGGTAACTTAGACTGCACATTAGCCTCTCCACGGCCTGCAAGACCTTTTACTGAAAAGCCCTCTGCGGTCGCTTTAAAGGCAGTTACTGTATCTGATAAATAAAAGCTGACGCTGGCCTTACCATCTTTTCCGGTCTTGACTTGAGGGTTCCAATAGATGGTCTCTCTAAAATCGTCGCGTGGGCCGTTATAGCCGGGCTTATACTCTGGCTGCGGGAAGACTCTCACTTTGCTGTAACCGGTCGCTGGATCAATATCGTCGCCGCCTTTCGGAGCAATTGGCTTCTTCTCTACTCCAGCCGCGAGCGCAGGCTTGGCTCCAGTGGGTGCTTTAACTCCGGCGACTGGTTTATCGGCAACTGCGGCTGGTTTGACTGGGGTTCCAGTGGCCGCTTTGCCTTTATTTGCGACAGGCGCTGTTGGAGTCGTATTTGGTTTGCTTTTAAAAGGATTGAGAGCCGCGTCTGGATCTGCCTTCACTGCAGGCGTCGCCTTTGGAGCTGATTTTGGTTTGCTAGGCGCGATGGTCGCTTCTCCCGTGCCACCTCCTCCTATACCTTCGCCCCGTAGACCAAGACCAAAGCCGTCCCCGTAAGCCATCGCCGGAGCCATATCGTACCAAGCAGATGACTTTGGTTTTTTCAAGTAGCTTGTCTCAGGGCAGCCGTCTTTATCATCTTTGCCGTTAAAGTCTTCGGGAGAGTTGGGGCACTTGTCTTTATCGTTGTTAATGCCGTCGTAGTCTTGATCTTCAGGGCAGCCGTCGGTGTCTTTGATGCCATTAAAGTCTTCGGCGCCATACGGGCATTTGTCTTTATCATTGGTGATGCCATCGTAATCTGGGTCATCGGGGCAGCCGTCTTCATCTTTGTAACCATTGAAGTCTTCTGGCTGCTTAGGACACTTATCTTTACTGTCTAAAAGGCCGTCGTAGTCTGGGTCTTCAGGGCAACCATCATCGTCTTTGATGCTGTTGAAATCCTCTTCTTGGGTGGGGCATTTATCTTTACCATCGGGGATGCTGTCGTAGTCAGTGTCTTTTTCTGGGCAGCCGTCGGTATCTTGGTAGCTATTAAAGATCTCTGGTTGTGATGGGCATTTATCTGTCTCGTCTGGGATGTTGTCGTAGTCGCTATCTTTCTCTGGGCAGCCGTCGGTATCTTTATAAGAGTTAATAGTCTCGCCTTCGATGGGGCACTTATCATTCAGATCGATGACGGCGTCTTTGTCGATGTCTCCGGCTTTAATAATCGTCCAATCAAAGCGTCGATAGCCTTTGGTGCCCATAACCATATCTAGAGCTTCAGCGGCTTCGGGCTTATCTGAGAAGTAAAAGTTTGGGTCTTCGATGGTTACATCAGGCAAGCCCTTCTCTAAGAACATATGGCTGATGAGGTTCGCTGTTTTGTCATCCGCAAAAGAGAGGACAGTATCATCGACGACCGAGAGCCCAAGATCTGCTTCGATGGGCTTATTCTCAAGATCTGTCGCGAGGAGGCTAAGCGTGACCTTCTCTCTTGGCGTATAGGTTTTCTTATCGGGAGTCAGGGCGATCTTCATGGCCTGACCTCGACCACGATAGATTAAGCGCTCTGCGAGGGGGTTCTTCTTCTCATCAAAGAGTGTAAATCGCAAGGCGCCCTGAGATTTTCCGACGTCTATCGAGAGCGTAGAGGGTGTGCGCTCTGCCACAGAGAAGGTCGAAGCGTTTAAAGTTTTCTCACGAAGGACTGCCTCTGCGACTAGATTTTGCTCCGAAGTGCAAGCGACATTCACCTTTAACATACTGTCGGCAGAGCTAAAGTCGTCTTGGGCCATGATGGTGCAGCCCTTTAACGCCACTTTGGGAAGCTCTATTTTCTTGGAGATGCCTTCAGGTTTTGTAATTTGGACAAAGTACTTCTCTTCTGAGTATGGAGTAATCGAGAAGCGGCCCATACCATCGCGCACAGAGCTAAACTTGGTGACCTCTTTACCACGGGAGTCTACGACGCGGCCCTCAACATCTGCGGGTTTGCCGATTGAGTTGAGCGCACTAAAATAAACTCGGCTGGGTAGACCCTCGACTAACTCTCCGCCTTCTGGGTACATCTCTAGCGTAATATTCTGCAATAAAATCGGGATTCTTTTTTGGATAGACTCGGTGACTCCGCCATCATCAACTAAGATCGTTAAGAGGCCATCGCCCTTGGTCATCTCTTTGGGGAGGGTGAATTTAACGACGGCGTTTCCTTCTTTGTCTGTCGTGACTTTATTGCGGGAGACCTCTTTCTCATCGACGGTCACAACAGCGGTGAGGGTCTTTTGGTCAAAGGCTTCTCCGGTGGCGCGCTCTACTTTGATCGCTGCAGAGACGTCAGCGCCTGGGCCATAGGCTTTTCGTAAAAACTCTAAGGTCTTCTTGAGTCGGGGGGCTTCATAGCTGGCGACGATCAAGTTTCGCTTCTCAACGAGGCCATTATCTGAAGTAAAGCGGATGGTATACTCGCCGCCAGGAGCCGCAGAGGAGAGGCTAAAGTCGTTGGCCCCAACACCGTTCTTGACGATGATCCTCTTTTTGGCCTGGACGGCGCCTTTGGGGTCAAGAAGCTCGGCGGTACCTTTGGTCTCGGATTGGGGTAATAGGCTCGCGCTCTTTCGAAGATCAAGCCGAAACCAGATGGACTCTCCGGGTTGGTAGAGGGGCTTATCCAACATAAGATAAGCGAGAGGCTGGCCTTTTAGTTGGTAGTAGGCATCGATTGAGGCGCTGAGTTCTTTTTGAGCTTGGCTGGTAGACAGGAGCGTAACAGAGGCTACATTGCTTGGGCTTGCCTGGGAGAGAGCCGCATATCCCAAGACAAGAGCGCCGACGCGCAGTAATAAAGGGGAAAGGGTCTTTTTCATGATCCTCCGAGTGGGCAGTTGCCACTTTCAAAAATTGTACAACTAGGGATACACAACTTGCCCAAAAGTTCCTAATTTTATTTGAGAAAAGAAGGTTTTTTGTTTGAAGCCAACATTTAAGATCGCCTTGATACGAAGCCCAAACCATGGGGCGCGTCTTTGGCTTAAAAACTTGACCCAGCACAACGAGCAAGACTCTTGGAGAGCCTCCTTTGAGACCGAGGTGAACCGCTATGACTTTACCGTCGGAATGCCGCCTCTTAGCCACCCCCACGCAGCTATTGTACTCGTCGATGTCAAGGAGGGCGTCACCGAACTTTTAAAGAGAAACCTCTGGCACGCCAAGCGTCGAGGCATTTATGACTGGTTTGCGCTCTTACACAATGAAACCAACGACGAAGATCTCTTTGATATTGCCTCTTTTGAATTGAGGGAGTGTTTTCAAAGCGTAGGCCTCAACGGAAACGCCCTGAGCATCTTTACGGCGACTCCAGAGGATAACCAGATCAAGGCCCTCTATGAGCTTTTGGACTCCCAGCTTGTGTATCGGCAACAAGAGATCTTTGCGCAGCCAGAGGCGCAATACAGACTGGCGAGGTTGGTCAAGAGGTTGTTCTTTTATGAGATTGGAGCCTCTGATCTTTGGCAGGGCGCACTCTGGAGTTATTTTTGCCGTGGTGAAGACGCTGAGGTAGAGGCGGATCGATTATGGAAGTTGCACTCGATTCTCTATCAGGCCTGCTGCGGTTACTTCGATGATGTCCCGGATTTATTGGCGTTGTTAGAGGGTCTGAGGCCTTACCTTGATGCTATTTATTTTCGCGTCGCCTCAGAGTTCTTGGGTTATGTTGGAACCCGCGAGCTGTTGCCGCTTGTGAAAGACTTCTTCGCCAAAGAACGCGGTTACTCTTTTCCAAAAGACGCGCTTCTTTTTTATGCAATTCGGCACTGGAACTACTTATCTTGCGTCCCAGTCTTGCGCTCTTTAAACGACTCCAAGGCCCGAGAGCTGATCAATGAAAACATTTGGCAGATCTTAGGCGGCAGAGCTTGGGAGGATGTGCCCACACTAAATAATAAGATACGAGCCCAATTCTCAGAGCATCAACTACTATTTTTCGGTAGGCCTTTTCATATGGTAGAGGTCGCCAAGAAGCTGCTTCCCAAAAATATGGAAGGCAGCGACGAGCAAAGTCTGTCGAATTTATTTATGGCGCAGACAGGCCAGCTCTATGACGACCGAGAGCTAAATATTTTTTTACAGAACCGCACTCACCTATTCCAGCCAGAGAAGCGCTACTTTAATAGCCACGAGATCCCGGACTTCTCAAGCTCGTATTGGCAGGGCAAGTGATAGGTGCTTGTATGCGGCTCTTATCTTGGGCAAACTCTCGATAACAAAGGAAAACCACATGCCCCTCGGACTTGAACGCTTAGATGAAGATCAACGCCGCGCCGCTCAATGGCAATCAGGCTCGCTCCTGCTCTTAGGAGGCGCAGGCTGCGGAAAGACCGAGGTCTTAGTGCGACGATTAGCGTGGCGCTGTAATCAAGCCAAAGATAAAGACCCGATTCATGTGGGGCTCACCTTTTCTCGACGCGCCGCAGAAGAGTGGAGAGCGCGTGTAGAGGCCTTGGTGCCGGATGCAAGGATCTACGCCAAGATCACGACGCCGCACGCCTTCGCTGTTGATATCCTGCGGCACTACGGAAAGCAAGTCGGGGTTCTGCCTGACTTCGCCATCTTAAACCAACCCGAAGAACAACTCAGGGTCTTACAAGACGCGATTGATTCCATTCGAAGACAAGACTCAGAGATTGAGATCGAAGACGCCTCACAAGAGCAATTAGAGCGCTTAGAGGCCGTGATGGAGCGCTTAGTCCCTGAGCATGAGATCGTAGACCGCAGCCACAATAAAGACATCGGCACCAAGGTCGCGCTCTTATACAAAGAGTATCGAAAGCAGCTCATCGCCCAAAATTATTTAGACTTCCCTTCGATCTTGGTCTTTACCTGCGAGCTCTTATCGGGCTGCCCTGATGTCTTAGAAGCTGTACAAAAGTCGATCGCGAGCCTGAGCGTCGATGAGCTTCAAGATATGGATGCGGCGCAGTATCAGTTGATTTATCACTTAGCCGGCGACTCTCCTAAAGATCTTGTGCTTGCAGCTGACGAAGATCAAATCTTATATCAATGGAGCGGAGCAAGCCCTGAGAGGTTGGCCTCGTTACTTGGCCGCTTTCAGATGAAGATTATCGCGTTGAGCAAGAGCTACCGATGCCCTAAAGCGGTGATCGATCTGGCGAATAAATTAATCGACTACAACCCAAAGCGCATACCGCAGACTGCGCTCTTAACCTCCTCCAAAGAAGATGAGGGTAAGGTCGAGCACATAGAATATAAGACCTTACAAGAAGAGCTCGCGGGTATTGTGACGACCATTAAAGAGCTTCCAGAGATCGCGCGCGGTCGCTGCCTCGTTGTGGCTCGCACAAGAAAGCTCTTAGAAGACGCCATCCGCTCTTTACGAAAGGCCAATGTACACGCTGTGCTCGCGGCTCCAAAGCGAGAGTTTGAGAGCATACCTATCTGGTGGCTTCACTCGGTCTTACGGCTCGCCAATCGACCCAATGACCATGAGCTTCTACGACGGGTCAATAAGGCCTTCTATGGCTTAGAGGGCATTCATGTGCAGGTAGAGGGCGACAACGATCTTCTCCAAAAGTGGTTCAGCGCAGCGCTCGCGCAGCCAAAGCTAGAGAAGTTTACCCGCAACTTTTTAGAGCAGGCCCAGCGCGCGATGAAGACCCCAAAAGGTTTTCTCTCGCTGCCTTCGATGGCCTACTCTTGGTTTGAAGACGTCGATCAGCGCTTGTCGGGCTTACCTCAAGACGAGTTCGTTGATTTTAGAGAGGAGCAGCGAACCTTTGAGGAATTGCAAAAGACGATCATCGAACTCTTTGGTGAAGCGCGAGTGACGCTGCCGCTCTTATTGCAAGAGCTTGATCTCTCACCAAAGCTGCCGCCCTTACCCCTCGATGCTGTTAAATGTTTGACCATTCATACAGCCAAAGGTCTAAGCTTTGATCAGGTCTTTTTAATCGGGATGGTCGAAGGATTTTTGCCATCGTTTAGAAGCGTGCAAGAAAACTCCTCGCCAAAACAACTGGAAGAAGAGAGGCGAAGCTGTTTGGTAGCTATTACTCGGACGACCTCTGCTCTTAGAATTTCTTACGCGCAGAAATATTTTGGTTGGAAGAAGGAGCCCTCTCGATTTTTAGAAGAGATGGATCTGATTAAGTTAGCGCCGATTGATTCGTAGCCTCACGCAAAGGCTTTATCAATAGCAACGCTGGTCTTGGTGAAGGCCTCTAAAGCGACACGATGAAAGGGCGTAATGGCCTCAACGCCGCCCTCAGGGTGAATAAAGTTTACGATCGCTGGGCCGATACCCTTTGAAGAGTTGAGCATCCCACGGACGGAGTCGCGGTTCTTCTTGACCCCTCGCTCTTTGGGGGTCTTTAACATTTGATCAAACATATCAGATTGAATCTTAATGACATACTTGGTCGCCTTGCGTTGATCGATGCCCAGGAGGTCCATGTCTTCGCGCAAAACTGCGCCTCCAGCCATTAAATAACCAGCGCATTGCAATTGAAAGGCGACTAACTTCGCAGAGTCGATCCTACCAAGCTGTGGTAGAAGTTGAGGCAAATACATAACGCCTAAACCCACATGGCGCGCTTCGTCTTGCTCATAGTAAGGCAATAAGTCAGTGAGGACAGGCTCAAGCTTTGCGTCGCTCAAGGCATGAAAGATAGCGAGCGCGTTGGTCTCTACTAAGAGCTGCATCCCAACTAATTTTTCTGCCAGAGAATCGGTGTGCAAGACCTTTAATAACAAGTGCTTGCCGATACCTCCAATGCGAGGAACAGAGCCTCCCATCGCCTTGCAGTAATCCCTGAGGACATAGAAGTGGCGGGCTTCATCGTGGGCTTGCGGGAAAG